>Ga0265301_10003695_pt1 | contig 16027 bp, 23 predicted proteins | sample AusTroGonzalo_MG_2_FD_193488 | JGI IMG/M metagenome (GOLD analysis project Ga0265301, IMG submission 193488) | Bovine rumen microbial communities from tropical cattle in Woodstock, Queensland, Australia - Gonzalo_04 | ecosystem: Host-associated > Mammals > Digestive system > Stomach > Rumen ...
GGCGTTTGCTAACGCTTGTTTTTGACTGATAGAAACCTAGGAAATTTCAACGCAGTCGAAAGAATTTGAAAACAAGTAGTAGTAGATGCTCATGGGTGTATTGTATGCACTCGCGTATATCGTCATTGATATGCGCATGTGTACGTATATACACAGCGTGGGTTTCTGCATTGCTTATTCGATTCTTTCAGGTTTTCCTAGGACCTCTATCAGCGGATAAGCAACAAAAGGAATCCGCGTTTTTTATTTAGACAGCAGAAACTTTAGTTTTCCCCGTCTTGACAAGGATTTGGCAAACGCCGAATATGTCGAGGCGGGGATTTTTTGTTATGATATAGTTTGAAAATTTGATTTATAGATTAATGGATAATTTACATCAACGTATTGTCATCGATTTAGATGACACATTGTCAATCACCCACCATGGGGATTACGAGAACAGTACTCCGATTCTCTCAACGATAGAGACACTTCGGAAGTATAAAGAGCAAGGGTTCGAAATCGTAATTTATTCGAGCCGGAACATGCGTACCTACAATACAAATGTAGGCAAGATAAACATCTATACCTTGCCGAATATCATCAATTGGCTTCGTAAATATGATGTGCCGTTTGATGAAGTGATTGTGGGTAAGCCATGGTGTGGGTTCGAGGGATTCTATGTGGACGACAAGTGTGTGCGTCCGTCAGAATTCAACACCATGTCCTACGAGGAGATTCAAGACTTATTGAAAAAAGAAAAAGAGTACACGCATCAAGCATGATTTTAATAACATCCGCTGCATATTGTTCTCCTGCACTGGTAGCTGAATTCGGAAAGCTGCCACCTTGCATGTTGCCTGTACAGAATAAGAGGTTGTATGAACATCAGTTGGCGCTGATGCCACCCGATATGCATGTGGTACTCACGCTGCCTCAATCATACAATCTGTCAGAATACGATTCGAAAAAACTTTCCGCGCAAGGAGTGGAGGTACTTTATATCAATGAGAATCTATCTTTGGGTGCGTCCGTGTATGAGGCATTAAAGCGCTGTGATATCACAGATGAGCCATTTTACATACTGCATGGAGATACATTATTTTCTCGTTTAGACTTTAAGGCGGATGTGTATGCTGTTGCTAAACCGGAAGATGATTACACTTGGGCGAAGTCAGAGGATAGTGAAAAGGTATATGCCGGCTGGTTTGCTTTTTCGGACGTAAAAGATTTCGAATCGGCATTACGTCTCAATGAACTGAGTTTTGTAAAGAGCCATGAGTGGTATGCCAAGCAACATGATGTGCAAGATATAGAACTGCCGGATTGGTTGGATTTTGGTTTAGTAAACTCATATTATCGCTCATGTTCTCGAATGACTACACAACGTGCTTTCAACGATTTGAAGATTAGCCGATACGGTGTGCGCAAGTTTAGCCGCGACAAACTAAAGATGCGTGCAGAGGCAGAATGGTTTAAGTCGCTTCCGTATGATTTACGGCATTATGCACCGGCGGTTTGGGATTGCGGAGAAAATCAAGAAAAAGGGTTTTATGAGATAGAATATTTCTACAACAGCACGTTAGCGAACTTATGGGTGTTTGGCGAGAATCCGTTTACAACATGGAAAGAGATTTTAGGAGCATGTGCGGAGTTCTTTGCTGATGAGCATAAACACCAACCGCAGAATATCGAAGAAGTGGCGAAAGATAATGATAGCCTTTTTGTCGCTAAAACAAAACAACGTCTTGCAACATTCTGCAATAATACCGGTGTGCCGATGAATGAAGTGTGGAAGATGAACGGGAATATCACACCGAGTCTTAATGCAATATTAGATGAGTTGGATAGCGTTATCTCAAAACAGGATATCCGTTTCGTCTCATTAATGCACGGAGATACGTGTTTCAGCAACATCTTATATGACTTTAAATCAAAGAGCATTAAAGTGATCGATCCACGAGGATTGTCTGCCGATGGACAACTGAGTGTTTGGGGAGATGTGCGATATGATGTGGCGAAATTGGCTCACTCTGTGTTAGGCATGTATGACTATATCATCGGAGGGCGCTACTCGTATCACGAGGTTGCTCCGCGAGATATGTTGCTTTCTTTCGATACACACCCTACGATAAAGGAAATACAAAACTATTTCAAACAAATGCAATTCGCCGGATATACGATAACTGAGTTGCAGGTTTATCCTATAATGATTTTGTTATTTTTGTCAATGTTGCCGCTTCATGCGGATAGACCTGACCGACAGAAGGCATTCTTGGCTAATGCACTGAGACTATACGTTGAATATAAACACAGTATACAATGACTATAATCATTCCTATGGCGGGATTGAGCTCCCGTTTCACCAAAGCAGGGTACACGTTGCCTAAGTATATGCTCTATGTGAAAGACAAGAGTTTATTCAACTTGGCTGTAAGCAGTTTTAGCAAATATTTTGAAACTTGCCGCTTTGTGTTTGTGGTACGCGATGTGTTTGATACACCTCGCTTTGTAAATGAAGAATGTGCACTGTTGGGTATTATGGATTATGAGGTAGTAACTTTGGCCAATCCAACTCGCGGACAAGCGGAAACGGTGTTGAAAGGAATTGAAGGAGCAAGGATCTCTCCAGAGGAATCTATTTTAATATTCAATATTGATACTTTTCGCTTTGGGTACACATTTCCGGACAAGATGGAACGATGGGATGGTTACTTGGAAACGTTTGTGGGAACCGGCGATAACTGGTCATATGCCAAAACGGAAGATGGTACACCGGATAGTAAAGTGGTTGAAACGGCAGAAAAGCGACCCATATCACAATATTGCTCAACCGGCATGTACTATTTCCGTCACGCAGCTGATTTCATAGGAGTGTATGATAAGGAGTGTGCCGCTCCGACTGCAAAAGAACTATATGTAGCTCCGCTATATAACTACTTGATAAAGCAAGGTAAAGATATTCATATCAGCGTTATCCCGCGCGAAGCTGTGTTGTTCTGCGGTGTTCCGCAAGAGTATGAAGAATATTTGAGTAGAACCATTAAAGACTAAAGACCATGAATAATAAAGTTGCGTTTATATGTCCCATATATGACATGAAGAACCATTTTGATTTAGCAGTGAATCTGTATAAATCAAAAATCGATTTAGGTATAGATGATGATTTTTACTTTGTCTTTTCTAATGAAGAACAAAAGGAGAAATTATCTCGTCGCATCAAAGAGGAATTGAATGCGGAGTTTTTCTCTATTGTAATTCCCGAAGAATTATTACCATACAAGTCAAAAGTGGTAGTTAAAAAACTATATGCGCTGAAATGTTTGATGGACAAGTATGAATATCTATCACTCATTGATAGCGAGTCAATCTTTATTAAGAATGGAGATTTTTATAATATCTTTAAAAACATCTGGGAGCATGAAAATTGTTTAAAATCAAATGTTTCCTACGATGGATTCAGGATTTTGCGCACTTGCTTTCAAACGATGAATATTTATTTTAACCCAAGGTTATTATGGGAATTCCGTTTCTACAAGTATAACTTTTGGTTTAATGAGATACCGGTATACAAGTGCGAGAATTTGCCAGAGTTCTTTGTGTGGCTTGAACAATTCGACAAGAACGGTTACTTAAATGAGTGGCTATGCTTTGAATATTACATTTATGCAGCATTCTTGATAATTAAAAAAGGCTATCATTTACATCGCTATAAATCACTAAAAAGTAGTGGTGGAATCATGGAATACTTACCGATGTTCCCATCTGAAGAGCAGACCCAAATTTTGGATCAATTAGAAACTCACTGGTCTTCTAATCCCAAGGTAATAAATGATAATACATATCTGCTATTCCATTTGGATCGACTTAATGAAAACAACTATGGATTACCTGTTAGTGAAGAAAGAAAAGCTATAAGAAATCGAAGAAAAACAATTCTCAAAGATATTGTAAAACACATTTTAGGTAGAATATGATGAATAAACTCCTAACCATAGTAGTACCTGTTTACAAGGTAGAACCATACATCAACAAGTGCTTGGACTCTTGCATTTTGGACGACGAGAAATTGATGGATCAATTGGAAGTCATCATCGTCAATGATGGTACACCGGACAACTCGGCAGAGATGTCGCGTGAGTATGTAAAACGCTACCCGAACACATTCCGTCAGATTGACAAAGAGAATGGTGGACACGGTTCCGCATGGAATGTAGGTCTCAAAGAAGCCACTGGTAAATATCTCCGTTTCCTCGATTCCGACGATTGGTTGACAAACTTGGATGTGCTGATGGACAAACTGGCGAAGTGCGATGCTGATGTGGTACTCACACACTTGAACAACTATCATGAGGATACGGGTAAAAATAACTTGTGGCACATAACAGAAGGCCCGTTTGATGTCGTACGTCCCATAGATGAATTTTCTTTCGATGACTTCTATGGTAAGACGAATGTTATGAATTTCTTATTCACCACCTATAGAACGGAAATACTCAAACCGTATTATCCGTTATTTATGGAGAAAGTGATGTACGATGATTCAATACTTTACGCTATGCCTTTCCTGTTTGCAACTAACTATATGTGCTTAGATATTACGTTATACAATTATCTCTCAGGACGTGCAGGGCAAACAATGAATGCTGCTGTAAAGAAGAAAAACATAACATCTCTGATAAAAACATATCAATACGAAATGGAGTTTATTACTTCTCATAGTAACGGTATCTCAGAAAGTCGTAAATTATCCGTTCATCGTATCATGGCTTCTGACAGTAGTTATCTTTTACACATGCTGGTCTATCTTCCATGGAAAGAATTCAAGAGATATGTTAACCAGTACAAGCAGTATTTCCATTTAGAGGCCGGTGAATGGCAACGCGGCAAGATGGATAAACGTTTCCTAAAATATCCGTTCCCGATCTTCTATCTTTATGAAAAACTTAGACAAACTCGCGGATAATATGCCGCTAATATCATTCATCATACCTGTTTACAACGGAAAAGATACTATCGTACCTTGTATGGATAGTATTATCTCTCGTTTGCCGGAAGAAGACTTCGAAATCATCGTTATTGATGATTGCTCGAAAGACAACACGCGCGACATCGTTACGAACTACGCTCAAACACATCCGCAAGTCAAGTTGTTTTGCCAACCGCAAAACCATCGTCAGGGAGCAGCTCGTAACCGCGGACTTAAAGAGGCTAAGGGCGATTATATTACGTACATAGATGCGGATGATTTGGTATTAGAAGGTTTCTCGAGAGCATGGAAGGTTGCCAAGGAAACGAAAGCCGATATGATATATAGCTATATGGAGATTGAACGACCGGAAGGGCTCTATATTCATAAGTTGGCAACTGCTCCCCAAAATATTATGTCCGGCAAGGAGTTTGCTGATACTTATTGCGCAGATGGAGTTTTCTATTATCCGCCTTCTTTTATCTACAGACGTTCTTTTATGAACCGAATTAACACGCCGTTTGTAGAAGAAAGGCAGCATGAAGATCGCGATTGGCTGGCAAGCGTTTTGGTTCAAGCTGAATCTGTGGCGGTTTGTCCTTGTACTACCTATCGCTATACGATGAATCCCAATTCCACTTGTCACGGTTTAAGATATTCTACGATATGTGATCATGTAGCAAGCGGAATTAGGCATATTGATTTGTCAGAGGTAGTAAAAGCCGATTGTCCGAAACTATCTGCCACCTTATATGCTTTTGGAATGGAAGAAATACATCATTCCATTCGGTTGCGTAATCTGACAAAATTCACATGGTCAGATAACAAGCATCTCTACGATGCACAGCATCTCCAACCATTGATGTCCGACTTAAGACGCATGTGTCGCTCCTATAATATGCCTCGTGAAGTGCGCATCGTTGCATATTGTCCGCTCTTAACCAAACTCACAACCTTTTTTGCAAGTCCCATTGCAAGTTTTATCCGCAAAAGAAAACACCAATAATATGAATAAACTTTTATCCATCGTCATTCCGGTGTACAAGGTCGAGAAATACATCGACAAGTGTATCTCATCCCTCATCGTACCGGACGAAAAGCAGTTGCAACTGCTCGACATCGTAGTCATCAATGATGGCACACCCGACAACTCGGCGGTGCTCGCTAAAGCGTACGAAAAGAAGTATCCCGGCATCGTGCGCGTAATTGATCAGGAAAACCGCGGTCACGGCGGAGCATGGAACCACGGAACCGAACTGGCTGTCGGAAAGTACCTCTTCTATCTGGACTCCGACGATTGGTTTGACACAGACGAACTGTCCAAACTCATCACCTACCTTGGTCATTGCGACACCGATATGGTCATGTTGGACGGAAAGAACTATCATGCCGCTACCGACACCTACGAGGAGAAAAAGAAACACTACGAACTAACGTCGGAAAAAGTGTACGATGCCGATAAGTTCGATTGGCTTGGTACTGGTCACGGCTATGATATGACGTACGCACACGATACCGTTTATCGCACATCCATGATGCAGCAATACCTGCCTTTGTTCTGCGAGCATGTGATGTATGATGATGTTTCGTTGCAAGGCATTCCCATCGCTATCGCCAAGGACTTCATCTATACCAAGTTGAATGTATATCGCTATTACATCGGTCGTCCGGGACAATCGTTTGATCCCAAAGTGCGTGCTGTCCGTGCAGCGGATGATGTAACCAAAGTGCTCAAGTTCCTCTTGGACTGGACGCGCCGCAATCGTCACGTTGTACCCAAAGGCGGCACACGCGATGCCTACACCGAGGAGAACTTCCAATCCATGGGCACGTGGCACTATCATGAGCTGAGTCTCTTTGATGCCGCAACGGCAAAACCGCGTCTGGAAGCATGGGATAAGTTCCTCAAAGAGAACTATCCGGAGATCAAACCGAATCATCTGGTACACATGTACCACTTGTTACCCTTCCGTTTGTACTTCGCCTGGTTCAAAACCCATAACTTCAACCAGCGAGTTCTCCGTTTCCTCAAACGCAAACTCAAAGCCCTTAAACATTAAACATTCATTCGTTAAACATTTATTCCTATGTTCAAATACACTAAACGTCTATTGTCAGATATAAAGTTCTGGCGTCAAGAAATAAAGCTCCGTTGGAAAGAAGACGCAGAATGGGAGCGCATTGAAGACGAATCGGAATATCGCCATCCGATGGCCGGCTTCGCATATTACGCAACAATAAAGCGTGAGCGCGCTGAACGCAAACGCCTCCACCAAGTACAACGTGCAACCATAAAATAACAAACACATGCACTACGATTATTTTATAGTCGGCTCCGGTCTCTTTGGAGCAACCTTTGCCTACCGAGCAAAGCGCGCAGGTAAGACGTGCCTCGTCATTGACAAACGTCCGCATATGGGCGGCAACGTCTATTGCGAGAACATCGAAGGCATCAATGTGCACAAGTACGGCGCACACATCTTCCACACCAATAACAAAGCCGTGTGGGATTTCGTCAACGCGCTCGTACCCTTCAACCGCTATACCAACTGCCCTGTTGCCAACTTCCACGGCGAACTCTACAATCTGCCGTTTAATATGAACACCTTTGCCCAACTGTGGGGCGTGCGTACTCCAGATGAAGCCAAAACCAAAATTGAGGAACAACGCGCCGAAGCACTTGCCGCACTCAATGGTCGTGAGCCGCAGAACTTGGAAGAACAGGCTTTGTGCTTGGTTGGAAAAGACATCTTCTATAAACTCATCAAAGAGTACACCGAAAAACAATGGGGACGTGACTGCAAAGATCTTCCGGCCTTCATCATCAAACGTCTACCTGTGCGTTTCGTCTTCGACAACAACTATTTCAATGATGCATACCAAGGCATTCCCATAGGCGGCTATAACGTCCTCATCGACAAACTCTTGGAAGGCATCGATACGCGAACCAACTGCGATTTTTTCGCCGAGTACAAGAATACTTGGCACGAGATAGCCGACAAACTCGTCTATACAGGACCGATTGACGAGTATTTCGACTTCCGTTTCGGTCGTCTGGATTGGCGCACGGTGACATTCAAGACTCGCATCGAAGATACCCCGAACTATCAAGGCAATGCTGTGATCAACTACACCTCGCACGATGTACCATATACCCGCGTCATTGAGCACAAGCATTTTGAAATGTTCGGTCAATCCATCTACGACACCCCGAAAACGGTTGTCAGCGAAGAATATTCCACCGAGTACAAGCCCGGTATGGAGCAGTTCTATCCGGTGAACGATGCCCGCAACAATTCCCTTGCCGACCAATATCGTGCCCTCGCCGCTCAGGAACCCAACGTCCTCTTCGGTGGACGCCTTGCCGAATATAAATATTACGACATGGCTCCAATTATAGAGAAAGTCCTGAACTTGAATATATAGTTTTTTCTTCTTTTACAGGCGAATCAGATTCGCCGTTCCCGAGCATCATTGTTCAGATTTGCGGCAATGCTATTGCCGTCCTTCGTCTATTTCCAGCAATTGTATGCTGGTCACATTGTCCCCTTTTGTCGCATATTTGCGGCAAGATCCGCCTCACGCCCTTTCTTCTTCGTGTTCCAGATGTCTAGTTGACACCGCTCTCACACTCGCATTCGCCGTCAATTCACTCGGCAATTGTATTGCCGCCAACGAGGTTTCGTTCATTTGGCGAGATACCATCCGGCATCCTTTCTTTTTCCATTTTATGCAGTTTAGAATTACTCAAATCATCAATTTTATGCAGTTTAGAAAGCAAAAATGTGCAAAATAAGAAAGTTTAAGTAACCTCAATTTGCAAAATTAGACGGTTTAGTACGCATTATTTTGTCCCAAATCTCACTTTTTTCTTACACATTTGGGAAACTATACGCAACAGTAGCGCTCTTACCTCATGATTTTATGCAGTTATAAAAGCAACGATTTTGCAATTTTATGCAGTTTAGAAAATAAAAAGATGCGATTTTGTGCAGTTTAGGACGATTTTTCTTGCAGGTTTCATTTTTTTTTCGTACCTTTGCGGCAAATTTTAGAAACTACCAATCGGTATGAAGAACTTAAAGCGTATATTGGAGTCGCAGCGTGACGAGTTGAAGGTGCTGGATGTGTCTGCATTATGCACTCGCAAAGAGGAGCAAGAAATACAGCTAAACAGCAATCTCGCGCAAGTAGTAATTGGTGTGCGTCGTAGCGGAAAGTCAACACTATGCCAGAAAGTGCTCATCGAGAGAGGCGTTAACTTCGCCTATGCCAATTTCGATGATGAACGTTTGAAGAAAGCCAAGACGGAAGATTTGGACGATATTCTCCAGATGCTCTATGAGATATACGGCGACTTTACGCATCTATTCTTGGATGAGGTGCAGAACGTCAAAGATTGGCCGCTATTTGTCAATCGTCTCTTGCGTCAGAAAATGCGCTTGATTATTACCGGAAGCAATGCGAACCTGCTGAGCGGAGAATTGGCAACGCACCTCACCGGACGCTACCACAAGATAGAGTTATATCCTTTCTCTTTTGCTGAGGTGTGCCAAATGAGGAAGGTAGATATGGTATCCGGAAGCGTGAAGGCAATAGGACTGAGGCAGCATGAATTGGCGAAGTATATCATGGAAGGAGGTTTTCCGGAATTGATAGTGGAGCCGGAAACGAATCGCCATGATTATTTGCAATCACTACTCAAAGCCATCATCGAAAAAGACATCTGCAAACGCTACAAAGTGCGGTATAAAAAGACGCTTTCCGAGTTGGCGAACAAGATGTTGGATTGGTTCTGTCAGGAAAAGTCATATAACGATATTACGGAAGAATTAGGAATCCAATCGGTACACACAACCAAGAACTATATTGAGTACCTACGAAACGCGTACTTGCTGTATATTCTGCCTAAGTTCTCGCTCAAAAGCAAGGAGAAAACGATGGCACGAAAGGCTTATGCCATAGATCCGGCTTTTATTGATGAGCACGACCAAGCATTGCTCACAGAGAGTTACGGCTTGCGATTGGAGAATGTGATTGCACTGGAGATTGCACGGCGAATCAACAGCGATTACGAACAACTGTATTACTTGCGCAAAGATCGGGAGTTTGAGGTCGATTTTGTGGTCGTAGAACGCAGCCATGTGAAAGAATTGATCCAAGTGACGTACGATTTCAGTAACCCCTCTGAGAAATTGTTCAAACGTGAAGTGGAAGGACTGACACGTGGTTCGGCGTTGACACATTGCGACAATCTGACGCTGATTGTCATGTATGGAGAAACCGGAACCATCGAACATGACGGCAAGAAAATCAATGTCGTAAGTGCGGCGGATTGGTTAGTGAAGCAGTAAGGCACGTAGCAAGAATCTATCAAATCGAAATACAAATGTCCAAAAAATCCAAAAAACAAGAGCAAGAATTCGACCCTTGGGACGGAATGGAAGAGTGGGAAGCGCAAGGCTTTGAATCCAAGGAAGAGTACGATGATTTTATGGCTAAGAGTGCCGAAGACCCTCTCTATGGATGGGGTAACCTGCTCACCATGAAGGAACTGCGCGCAATGCTCAAACAGGAGAAATATCGACCTTCCGGCCAAGACGCCAAATACCCCGACCATCTGCTGCTCGACGAAAAAACCGGCATGTATTACACCGATTTCTTCCGCGATTTCCGAACGCACCTCGTCTTGGGACACATCCTCGCCGTCGAATGCATGGAGTGCGAAAACCTCGATTGGGAGCGCGTAACAGGTGGCTACTCACCGTACATCATTTCCCGTTTCCAAAACATGTGCGAGCAACCGCTTTGCCACGAGAAAAACAAAGTGGTGGAGAAATGGGGTGAAGGACCATATCCCGGTGAGACATTCGTTGATTTCTTCAATTGGGAGGACGATCGTGCAATCTGGTTTGCGGACAACTTGCCTACCAAACCCTATCTGCCTTTCGATGAAATCATCAACGTATTTAACCGCTTCCATGAGTACGGTTTGCAACTGAAGGAAACGGAAAACTGGATTTGCGATGGCATCATCCAGTGGGACATCCTAACGACGGACTACTTGGATGTAGTGTCTAAAATCAAAGACGACGAAGACCCATATCACCGCAAAGTTGAAGTCCATCCTTGGAACAAGCACAGATGTCTGGAAAATCTCTCTATCATCAATGAGAAACGCGGTGTGGAGGTGGTTCGGAAGATTGTAGAACGATTCCGATATGAGTGGCGTAGAATAGCTGCTTTCGACGAATTCAATCTCAATAAATACCCACGAGAACTAAAAGAAGACTTCCGCTATTTCCTCTTTGATGGTATGGACTACTACCTGGATGAGTGGTCCAAGAAAACCGAGGAGAAACCAGCGGAAAAACCGGAAACACAGCAACCTATTGAGCAACCCAAACTCACCTTCGAAGATGTGTTCTCAATGCGCTTTAGACGCACACCTGAATATGAAATGCTTCTCCATTTCCTCGATGTCGAACGTACAGAAGCCTCCAACGGCGATTGGGCTCGATACGCACTGGCACTCTCCTCCGCGAAAATCTTCGTCCATAGCCCCAAGACGTTCAAAGGTTGGTTGCCGCGTTTCTGCGAACTATTCGGACGCTCTGTGCCATACCAAGACCCGAACAAACTGAACCGCACACAATGCCAAAAGGACATATCCATCTATCTTCCCAACTGGTAAATTTATGTCCGCTCGATGTCCGCTTTCGTGTCCGCTCACAGTTTCTTGAAAAAATTTTTAATTTCTTTATAAGTCGCTGAAAAACAGCGGCTTATTTTTGTATGCAGACATATTTTCCTATGTCCGCTTTTTCTTCATGTCCTAAAAAACCTCTAATTTTGCACCGTCAAACGTTGGATAGCGAGAATGGTACCACGTTAAACTCGCACCAACGGACAGCGCTGTCATGACTTTAATAACGCCTAAAAAATTAAAGTTATGGCTAAAAAACCAAATCAGTATTGCTTCCCCCGTGAGGGGTTTGTGCCAGAGCTGTGTACGCACGAAGGACTGTTGCTCGCACATGCACAAGGCACGCCGTTCTGGCTTTCTCAGAAAGGTGATGTGTTCATCCGCTACAATGATGGCAGATGGAATCGTAGAAAAGTGGACACCTGCGCACGTAAGCGTTACAACACACGTACGCCAAACGGTGTCATCAGAGGAAACACATACCCGGGTGTCGTCTATCACAACGTACACTACCGCGTGCATATCCTCATGGCACTCGCGTGGATCGGTCCGATTCCGGTCGGCTACCAAGTGGATCACACTAACGGTGACATCAACAACTGGACACTCGACAACATCCGTATTGTAACCATCGCGGAAAACTACCGCTGTGCCCGTCTGCTACGCGTCCTCCGTTCTATCGGACGTGACCCGCGTCTCATGTCCCGTGAGGAACTCCTCCTCATCTTCGACAAGTACACATTCGTTAATCCCCAAATTTTTGACTAATCATGAAGGTTCGTGCAAGTCGAGTGTAAGCTTGCTTACGCAACTCGACGCTGCCGAAGCTCCAAAAATTAAATTCATTTAATTTATGAAAGCTTTACAAGAACTGCGCACACTGCGCCAAACCATAAAAGCGGCTGAAACCCGCATCACTGAAATCTCTGACCAAGCAACCGCCGAAGCCCTTACGCTGGCTCCCAACGGAGGCGAGTTTACCGACGAAGGCCACACCTTCCAACTCCAACGAACCGAAGTCATCGACATGTCCAACCATCATCGGTACAAGGACGAAGATGCCCAACGTTGGCGTACGAAGAAAGCCGCGCAAGACCAGTCCAAGAAGTACTCCGCTGCGCTCACCAAGGAGATGAAAGGTATCGTGGACGCCTTCGTCGCTCAGCACCCCGACTGGGAACCCGACGAGGTCAAACTGACAGTGAAGTGTCTCGACTAAAGTGGTAGGGTTTAGGGGGTAAAGAAAAATGGTTCTTCCCCCTATAACCCCCTTTATTAAAAAGAAAAAAAATATTGATGATGACGTTATACTATGCAGATAGTACCATCATCATAAAGAAAAGTTTTTTGATAATTTTTGACTAAAACACGATGAACAATGAAAAATCATCTTTTGATCATATGTGGGATCTCCTTAACCCACGTAGAGAGTTCCTTAACATGCGCGCCAAGTGCGAGTCCAATCTCTGGAACACCCTCACCATCCACATGCAACATCGAGTGTACCGCCTCATTCGCGATCGCAAGCGCCGGGGCGAAGAAATCAATCCAAACCCTTGGTATGCACTTGTCAATGCGCGTGACGCTGAACCCACCAACTACAACGGTTCCCCGCTCATCGATGACATGGCCAAGACGACCAAACTCGTCGTCGCGTGGTACAAATCCCGTGCCGGCATTTACACCCTCGAAGAAGCCCTTGCGCTTAAACTCGACATCATTAGAAACTTTGAACCCTTAAATGATTAACAACTATGCTACTCAAATCGAAAGATGGCGTCATTCGCGCCTTAAGTGGAAGAATAGGTAACTTCATATTCAGAACACGCAACGGTAAAATATCCGCATTCTACAAGCCGAAGAAGAACCGGTCCATTGCCGTTCCAATCTCGGTCCAACTACGGGAGATAACAGATCCCCTCAACCTCATCATCATCGACGAATCTTCTAAATCAAAACAACAATGAGCAAACCAAAATCATATTCACCGTACGAGGCACACAAACGCCTCAACACACGCGCAGGGCGCAAGTTATCCACCTATGAGTTCAACACGCTCGTCTCCTGTTGGCGCATAAAAAACGGCCTACCGGACGAAGAACAACAATCCTTCACCGAATCGGAACTCAACGACTTCCTCGCCTACGCGTACTGAGATGGGGGGCTTTAATGCCCCTCTTCTCAAGCATAACAACGATTTTTGAAATCTTTTTGAAATCTTTCATCCAAAAAATTTGCAAAACCCTCATTTTTGTGGGCATATTTGCAGCCGATTTAACAAAAATATATGAAGGTTCGTGCTAGTCGAGTGTAAGCTCGCTTACGCAACTCGACGAAGCCGAAGCTCCAGAAAATTAAAGCATTTAATTTTATGAAACTCGATTTGCAATTGATAACTGCCGCTGCTCTCTCCTTTGGCGGCCTTATCCTCCTCTTCTGCGGCATCTTCATAGAGCCACAAGGCCAAATCCACGAGTCCCTCCTCATCGGTTTTGGCGAAGTTGCAACCTTTGCAGGTGCCCTCTTCGGAATTGATTACGTTTACAAAAAGAAACAGTAACGATCATGTACTACAAACTGATACGACAACCCGCACAAGACAAAGCGGTTCATGGCAAACTATATTGGACTTCCCACTACGTGAACAAACGTACCGGTGAACTCGTCGAACGACTCCACTTCCTCTGTGACACGCTTGAGAACCTCGACTACCTCATTCCGGCACTCATCTACCGCGTCGCAGTCACGCAGTCACCCAAGTTCAAACGCCTCCTGCCCGTCCTCTGCCAAGTACCCGGTCGCACTGGAATCCGTTTCCACCGCGGCACTCGTCTCGAACACAGTAAAGGCTGTATCCTTATCGCACCAGCCAATGAGCAAACCCTCACTGCCCGCTGGCTTGCCGAACAATCCGCTCGGGAGGAGACCCGCTTGGAGATATGCTCCGCTAAATAATTTTTGAATCATTTTTGGTAATTTTTGACTTATGCAAAAAGAAGAACAAAAACCCGATTGGAAAGAAGTCCTCGTGGACATCATCCTCAAAATCATCACGCTTGGTCTCTACCACGTAGAGAAGCACAGCAAGAAAAACTAATGTTTAACCCCGGAGCGTCCTTCCATTGAATTGGAAGGAGCGGCCTCCGCCTAGAAAGGTAAATTAGTTTACTTATTTATTAACCTTTTAAAAACACAATCACGAAATGGCAAAAGCATCTTATGCCCCGATGTTTGAAACCGTCTCTGGCGCGTTGAACAAGATTAACAAAAAATCTCCTCACGCCCAAGACCAGAAGATGGTTCTCACCACGCATCGCAAGGCACCCACCACCAGCCCTGATTGCTCTCGCGTCTATCTCCGTGGACTCAGCTCTGTCTCTCGCACCACGCCTGTTACCGCCAAAGAGACCCAAGTGCGGACCAAGTTCGCCGCTGTCTCCGCAGCCGTTAACGCACGCGTCAAGACCTCGAGTCCCACCTACGCAGACGACTATGCCGCTTTCCTCGCCCAGAAGGACGCTGCCCAAGGCAAAACCACCTTCCGCTCCTACATCTGGTCCCTGGAATCCGCCGCCTACGATCAGGAGCATCAAGGCTAACAATTTAACGTTTTAACAGTTTAACAATTTAACCCCAAAATCAACCCCTATGGCAAAAGTAGAATGGAGTGCCGGTATCGACTCTGTATCCGGCGCACTCTCAAAACCGGGCAAGAACGGTCAACACTCTTGCGCAAAAATGTTGCTCGGCACCCACCGTACCGCTGCAACCACCAACCCCAACTGTAACCGCGTCTACATCCGCAAGCAGAACAAGCGCAGCACGATGCCGTCAAGCGCAGAACTGGACGTTCGCGAACGCTTCGCAACTGTCTCTGCCGCTGTAGCAGATCGTCGCAAAGACCTCTCGAAGATCTCGACCGACCAGATGGCCTTCAAGGCCCAAAAGGACACCCCGGGCGGCTGCCGCACGATGACCAAGTACCTCTGGAAAGTGGAGGGCGAAATCTATGACGCAGCACACCCGCGCGGTTAATCGTCAAAGACGACAATGCGGAATGGAGACCTCACAACGAGGTCTCTTTTCTGTATATAAAAAAGAAGCTCCCCCCCAATAAGGTGTGCGTCAAGACGCACGTCTGTGTTTATTTTATAAGAGAGATGATTACTCCTGCATTTTCAGTTGCATAACTCCCTTTGCGCTATAGGCTTTCGGAGTCCCCGGTCCAGAGATGGCGGCAACGCCTGCTTTCACCATGATATCGGGTCTGCCCTGTTTCTTCACTTCCTCAATCCCCTGCGGAATCATAGTCTTGTGTCCGGCTGCTTCTACGGCTTGTTTGGCTGCCTCGGCAGGGGTTATGGCTATGGGAC
>Ga0265301_10003696_pt1 | contig 16026 bp, 18 predicted proteins | sample AusTroGonzalo_MG_2_FD_193488 | JGI IMG/M metagenome (GOLD analysis project Ga0265301, IMG submission 193488) | Bovine rumen microbial communities from tropical cattle in Woodstock, Queensland, Australia - Gonzalo_04 | ecosystem: Host-associated > Mammals > Digestive system > Stomach > Rumen ...
AGTCTGAAGTTGTGCGTGAATTTGTTCTGGACAAGAGACTGATTACACACTATGATCAGATACTCTGCTTTACAAACCAGCTGAGATATGAGATCAATAACTTCTGTCGTGGAAAAATACTGGGATATGATTCTCCTATTCCTAGATTGAATGATAAGGTGATCTGTAGACAGAATAACTGGGAGCTTGAGAAAGATGGCTTTTACCTAACGAACGGAACCTCCGGTTTCATTGTCGATATCGATCGAAGTGAGCTTGGGAAAGGTTATTACCTAATGGACTTTCATCCAGACTATTTTCCAGAAGGAGTTAATTTCGAGAAGCTCAAGGTAGACGCCAGATATATGAAAATGCTCCCGGAAGACCAGCGTAACGTTATGCGTACCCAACATGAAAAGTTTGAATACGCATATGCAATTACAGCGCACCTCAGTCAGGGGTCGGAATACAATCGTGTATTATTCATAGATTCATTCTTTAACACTCCCGAACTAACAAAAAAGGCGAGATACACCGCAATTACCAGGGCAGTTGAAAAAATAACCATAGTGTCCGTAATTGGACCAAAAAGAGGAGGAGAATTCTAATGAAGTTCTGTGATCTTTCGAAGGTTCGTGAAAAATTCACTAAAGTAAACGTTGTTAGTACAACGGATCTTGATGGCCATGGAAGCGCTGCCATTATCTATAGGATGCTGACGAATCTCATCGGCTACTATCCCAGAGCCATTGGCATTCAGCACATTGATCAGGGAGAGGAGATTTCTCTGATCGATGGGTTCAATATCATTCTCAATCATACCTTTTCGGCCGATTCTAACAATTTCCAGAAAATTATCGAAGCTACTTCTAAACCCTGGAATCTTGTTCTCTGGGTTGACTCTCATTCCGAGTCTCTTACCCTTCTTGGAAAAGAGGTTGGTCTTAGGAAAATTCCTCACGTTGTGAGCGATGAACATTCCTCTACCTATCTCTGCTGGAAGATTTACGAATACATGGCCTATGACCTCTATGCATTCAAAACGCTTCGCTATGAGCCCAGGCAGTATTTTGATACGAAGAAAATTCTGGCAAATGAGAAATTTAACCTTTTCGATTTTCTGTATCTCTGCAATTTCGAGAATCGAGAGTTTAATCCTGGAAGTACTCCTGTGATAGCTTTTGAAGAATATAGGAAAGACAAACCAGCTCTTAAGGACTACTGGGAAAACCGCTTTATTGAGTCCACCATCGGTAATGTAAAACTTCCCACTCCTGTCTATAGAATTGAGAGGAAAACTCTTCTTTACAGCTTCTATTACAGGTTTATCTTTGAAGAAACCGGATACTTCCCCAGAGATGTGAGAGATCCCTACTACAACGGATTTATTCAGCCTCCCTATTCTGTTAGCAGTGGGTTCGTCCACAGGCCGTCGGATGTGTCCGTTTCCAGTCAAAAGACTCCTCAACAGATTGGAACTGATAATCTTTGTATAATGGCAGCCCACATGTGCGATGTGAAAATGCATACCTTCTTCAGAAATTTACTGAAACATGGCTATGTCACGAAAATTATTCCCGATGATCAGGCTGTGTTTGCAAATGATAGCTATTATGAGCTAAAGGACATTGCTTTCCTCACGCTGAATACCTGTGAGATTGATCCGCTGGTGATATCTTCGGATTTTACCTGGAACTATCCTTGGATTCTTACCTATTGCTCTTCGGATAAAGGTGTTAAATATGATCTTTACTGTGGGCGCATGATCGGCTCTAGCACTGGAGCGCGTGCCCTCTATGCCAATGACATTGCCGAGATCTTTGGTGGCTCTGGGGATCTTCAGAATGCCAGTTTCTGGCAGTCTGTGGCCTTTGATCTAACAGGTGAATATCATCATCCTTCTGGAGGAACGTTTAGAATTGTTGAGGAAGAGCTATCATCTGAGACTATCAAAGATATTCAATTTGCCATTCGAAACTGTGAAAAGAACATGAACGATCCAGCTCTTCGGATGGACGGTAACTGTATCATTCCTCCTTGTACCGAGCTTCCTTGGCCGGCAACATCTGGGGCATTTCGTGAAGAGTACAGAAATATCACTTTGAACCAGTATAAGTAGAAAGAGAGATAGATATGAAAAAGATTTCTTTGCACGTACTGAGAGAGCATTTCCCGAAGGTAAATCTTATCACACATACCGATCTGGATGGATATGGAAGCGCGGCAATCATGATTCGAATCCTTAGGGATTTCTTCGGATATGACTTTAACGATGTTCGAGTGTTTCATGTTGACTACGACAGGACATATCCCATTGGTTCCGGTTTTACCATTATCACAGATCTTTCCATTGACGCTAAATACAATAATCTCGAAAACATGATCAGGTTTAGTGAGGATGATAATAACATTCTCTGGTGGATAGATCATCATCAGACCTCATTAGATATGATCGAGAAAAACCCCGAACTTAAAAAGATCCCCCGTATTATCACCACAAGTGCTTCTGCAACCTATCTCTGTTGGAAGTTGTATGAGTATTTCGCGTTTGAGTATGTTGCTCGTAAAACCTATGTCCATCAGAGCGGTGATCTTACCGAGTTCATAGAATCTCTCTATGGATGGAGTCTTTTTGAGTTCCTTAAGTTCCACGACGAAGATGATCTGTTGTTTTCTGGACAATTTTTCGGTGAACCCAGAGAAGCAATGAGATTGATAAGCTCCATCCCAGGTCAATGTCCTCATGTTGAAGAAGGTCCTGTCGATAGAGACAGTGATGATTTCTACTATAAGGTACCGGACGCGGTGCGATATACCGATGATTGGGACACGTTTTCTCTCAAAGACAATAATTCGATATATTACAACACCGCATTTGGATGCTGTCCGATGTTTCCTAGGGATATAAAACACCCATACTACGCTGTATTCATTGCGCCTCCTATGGATTTTGTATCAGGTGAGTATTATATTCCGATAGTCACTCAGCGTGCAGTTACTCGCAATCTCATTCACTACGGAGAAGAGGCTTTCTCCATGCGAAACTACAACTTCGTATCCAAGGTCCTGAAGGATGGTTATGTGACAAAGTTCCATCCGACGAAAAGATTTCTTCAGGATAGAGAATATGAGTCTGAGCGTAGAAAATTTGAAAACCTTTTTGACGTCGATTTTATCACCGTTAATGACCGCTCGATAAACGCTGCTCTGGCTTTGCAAGATTTCGTTGATGAATACCCATTTTTCCTTGCGTTTGATGTCCGTCGTACAAACATCATCTATACCGTATATGCAGAAAGTTTGGACAAATATCCTTTCAATGCAAAGGATGTTGCAGCTCTGTTTGGTGGAGGAGGGCATCCAGGCTGTGCCGGATTCACTCTTAGGACTCCGTTAACAGAGATACATTGTAGAGAAAATTTTACGATCGGTATGCATCGTGACGCGGATATCATTGTGCAATATGAACCTTTTTCTGAGTATGCGTTTGCTGGATTGCAGGTTATGCGCGATCGGTGGGCTGAGAAGATCTATTATGACTTTAGATCGAGAAATTACACCGATCCGAGCTCATGTCGTGAACTAGAGGGATGGACTTCTTCGAAGCGCTTTAGAAATTCTTTCCGTATGGCTCTGGAGTAATACTATGGACATCTATACCGATGGCAGTTTTCAGAAAAAGCTAACGAGTGAGGCTTCTGGTTGGGCAGCTATTGTTGTAAAGGAGGCTAGACCAGATTCCTATCTTGTGGATGTGTACTATGGCGTAATTACCGAACCGGATTATACGAAGATGTGGAACGTTGGTGGTGAGGTATATGCAGCGATAGTTGCAATTGATCTGGCAAAGAACTTTTACAATCCATCTTCTCTTCATATCTATCACGACTACGTTGGACTCTTTGGATGGGCTAACGGTAAATGGCAGCCAAAGAATATCATCACAAGAGGATTTCGAGAGTTTGTCAGAAAAGAGCGTGGAAATAGGCCAATAGACTTTCATTGCGTAAAAGGCCACCGTGGTCTTTTGCTTAACGAGGTTGCCGATTTCTATGCCGGCCTCGGAGTGAAGGAATATAAAGTTATTGGACAGACTCAGAAGACGATTCGGGATAAGATCATCATGAAAAACCAGCATTTCTCGGGATAAATAAATCCGGAGAATAGGAGAATCCAGAATGGAACAAAAACCATTCTGGATTCTTCTTTTTAACTGTAAATCTCTGAAAAATGAGATGAATATATTCCATCAACAGGTTCGTAATCAGATTAAAGATGGAGGTATAACATATGCAAAACATAACCCTGTTTACTTTACCTACCTGCCCAAAATGTAGGGTAATTAAGATGAAACTTACCTCTGCTGGAGTCGATTTTGAAGAGTGTCAGGACGTTGTTAAAATGCAGAATCTTGGAATTGAAACAACGCCCGCACTCCTCGTTGGCCCTGATAGGAGTAAGGGATCTCATCTGATCAAAAACTTTGCCGAGATCAACGAATTCGTTACCGTTATGCTCAATGGACAGCTAGAGAGGAGACACTACGCATGATATCCGTACGTGAAGATGGACAGAAAGTATTCACCATTGAAATGGATCGGTTAGATCCAGATTTTGTCAATGAGCTGGATAATTTATCAAAAGAATACGGCGAAGAACTCCAGTTGATGAACGGCGTACATAATACAAATCTGAATTTTTCCGAATTCATAGACGCGTTCATCGATGCGGCTGTTCCTGCAGATGTGTCTCCCGATGCAAATGCAAATAGTAGCTCTAAAGATGTGTGCACTCTGATGCGGGATATGATCAAACCCCATACAGCACTTCTTTCCAATAATAAAATCTTCTATGAAATGAAGAAGTTTTATGGTAAGAAAGATGCTAGATCCTGGTTGCGTGCAGACTTTTCTGGAGCTCTCTATATGCATGACAGGTCATCGACAAGCTTTTATCCGTATTGCTTCGCATATGATCTGGATGCTCTTGTGGAAAGAGGTCTGTTTTTCATAGGCAGATATGGAGCTGGTCCTGCTAAGCATCTTACCACATTCAACGATCACGTTTTGGAATTTATCTCCTGGAACTGCAATAGAACCAGCGGAGCTAAACTAAGCCCATGGCTCCTTTGTACAGCAATGTACTCAAAATAAAGACGGTGAACCATCTTTGATGGGTGTGCGTAGTTCTACGTGCTAACGAGGAAAGCGAGAAAACGTAACCTCGTGCCAAGTCGTTTAAATTGTGCAAGAAAGTAGCTAGATCACAGTTTAAACGGAAGGTGTAACGACTATCGAAAGGATAGCTATGAAGAAATCTCATAGTGAGTAACCGAGTAGAGTAGAAATCAAATGATTTCGAAGTGCCGTCCATCCCATTTCTGGTAATAGGTGATGGGATGAAGAAATAGTCTATCAAATCACATTGATTAATAATGGTGGGTTTGCCTAGCTATCTTGTATATAGCTGGTGGTTCTGGTGGAAAGACGTACAAAATGGTTTTTACCTCAAAGATCCGGAATATTATCGGAGACAATGTTTTCAAAAATTTGTGTTCGACTGTAACCAGCCCTATCTGAGGCAGTCGATCGAAAGTGCTTTTATCAACATATCGGTTATGGATCGGCCGTATCTTACCGAACTATTCGGTGGCCGTATGTTCCCCGATGGAACGTTTGCCATCGATCACATCGATGAGATTCTAGAGCATCAGAAGGTGTTCATGGAAGTTGTCTCTGACATCCGCAGTTCGGTAATGTTTACATTCCCGGTTCTTTCCTATGCTCTACTATACCAGAATGGAAAATTCGTTGATGAGGAGTTTGCTCGATGGTGTAGTGATCATAACTGTAAATGGTATGATTCCAACTTCTATGTTGGAGAAAGTGTAACAACTCTGAGCAACTGTTGCTTTGATGCAACTCAGGAAGTTACCATTAGGATTAATGGTAATATCTATCGTGGAGCGTTCAAGATCATGTATCAGACATTCCACGATAAGACCATACAGGTCTATTACAACGGAGAGTGGAAGAATGCCAAACTAACCGCTCTTCAGGAAAAACATCCAATCTTTGAGATCGTGACCGAAGATGGTCGTGTTCTCAGAGCCACCGATGATCACATTCATCTCACAACGGCTGGCGAGTATAAGAGCTGGCAGCTTGAGGTTGGAATGAAACTCATGGTGGAAACCAACGATATGGACAAAATCAACACCAATCTCTATGGATACGATAAGATCATCTCTATTAATCGAGTTGATCAGGTAGAAGATTGGGTTTTCTGTGTAGAAATAGAAGACAAGGATCATCCCTACTTCACTTTGACAAACGGGATTCAGACTCATAACTGTAGACTCTTGTCTGACACATCTAAACTTGATGCGTTTATCAATTCAATTGGCGGAACCTCTCTTTCGATCGGATCGATCAAGGTTAATGATATTAACCTTCGAAGAATTTCTCTTGAGTCTAATGGTGACGAAGAGAAGTTTATGGAGATTCTTAAAGAAAGGATTGACATATGCGTTAAGTCTCTTGACTGCGTACGCCACATCATCAAGCGTAATGTGGAAAAAGGTCTTCTTCCGAACTATAAGTTTGGACTTATCGATCTGGCAAAACAGTACAACACAATCGGTATTACTGCGATGTATGAGGTGATGCTCGATTTCGATTATATCGGAATTGACGAATTCGGAAACCACTACTATACGGATAGGGCTCTGAAGTTTGCAAAACGCATCATGAAGCAGATTAATGAGCAGAAAGAATCCTATGGATTTGACTACTCTCTGAACATTGAAAACTCGCCTAAACTTAAAGTTTCGTAATGTTACTACGTAATTGTGGGCGAAATGTGGGATAATCCATAATCCACATTAGTAAAATTCCTACTAATTGACTTGGAAATCCAGAGATGGATGACAGGGGGCAAGTTTAAATACAGCCTGAACGACTAAGTGTAGGAAACTCATAGGAAATTAGATGAGTATGCGATAGTCTGAACCTCTGGTATAATCGAACTGAAGCCAGAGAGTGAAGGTCGAGCGTAATTGTTCTGTAAGACGCTCATTGAAGAACCTTTACCGCCATCTAATATAGATGGTCATAAAAGTAACAGGATTGTCAGAACGTAGTAATATCATTCTATGTAAAAAGGATAGACTTCTCTATCCAGATTCTCCAACCTATCTACTGTATTCAAACCAGTGGATTTCTCTAATGGAAAAATGCACAATTCAGGAAAAACTCCGTCTCGGCTCCGAGCTTGATCGTGAATGTGGTGGTGGGCAAATTCTTCATGCAAATATTGAATCCGGTTTTTCTAACACGGATCAGGCATGGGATATGCTGAATTACATCGCTTCGCAAGGAGTTATCTATTTTGCATTTAATGCTAAGATTTCAGTTTGTGAGCACAATCACGCTTTTTATGGGGAAATCTGTCCAAAATGCGGTGAGCATAAGGCTGATACGTTCACCAGAGTAGTTGGATTTTATACCCCGGTATCCGCCTGGGCACCTGAAAGGCGTGAAGAATTTACCAAACGCCAATGGTTTAAGAGAGAAGATTGGATTGCTCTGAAGGACGATTCAATCTTTTAACCAATAAGCATTGTAGCGTGGTCTGATGATATCAGACCACGCTATTTTGTATAATAAGAGAGGAGATATAGCTATGAACACTAATCACATTAAGGAAATTGAAAAGAAATCTGCCCCATTTAATTTTAATCGGCAAAATCTTTGGACACACTCCAGAATTTCCATCTCTTCTGAAGAAGTACTTGGCCGCCTACCCGATATTGAAGACGCCTTTCAGGAAGAGAAAAAGATTGCAGATAGCTGGAATATAGATCTTACAAAATGCTGGGATATGGCGATATCCACGCTTAGAAAGACAACCGCACTTGCAATCCGTCCGAGGCTCTTTGATAAACCTCCTATGTTTTCTAATGCTACAATAGATCTAGCCTGTGGCTATCCGATATGGTTTTCGGTGTTGGGAGGAAATGTAGAAGCAGGTAGACTTTTCCGAGAGGGGTTCATTGCTCCGTTTCTCCGTAAGTTTGAGCCCTATCTCAATTGGTACATACGGGCAATTGATCTGGAAACTGCCCTCAACAATCCGCAATATCTCTTGATGCTTGGCGACAGGAATTCTCTGCTGATCATTGAAGATGATCTGAATATCCGGGCGAATATCATGGCAACCTATCTTCCTTCAAAGTATGGATACAACTATTTCCAGTATAAATTTCTTGAGATGATGGGTGAAGGTATTGCCATATGAAAATACGATTTCTAACCGATACCGATGTTACCAACTATAGAAAAACATCGATGGTTGTCGGTATGCCATATTGTGATGGAAAATGTTGGAGAGATTTGAATGCTCAAGGTGGAAACTATGACTGGTCTCTCTGCCATAACCATTCTATCAGAGATGAGCGAGAAATTGAAATTGCTGTAAACGACCTCGCTAGCAGATACATTTCAAATCCACTTTCTCATGCTGTCGTATTTGCTGGAATGGAACCATTACTTTCTATTCACCAGATCATTGCTTTCATTATCTATCTTCGAGGAGCCTGTCGATGCGAGGATGATATCGTTATCTACACGGGTTACAATGAGGACGAAAAACCGGTAAGTGATTTTATCAATCTCTTGAAAACAGCTGACGTAAGTAACGTGATAGTGAAATTTGGACGTTATATACCTGGAGATGAGGAGCATCTTGATCCGGTTCTCGGTGTTAAACTCGCGTCCAAAAATCAGTATGCACGAAAAATATGTTAGTTGGAGACGAGCTAAGATGACCAATGGTGTTCAGCATGTCGAAAGAACAGAAATTCGAATCAATTCCGATGATCGAACCCGCAAGAGTATCCAAAAGGCACTCGAGAAAAACGATGGCTACTGTCCATGCCGCCCTATGAAGACCGACGATACAAAATGCATGTGTAAGGAATTTAGGGAACAGAAACACGGCTGGTGCCACTGCCATCTCTATGAGAAAATCGTATATCTCGAGTAAAATGAAAAATGGCGTGGAAGGAAATTCCTTCCACACCATTTTTACCTGATTGCGAGAGTTAGTCTCCGGGACTCTCATCTTTTTTACTTGTAATGGGAAATTCTTACTCCTCGTCAGCCTCTTCGACATCATCACCGCTAACATAGTAGGTAGCAGCGGGATCGGCAGTGACATCATCGCCACTGACGTAGTAGGTGGTGGAAGAAATCTCCACGGTGAAGTAGGTCTGACCCTCAACGGGCTCAGCCGGAGTGGCATCGGACAGAGTGCCAACCTTGGTCTGCATGGCGGTGTCGGAATAGTAATCCGCATCCTTAGCAGCGGTATAGGTCTCAGGGTCGATGCTGATGGTGAAGTACTCCTCGTCCTCGACGGGCTCAGCAGGAGTATCGGCATCCAGAGTACCAACCTTAGTGGTCAGATCAGTGTCAGAGAAATAATCGCTGCCGGACTTGGCAACATAGGAAACCACAGGGGGCTCGGGAGGCTCAGGAGGAGTAACCGGATCTAGATTGGTACCATCTTCCTTGTACACGTAGGAAGCCTTGGTCCAGGGGTACATACCACGATTGCAGGAGGCGACAGAGTCGGCCTTCGCGATAGCTTCAAGAAGCAGAGGATGCTTATCAGCCATGATAGTCAATCCTTTCAATACTACAGCATTCATTGGGGTCATATTTTAATTTTTTGTTTCATCCTATCCGGCAACAGAGCCTTAAATCTAGAGAATTAAATCTCTTTTGAAAGGAGATATATTATGTCCGAAATCTATATTCCGGAAATCTGTGATAGCAATTTCAAACATCATCAGATGGTGGAAATTGATAAGGCTTACTATCAGAGAGCTGATGGAAAGATTCTCTGTGCAGAGTGCATCGAACCATGGATTCCAGAACAGGCTGAAAAGATATTAGATCGTGTAAAACCCTGGATCGTCAGTGCTCTCGACTATCTAAACGAAGGGTATCTGTCATCTGACCAGTGGATAAAGTATTCAGATCTGGTAATGCCCGTTGAATACATGAGGCCGGTTCTCACAGAGCCATTTCATGTTTACTTTTCCAATACCGAAACAGATCCCGTTGAAATTGGACTTTCCTATGGGGATTCGTTTTCTACAGAATTCAGTGTTGATCTTGGTGATGATACACAATGGACAGATGCCATTGAAGAGGCCTTTGAGGTAAAACTAGAAGGTATTCTTCATCTGTTTATCTACAGTATATTTTCAAGGATGAGTGCAGAATCTGTACAGATCATCGTTGAAACTCTCGGATCTCTTTACAGTTCGATCTCTTCTACAGCAAACTCCAACTGTGAATGTGAAAATATCCCCGATGTTGAGGGTGAATGCTGTGTCTGTGGAAAGGGCCTTGTAAAGCCCTATTATATCTACTATAATCAGGCCTATTGTGTGGATGATATGTATGCCATTGTGGTTAAGGCTGCTGTTAAATCAAATCTATCCGAATATGTTGGTATTGCGGAGCCAAATGAACCTCCTCTCCCTAGCAATCCCGTTCCCTATCAGGATACCAGGGAATGGAAGATGGGTGTGATCGACAAGTATTTCATGTATATGGAAGAGTACGTCGGTTCTACTCCTGGACATAAGGTTATCTGAAAAAGAAAACGTGTGGAAGAGCATTCTTCCACACGTTTTTTACCGTATAAATTCAATTTTCCAATGGTATATTCTTTTCATAATCATAGATGGAAAGGATGATGCACATGGCCTCCAGATCCAAGCGCGTGTCGATTCTTGGGACACAGTACACCGTTCGATACGTTGGTCCCGAGAACAAAACCCTTGCCGATAGAGGTGCGGTTGGCTACACCAATGCGCACATCAAGACGATCCTCATCCTGGACACTCGGCAGGACCCCAGTTGCTCCCATTTCAAGGGTCATCTCTCGTCGGCCATCGATACCATGCGACATGAGGTGATCCACGCCTTCCTCGATCAGTCTGGGCTCGGTGGAAACAGCATGTCTGTCAGAGCCTGGGCAGAGAACGAGGAGATGATCGACTGGTTCGCCATCCAGTGGCCGAGGATCCAGTTGGTCATCGACCAGCTGACAGCATGGCTGCACATGCTGCACGATCCCACCTCGGAGCTATACTTCAAGGTGGGATAACCTCATTACTGATTCATATATTATTTCCTATGAGAGGAGGTGAATTTGGTGAATACAGATGGAACAGATGTGATTATTGTTATTGATGATATCCCCGTTGCGAGAGATGGCGAAGATGATTGAGGGTCACACCCTCAATCATCCTCCGCATATGATATTGGCTATAATGTATTTTTTTGCATCGACTAGAGCACATATTAAAAAGAAAAGAGAGTGCCCGATATCGGGCACTCTCTTTTTTTAGATGTTAGTTGCGCTTCAGGGTCTCGGGAGAGATCAATTCGCGGCCGGTGATGGCCATCACGCCCTGGACAGGGAAGACTTCCTTCGTCAGGGTCCGCTGGGTAGCCAGGATGTTGGGCACCAGGCTGTACAGAGGATGACGGTAGTTCCTGTCGATGGTAACGTTGTACTTGTAATGCTTGAAGGTCAGGAGTTCCTGAGTCAGAGGAATCACCACGAACCGGATCCCCTGGTCCTCACTCAGGCGCATGCTGGTAAGGATATGGACACGGTCCTGGGCGGAGGTGTAGATGCCGAAGTTGTAGCTCAGCTTCACACCGGAGATCTGGGTATCATCGGAGAACACCCAGTTGATGCCGTCCTGCAGGAAACGAATGACGTTGGGATGGGCAACGGCCACGATCACCACATTGGAGCTCCGCAGCTTCATCTTCAGCGTACCAATGATACGCTCGAAGTATTCACGGGAGCCCTTAAGCCACTCGGGCAGAGTGATGCTGTAGCCCTCATAGGGCAGGGTGTTGTAGGCGCCCTCAACGATGAAGGAATCAACACCGAGCTCGTTGTACTTGATGCCAGCAGCACTGCCAGCCTTCTGGGCCTCGAAGCTATCGAGGAGGAACTTCTGGATCTCCGCATCCTCGAAATTGGCCAGGGTGGAGCCCATGACGTTGATGTTATCGGCGATCACGTCGATGTTCTGCAGAGCCAGAGCGTCGGCCGCATCCTCAATGGTAACGGCAGCGTTCAGGCGGGGGCCGGATTCGGGCATAACCCACTCGATCTTCTCAACCCGACGAACCACATCCAGGGAACGCTGGTTGTAGCGGTTGGCGGTCTTGCCGCGGAGGCAGATGGAGGTGATCTTGCCAGTGGTGCTCATAACGGTAATGGTGCCGTTCTTGAAGTCCACCTTGCCGACCAGCTCATCCTCGAGAGTCTCAACCAGATCACCCTGCTGGTCCAGCACGTCATAGCGCACGGCGCCCTTGACGAAGTTGTGGGTGCTGATGTCCAGACCGATGTTCACAGGAACCTCGTGGGTGGCAGCATTGCTATCGGTCATGATCACCTTGAAGATGATGATGCCCTGGGTCAGCTCGACCGTGTTATCACCAGCGATGACGCCGGGAATGTAGGTCGGGTCGATCAGATTCAGGCCCTTGCAGGAACTGACAGGAATCGGATCCTCCTTGATGTTCAGGCCGGTGGCGGCGTTCATCAGGCTGGAAACCAGATCGGGATCATAGAGGGCCTCGGGCAGCGGATACTCGTTGCCGGCCATGTCCTTCAGATAACGGCGCTCGAGGGCCATCTCGATAACCGGGGTCTTGGGGATCTCGGTCATGAGGACGTCCTTCCACACGCAGTCGATCCACTGCTTCTTCAGGAAGAAGGGATTGTAGGCCACGATGGGAGCGTAGCCGGTCATGACGGACTCCAGTGCAATGGTGCCCAGAGTATTGTCCAGCAGCTGGCTTACACGCTCGATGTAATTCCGATAGAACGGAGCCTTAGTAGCCAGGGGGTTGCTATGCAGGGGAGAGTCGCCCATGGATTCGGTCAGGGCGTCGATGAAGTCGTTCTTGCTCTTGGAAGAAGCGATGATGGAAGGCAGATCGTTGATCAGGTCCACGCCGGAACCGGTATAGGACTCGAAGATCTCCTTCACCTCATCACGAAAGCCGGCGTTACCATCGGCATAGTCAACGTTGCCGATGACGTTGGTGCGCACGTCTTTGTAATTCATACTATTTTTACCTCCTTAAAGAGATAGATTGATTGCTATTCTTAGATATAATTTTAATAATTTGTTATGGTTATCGAATTTTGAGAATTTGAGAATCTCTCGAATTCACGATATCCTGATTTACTATAATATTGATGATGATATTCGACACTAATAGATCTACTATGATCGAAAGGTTGATCGGATACCATTCATACCGCGAGCGATGGAATTGCTGGTAGGGCCGTTGTTGGTCATAACAGCGAAACTCCCCGAAGTTAAATATAGACGAACACCATGCGAGCCGCCGGCGGAGTAGTCGTAGGCATCGCCACGGCTGTTCACACAAACGAAACGCACCGAAGTCATAGAAGGACACCATGCGTGTTACTGGCATAGTAGGAATTGGCAAGGCCAACGTTGTACACATCAGCGAAACGCGCCGAAGTTATAGAAGGACACCACCCGCGGTGTGGGCTTTGTTGTCGATAGCAACACCACTGTGGATCATATGTGCGAAACTCGCCGAAAATAGATATACATCTATCGTAATTATCGTATAAACGTATACTTTTGGTGGTATATTCTTATATTGAATACATGGGCAAGAATCTAGACATGAACGTCAAAGACTTAGTCCATTATAGGAGGTACCACAATGTTCAAATCTTTCTACAAACAGACCACAATTGATGCTCTTGAATCTGGAGCACGCGCAACTCTTAAGAAGTTCGTCGACTACATGCCTTTGGACGAACACGGATACGGGCAGTTTTGGAACTGCCACAATAATACGGTCGAATCCTGCCCGGCAATCGGCATTCAGGCGGATGGGACCGTTGTCGCCCTCTTCGACTCCATTTGTTCGGTGAATCCTTTGAGAATAAACAGTAGCAAACCGACCCCCGTAATGCTGCTTACCGGCTCGGTCGGGGGAACTTTCATCCCTGATCACAACTTCAGTCCCACGATTGACTGGGAGAAGAGCGTCGAGAGATATAACGAGACTCTCTTCATCAAGCGCAAGATGATCGTCGCGATTCATGTGTTTGAGTCGCCAGTAGCACCCATCAAGGAGATCTGCGCGAAAGGCGACATTTTCATCATTCCCAACCCAATCGTCACCTGTGAGAGCTTCTTCCCCCGGGCCCAGGCCAGGGTGAAAGAATGGCTGAACGGTCTGTATTCCATGAATAACATCATGGATACTGATGGAATTGAAAAGGAGCTGCTGCTGGAGACCTGGATCATCAGTGAGGATCTCGCGACGGAAAACCTGGCTGATCATGGGTTTGAGGTTATGATCGATGGAGAGCGCCGGTTCTTTGGTATTCCTTATCGGCATCTGCCGGTGAAACTCTTCTCTTCGGTTGAGGAAGGTGATATTGTGCATGTCACCATTCCTATCACCAATCGGGAGACGAAGTTTGTAGAGGTGCTCCTTCATCTGAATCTTCATGTAAATCAGCTCGGGCATCGATACGGTAACTTCGGAAGGTTCGAGAAACTGCTGGATCGCCTCATCAACAGCTATGTCAAGAACCACTAATCCCTCGTAGGGAGAGAATACAGGGTGGAACGCATGCGTTCCACCCTGTATTTTTTAGTTAATAAGCATGCCAAGAAGATTGGATGTGATCTGTACACCAGTGTTCACATTGCTTACCTTAGATGCTCTGGCTCGGATGTCATTGATATTTTTAATTTCTGCAGCACTTGCTCCGTTAGGAGAGTTGCTGATCTTTGCCCATTCTGTGCTTTCCTTCTTGGAGTTGATCATTCCATAGATCCACGCTCCGATAGAAGCTGCCTTAGCAGCAATACTTAGAGCGGAACGTACTAGCTGCTTATTTTTTTCTTTTTTGGCTTCCTTCCGAATGGCTTCAGCCTTTTCATCAATTTCCTCTTTGATCTGTTTTGCAGATTCCTGATCTCCAGCTTTCACTGCGGCCAAAAGTCGTTTTTCATCACGTTCAAACTTCGTGCCACCAAGATCACCTTCGATGTTAGCTTCAATTGCAATGAAACTAGGATCGTCATAGATCTGATAGGATTCAAACGCATATAGATTCATCATTAGCAATTATCACTTCCTTTTAATTATCTTAGCAATGATATTAGAGATTTGTCCTCGATTTTTAAATAGACCAACTCCAACTTAATGTCTTAAAAATAGAATTGACACCACGCGCATAGTCGGCGCTGTGGCGGGCGGCATGGCCATAGTCTGGCATATGAGCGAAATACGCCGAAATTAGATGAACACCAAACGTTGCGTAGCTGAATGCATCGGAGCTTCCTGCATTACTATGGAGAAGCACAAGAGCAAAACGCGCCGAAAACGAGATGGACACCACGTGTGATGGCGGCGTCGGCGTTGCGGGTATTGCCAAAGTAGAACACATAAGCGAAACTCTCCGAAATGAAAGGCTGAACACCATTCGCAGTGTTGATGTTACGATAGCTGGCAGAGCTACTGTAGTCCACAGTAGTGAAACTCACCGAAGTTAGACGTAGACGGACACCAAGCATGTTGCTGGCGTTGCTGTAGGCGGCACGGCCATTGTTGTGCACATCAGCGAAACTTGCCGAAGTTAAACGTAGGTGTTAAAAATAGACTAGAGTCTGGAGGATTTTAAATGCTTCTTACAGACTATCTACGCCCTGGTGGAGAAAATCGAAAAATGGAGCTTGTAATGAAACTTCATAAACAGATGATGAGATGGAAATCTGGTACTGTAATTGATGGTGAACTTCAGGATGAAGCAGAGCTTTCTTTAGATGATCCAATATGGAAAAAATACAGAACTCAAACTATCTATTCCATTCATAGATATAAACAAGGTAGTTGCTGGGATTTTGTAAATTATCAGCACCATATGTTTAAGAAA
>Ga0265301_10003697_pt1 | contig 16025 bp, 34 predicted proteins | sample AusTroGonzalo_MG_2_FD_193488 | JGI IMG/M metagenome (GOLD analysis project Ga0265301, IMG submission 193488) | Bovine rumen microbial communities from tropical cattle in Woodstock, Queensland, Australia - Gonzalo_04 | ecosystem: Host-associated > Mammals > Digestive system > Stomach > Rumen ...
TGTCTTTTTCGTTTCCTGCCTTTTTGCCGTATTTTTCAGTAGAACGTTTGTTTGTATTTTTTGAAAACGCTTTTCCAGTACCCGCAGTTTTTGTGCAATACCCACAAAAAAGCCAGTTAAAAGGATCGTTGTATTGTGCAATTTGCACAAAGAGAAAAAACCTTTGTGCAAATTGCACAAAAAAAGACCATCAAAAAATATCATCTTTGTATTGCATTTACAAAACTATAGTGATATAATGAATACAGTAAGAGATACGAAACACTTACTACTTGACAACTCAATAACTTATTACATGAAAGAGAGGTAACTATTATGAGAACAATGAAAAACGGTTTAAAGGTACAGTGCTTTTTAACACAAGGTATTATTAAGGTTCAAGTGAAATATGCTTTTGAGGGGCACGTTTTTACACAAGACGTCAGCGTATATGTTCCTAGAGTTATGACAGGATACACTTTTGAGCGTTATGCGGTTCAGAGAAGAATTGAGCGGATAGTCGCTAGAAAAGAAGCAAGAAAGTTTGCAGTGCCCAACGATAACAGATGGCAGTTTTGGTCGGCTACAATCATAGACGGCTGAAGTAATAGCAACTACAAACAATCCGCCTTGCCAAACAAGGCAAGGCGGAAAAAAAGAAAGGGGATATTCAAAATGCGTAAAGCGAACGGCAAGCTGTATGACAGCACATGTGAGTATTTTAACACCATAGCGGAAATGGAAAACCGCAAGAGAGAGCTTCTTCTCTCCAACAGATATGACAAAGCAACAACAGTAAGACTTATCAGCATAGAGGCTACAGTGAACAAGATAGGCGGTCTCGGTTACAGGCTGACAGTAACAAGAGCCACAAGATAATAACATAAAAGCTGACCTAACGGCTAAACGGGGAGAAAGAGAGGTTCACATGAACAAACCCACAGTAACAAGAGATGATATGAGAGTAGAAGTTAACGCAATTGAGCGCAAGACAGATGAGTTACGCAAGAGAATGTGCGATTTAATCAATGACACTTATTCGCTTATCGATCTTCTCAAAACAAAGAATGACTTTTTCTGTCGCAAGGGTTTGGGTCTCCATCCAGTTTCTAGTATGTTGTCAGATGACTGGTATTTAGAAGTTATTGACGCGCTTCTTGAGGCAGTACAGACCATCGACGAAACGTATGACTTTGGACAGGATGATGAAGAATTCGATGATGATGACAACGACTACTGGAGCTATGAATGTCCGTGTGATTTAACGGGGTTTTGTGCTGGAACAGGTTGCCGAAACTATTTCAAGTGTAAAGGTTAATAATAAAACAAATGCGGCGAGAGCATAAAACCTCTCGCCTGCAATTATAAAAATATTCTGACAATTCATGCGCGGCTCGTTGGCGCGCGTTCTTTGTCCGCGACGAGCCGTGTTTTGTAATGGAGCTGGTTTCGCACTTTAACGCGGTGAAGTGCTGTCATTTTAACGCGTTACCGCGATCCCAAATTGACGCTTTAACGCGGTGAAGTGATAGCATTTTAAAGCGTTAATGCGGTGCCATTTTAATGCACTAGCATACTGCCACTTTAGCGCGGTGAAGTGGTAGCACTTTAACGTTTTAATACGTTACTATTTTAATGCTTTATCAAATGAACTTCACAATATGTGAAATTCTAAATTGTCTGACAATTTATTAAATCGTGCAACTTTTTAAAAGTATCAATTTTTTGCTTGACTTTCTTTTTTACAGGGTGTATAATAAATACAGAAAGAGAGGTAAACAGCATGAAAGATTTTTATTATCACGTTAATGGAACAGAGTTCCACGATACCGAGGCTTTCGGTAAGGCTTGGAAAGAGGCAGTAGCCCTTGCAACTGCAGAGCATATGCCTATTGAGCGCACGGTAGTGTGCGGAAGCGAAATCTCATATGAGTTTTTCGCAAAGGGTGGTTGCTTCTTGAATGAGCGTTTCTACTCAGTAGACAAGGTTAAGATTTTCTAATCTTAACCTTGCCCCTAACAGAAAGGAGATCTATATGAAAATTTTCATGGTGAGGCTTGTTAATGTTAAGGACAGAGAAAAAATTATGCGCGGTTACCGCGGACCTGTTTCAAACAGTGTTCTTCTTGAGGTTCACGCCGTAAATAAAGCAGAGGCTTTTACAAGAGCAAACTGCTATGGTTTATGTGAAAATCTTGCAATCATATGGATCAATGAGGTTAGAAAATAAAAATGCGGGCGGGGATTCCCGCCCAAATTTTGGCGTCGCGTTATGGGCTGCGGCGCGACGTAAAACGCAAGTATAGCACACCCTATATAATTTGTCAAGTGGAAAATCTGCACAAAAATATGATCCCGAATTCCTGAAATTTTGTGCAATATTTACCTCAATTTCCGCTTGACTTTTTCTTTTTCCAGATGTATAATGGTTACAGAAAGAGGGGTACAAAACATGAAAAAATTCATTTATGTTGTCTTTGACAACGACCGAAGCGCTAAAAAGGCCTATACTAATGAGGATATGGCCGAGCAAGCGTGCAAAGAACTCAATGACATGATCTGGTATGGCGGCGGTTGTCCGTCAGCGACAGTCAAAAAACTGGAGCTTGTGGAAGGAGATGGAGAAAATGATTAATATCAGAACAATCAAAGGACTAAAAAACAATGACGGCCTCACCCTTAAAAAGGGCCAGCGTATCACCTATAAGACCGGTTATCAGGTTGCAACAGAAGGAATCGAGACAACGTCCGCAAGAGAAGCGATAAACGCGGTAAAGGCATACGCCGGTAATTGCGGCATCTGGTTCTCCGATGGCATATACTACATAGATAAGAGCCACAGAGAAAGCACCAAAAAGAACGCGCTGGCGGTCGGTCGTGAGTGCAACCAGATTTCAATTCTGAAGTGGTCGAACATGAGCTTGATTTACTGCTGATTTTTCGGGGCGAGTTTTCTCGCCCTTTTTTTGTTGGCGTTGCGCGGAGGGTCGTCGCGCAACGTGTTTTCCATTATAACATTCTGCTGGCATTTTGTCAAGAGAAAATTTTGCACAAAAATTCAGGGTCAGGATCCCGAAATATTTGTAAAATTTGACGATAAAAAAGATACGCTTTTACACTTGACTTTTTCTTTTTCCCGTGCTATAATAAGTTCATAGAGATAAGGAATACGTGCTGAGCCTACGAGGTGGGCGGTGTGTAAGAGTCTTTGGAACCTACCGCATTAACTAACTTGGATACCCGACAAATCAGCACCGCGCCGAGACAAAGCGAGGGCGCTATAGAAATACGCTCAATGGGTTGTCTACTTACCACGGAGAAGTAGGGCTTGTACCGCAGAGTGTGCCAAATGAGAAACACCGGAAGAAAGAGAGTAAACCATATGAAAATTGCGCGACGTCCAATCTTTTGGGCGCCGCGTTATGGGTCGTGACGCGGCGCATTTTAAATTGTCAGACTATTCTGGCTTTTTTGCACTCGGGATCCAATTGTGTGAATATATAAGCTGGCTCCCGCAATTGTGCAACTTTTTAAAAGACCTTATTTTATGCTTGACTTTTTCTCTTGCAAGGCTTATAATGGTTACAGAAAGAGAGGTAAACAGCATGAAGAAATATCAGGTAACAATCTTCTGCGAGACAGGAAAATATAAGCCTGTTTCCACTATCGTCACTGCTACAGAGACAGATAACCGCATAACACTTCAGAAAAAGGGTATTCAGAAAATCTGTCTTTCAAAATGCTGGGATGGAAAAGACCTTGCCCGCTATGGTTACACAAAAGTAAAGGTTCGTGAATACGACAAAGAGAAAATCGAAGCCGAGAATAAGGCGAGATATGAAGCACTCAAAGAAGCGAAGTATGCAAGCGGTGAGTGGAAAAGACCTAAAAAGGTTGAAAAAAAGGATTGACAATCCTTAAAAAATATGATATAATATTTATATAAAAGAAAGAGAGGAAAAAATATGAACGATTATGGCTACGAAATTATGATGGTAACAAAGGACAATGATGGCAACCCGATCCACAATGACTTCTATGTTTCCGGCGAGGAAGCCGCATATGATACTTTTGACGGTCTTGTAGACCTTTTCCCTGATGCAATGGTTGACCTTGTTGACCTCGAGACAGGCGAAATCCTCAAGTCGACAGAGTTCGACACCGAGGAAGAAGAAGAGGAAGAAGATGATGACGTCGACGTCGACATTTATTGCCTTATGCTTGACCTCTACGCATGGCTAGACACTATGCTTTTCTGATTTGGTTTGTCCCCTTTCCTACGCCCGCCGAGTATTTTGCTCGGCGGTGCGTCGTGGGTCGTGACGCACCGCATTTTTGTCAAGAGGTAATGTTGCACAAAATTTCGTTGCAAATTTTGGTTATTATGCCGATTGTAATTATCCCATAAAGTGATATAATAAATACATAAGATACAACAAAGAAAGAGAGGTAAACAATATGGTACTTACAAGGAACTATGAAATCGACCTCAGCAGGCTTGCAGATGGGGTTCTTGAAACACTCGGATATGGCAACATCAGCACCGTATATGAGAACAGCCTTGAGTGGTGCGAACTCACCATGAGCGAAAAGCTCGAAGTTCTTGACGCGGTTGTTGCAAGAGTAAAGGAAAGAGTAGAGAGGGGGGTTGCATAATGGCAAGAGAAGAATTGATACAGTTAAGAATGAACATGCTCGGTGGTATGAACGCATATGTTCTTGAGCAGATAGGAGATGAGAATATCATCAACTATTGGCAACAGGAAGCGGTTCCGGACTGCGCTGATGAAAACGACCTAATGGACATCGCGGAAGATGATGAGTTGTGGACGCATGTATGCTTTGTTTTCGGGTTCTGCGCGAAAGCTGAGGTTGAAGAAAGTGAGGAATACTAAAATGTTAGTTACTATCTTAATCTTTATCGCGCTTGCGTTTGGCGTGGCTTGTTTTGAAGGGTGGCTTGTAATGTTGTTATGGAATTGGCTTGTGCCGATGATTTTCAACGGACCGACCATTTCCTTCTGGGTTGCAATGGGTATCTGCTTTTTGTTCGACCTTCTGTTCGGCTCACGCGTTTACGTTTCAAAAAAGTAACCTCAGGGTGCGGAAACCTCTCCGCACCTTTTTTATTTGACGTGCCGCGCTGGGTTCGCGCGGCACGAATTTTCCATTATACCACACCCCAGCTATTTTGTCAAGTAGAAATTTTGCACAAATTTTCGCACTCAAGTTCCTGAAATTTTGTGCAGTATTTACCTCAATTTGTGATTGACATTTCTTTCGACAGGCGTTATAATAGATACATAGAAAGGAGTTGAACAGATGACAACGCAGTGGATTTGGTTCGACATGGACGGCACAATTGCCGACTTCTACAACACCGAAAACTGGCTTGCGGATATACGCAATTTCAATGCCAGACCCTACCTCAATGCGAAGCCTTTATATGACCTCGCGGAGCTGTTCTTTACACTTGCCGACCTACGTTCAAAAGGTTACAAGTTAGGTATCATTTCATGGAGTAGCAAGACAAGCAACTCCGCTTTTGACAGGGCGGTTGAGAAAGCTAAAAATGAGTGGCTGTATAACAATCTGCTTGACTGCCTTTTTGACAAGGTTATCGTCACCGCTTATGGTATCAACAAAGCTGATACTTGCCGACCTTACGGCTCAGGTATTCTCGTTGATGACGAGACCGCAAATCTTGACAAGTGGGATTTAGGTGGCACAATCAATGCCAACAACAACATCCTAGAGATTTTAAAAAATCTTGAAAAATGTGCTTGACAAGATAAAAAAGATATGATATAATAGTTATATCAAAAGAAACAACAACACACAACACCACACAAAGAAAAGGAGAAATGACTATGATTACACGTCTCATGCCCAAGGATTGCCCCAAGACCCGCGTTGACTTCATTAAGAAGTACAACACCGACCACGTATTTCGCGCACGTGCGGAGTACACAGGCATCCGCGTTGTCGCGGACTGCGTTATCTTCCCCGATGGGAAGGTCGCTGGCAAGAGAGTGAAGTAGTCCTCTCTTGTCACCCTCGCTTACTACCCCAATATAGTACCTCTCAAAGAGTGCCCTGCCGCAAGATCTCGCGGTGGGGCATTTCTATTTGGCGTCACGCTGGCGCCCGCAGCGTGACGTCTTTTGCTTTATTGGTAGTATTGCACAATTTTACTGCGTGAACTTTGTGCATTTTGTATATCAGATTTATCCCAAAATACGCTTGACATTTAATTATTTTTCCTTTATAATACTTACATAAGGTAACAACAAAACAATACATTAAAAGAGAGGTAAACATTATGTCAAGAAGAATTATCGGTATTACTTTCGACAAGGGAACATTCTATTATGAGGTAGAGGAAATCAATGCAAAGGGAAAAGCAATTAATAAGTATGTCAATGATGATGATAATGTGGGTGTATTAAGACGCATATTAAAAAATGGTTCTGCAAGTAAGGTCGGCACAAAGAATTTTCAGACCTATGACTACGGCAATCAGCACCCTTTCATTGAGAACTGGTTTTTCTATCCTCTCCACTACTGCATTTATTCTCGTGAGAACTTTACTCCTGAATACTATCAAATAAGAGAGTTACTTTTTAAGGCGTGGCGTGACCATAACGAAAATTTTGGTGTTTGTAACGACAGTAACTTTTATAGCAATCGCTTTAACAACAGAGAAGTTTTACAGTTAATGTATAAAAAGTTGTGTGCAAATTTTGCTAAAAATAACTACAATGTAGATTTAGGTATATTGTGCAGACAGTGCCAGCAGGAATTGATTTGCAAGGAAACAAACTTAACAGAAGATGACTATACAATTTTATGCAATTATATCCGTGCTGAAGAAATAGTAGAGCATAAGAACGACTTAACGCTAATTATGAAAACAGTCTATCAGTTAAGAGAGATTTTAAACCCTCACACAATTCAGAGTTTAATTTTTACAACTTTAAAAGCGTTAAGTATAATCCGTGAAGATAATCCTAATTACAAATATTCAACAAAAGGCGCAATACAGGATATAATAAAGAATATCGCTCACGACTATACCTCGGCACTAGATGATACTGCTACTCTTAAAAAGATTGATAAAGTGTTTAGCCACAATCAAACATTAAGAGATTTACATTTTGAAGATGATAACTTCATTGTAGTTGTACCCACTACTTATCAAGAACTTGTAGACGAGGGTAATGCACAAAGAAATTGTGCCGCACATTATGAGTTTAACAATTATCTTCGACATGGCTACCGCACAATAGTTTTTGTTCGTAGAAAGGGTGATATTGAACATTCATACATTACTTGTGATATGGATTGCACCACCCACACAATCCGCCAGTATTTGAGCTATGGCAATTCAACTGTTCGTGAAGAAAATGCTCTCGCATTTAAGCAGAAATATCAGGAATATTTAAAAACTCTTGACCTTGTTTTAGATAGCGAGATAGAGAAAACTAACATTGATAGCAACAACATTTTCAGCACACCTTTCTACAACCTCTATTAAGATAAAGGGGGCATAAGCCCCCTCTTTTTTGACGCGCCGCCATTGACCATGGCGACGCGTTTTTTACTTTATTGGTAATGTTGCACAATTTTGACTATCAAATTTTGTCTATTTTGTCTATTGTATTTTTCCCGTAAAGCGCTATAATAAATACATAAGATAAAACAAAAAGAGAGGTAAATATTATGGAAACACAAGAGAAAATACTTAAAGCTTACGTTGACTACTGCGAGAGAGAATTAAAAGAACTTAAGTGGTGTGAAGACCGCAAAAATTTTTGGTGCGAGACAAAAGTAGATGTTAATATATACGTAAATGCTACTTTACAGCGAATGATTGGAGTTAGCGATTTTATTCAGATTGTATACGACATTCCTTTTACAAAGATCGACTATATTTACAGCGCTATCTTCAAACCGAGAGTTGAGGAAATTCGTAAAAGATTGCTTGACAGTTTTGAAAATTTATGATATAATATAATTACAAAAGAAAAGGAGAACAACCTATGAAAAGAGTAATTTACAGACTTGAAGATGGCACGATCGTTACCACTCTTGCGGAAGCTAAGGCTTCAAATCAGAAATACGTTGTTGATTACGAGCCGTTTGACCTTGACGCGGAACGCGCAGAACAGGCGGCAAAGAATTGAATACCTCTCTCGAGCGCTCCACATTTTGTGGAGCGTTTTTATTTGGCGGCGCGTGGCGGACCATCACGCGCCGCATTTTACATTTTAGTAATGTTGCACAAAAAATCAATATGAATTTTGGTTATTATTCCCTATTGCAATTTTCCTATAAACTGCTATAATAAATACATAAGATAAAACAAAAGAGAGGAGTGTTAAAAATGAGAAATAAAATTATTTTTATTTTCTTAATTCTTTTTATCACGGTATCTTTAAGCGGGTGTCGTGAAAGCACTATTGTATCTCACAATGTTTCAAAGCAGGCGGATAGTTTTAATGTTATTCGTAGAATTACAGTCTTTAATATTCGTACAGATACAGTACTTTTACAAATGACTGGACGAATGTCGTTGGGTAACAACACTTCAAAAGAATTGGAAGTTCTTATCGAAGTAGAAAAAGGTGTTTATCAAAAACATTTTGTCTATTTAAATGATTACACAATGTATGTTGTTGAAGATTTGAACGGCACAGAGGTTAGTCCTTATGCTTATGAACTTGAGTTCTTACCGCAGCAATTAATGCCTGTCAGAATTACAATAGACGAAATTAAAGAAGATTTAGGAATAACTGATTTGAAGGGGAGCGAGTAATCGCTCCTCTTTTGCGCGGTCCGCGATGAATCGTCGCGAACCGCATTTTTCTTGATTGTGCAGTTTGCACAAAAATACAATCGAAACCTTGTGCAGTATTTTGCTTGACAGCTTCCCAAAATTTTGATATAATCAATACATGAAAGAGAGGTAAATAAAATGAGTGTTGGTGATAAGAAGTCAATGACTAAAAAGAAGTGGCTAGAGTTACAAAAGCAATATCGTGCCACAAATGGCTTTAATACGGGTATCCGCATCCACAAAAGCAAAAAACACCCTAGTAGATTAGACCAAAAAGTACAAGAGAGAAAAGGGGTTGATAACTATGACTAAAGAAGAACTTGCAAGACAGATAATGGCAGAATATGAAAAAGATGGTGAGCCTATCTCCTATGAAGACGCTTTAGAGGTTGCGGAAATGGAGATAAGAGCCAAAGCAGAGGTTAAACGATATGAACAAGCAGATAAGCCAAAGGAAAAGAAAAAGCGGGAAGTCAAACTTGATACCGATAAGGTGGCTATCGTTAAATTAATTGCTGATTTAATGGATACCGCAGGTTACAATGTCACTATTGCAAATCCGCAAAGAGAGATTTGCTTTGGAGAATATTCACTTACATTAACAAAACATAGAAAAAAGGAGAATTAAAAATGAAGAAATTAGTTGTTTTAATTTTAGTGGTTGTTATGTTACTTACTGGTTGCGGAAATTATCAGATGATTGACCTACAGTATAGTTACAATTACGCTATCATCAAGTTACAGAATGGCGAAGTCATTGAAGGTGCTATTGAAAGTTGGAGAGACTACGAAGATGGTGAACAGTTACAAGTTAAAGTCAATGGAGTTCTTTATTTAACCAACTCATATAATTGTACCTTGATTTATAAATAAAAACAAACATAAAAGGCACTTTGCGTTGTCTTGAGAGTGCTAATGTTCTTGCTTCTTTTTAGCACGAGAAGTAAGAATATCTCAAGACAGTACAAAGTGCCTTTTGTCGGTTCGCCGACGCCCGTGGCGAACCGAATTTGCTATTATACCACATCCCCGCATTTTTGTCAAGTGAAAATGTTGCACAAATTTTTGCGCCCAAATTCCTAAAACCTTGTGCAAAAATCACCTAAAGTTGTGATTGACAAATTTTTCGTCTAGGTGTATAATAAGTACATAGATAAGAGATGCGACTTACAAGTACACGTGGCAAACTCCTATGATGATTTTAATCCTTGCAAGGTATTAAGAGAAAACCCGTGGCAGTCAATTCCGAGGTTATAAGAACCTCAATAAAAAAATTAAAATTGCACCTTGACAACTTAATAAAAATATGTTATAATTAATACATCAAATAAAGAAAGAGGTTGATACTTATGAAGAAGACCAAAAGAGAGTATTACAACGAAATCCTCGCAATCGAAGGTATCTCCGAGGACATTAAGAAGTTCGTCAATGCAGAGCTTGCCTTGCTTGACAAGAAGAACAGCAACCGCAAGCCCACCAAGGAACAGAAGGCTAATGAGGACTATAAGGCGCAGATTATCGCTATTCTTGCGAACGCTGAAAATCCCCTTACCGCTTCCGAAATCCACAAGACTGTTAAGTATGACGGCGAGTATCAGGTTCAGAAGACCTCCGCACTTCTCGCTCAGCTTGTGAAGACTAACGAGGTTGCCAAGGGCACTGATGGCAAGAAGACTGTCTTCTCTCTCTCTGATGACCCTGCAGAGGACACCGAGGACGAGGTTGAAGACCTTGAGAATGAGGTCGAAGACACCGAGGAACCTGCTGACGCAGAGTAATTCCCACCTCTCCTTTCCCCACCCCACGGAAACGTGGGGTGTTTTTTTATGCGCGTTTCGCTGACAACCGCAGCGAAACGTTTTTTCTGTCAATAGGCAATTTGCACAAATTTTTACCCCAAACTTTGTGCAACTTGATGATTGACGATTTCCTAAAATTTTGTTATAATCATTACATGAAAGAGAGGTAAACAACATGGCAAAAATCAAAGGTTTAAGAGCGTTAAATCGTGCGGTTACAAAGGAATTATCAGTTTTTGGTATCCATAAGGCAATCTGTTCCACTGATTATGAGTATCAGTTCGATACACATGACGTATATTTTCAGATAAACACGGAATGTGTTGAAGATAAGTGGTTTGCGGAGTTCATTGAAAAAGAATTTTCGTTTCACGTGGAACATGATTTTATTATGGCTTTACTTCACGAGGTTGGACACCATAAGACATATTTCGACCTTGAAGATGATGTAGTTGACTTCTGTATTGACGAAAAAGACCGCATTGCAAAAGCTATGGGAACTGCAAATGCAAAAGAGTGCAAGCGATTAGAATTTGAATATTTCAATCTTACTGATGAATATGTCGCTACTGCATGGGCTGTTGAATATGCAATAAATAATCCCGAACATATTGAGGAAATGTGGACACGCTTATGCAAAGCATTTAATGAGTTTTACAAAAAGAATGGTGTTACAGAGGATTGATAAAATCAATCCTCTATGATATAAATAAATACATTAAAAAGAAAAGAGGAAAATAAAAATGACTGTTGAATTAAAAATTAACCTTACTAATGAAGAAAAGAATATTCTTTCTAAAGCCCGTGAAATTTTAAACGACCTCGGTGATAATATTAGAAATGTTGCTGATCACATTACAGGAGTAGAAAATGATACTCTAACCGAAATGTATGTTCGGGCAGATACTTGTGATGATGCTTGGATTAAGTTACGTGATTTGTGTGATGAGTTTGAAGTAGTATAAATAAAAGGGGTAAATAAAAATGACAGTTACAGAACTTTATGAAATGGCTTGTATGATGGAAATGGAGAATGAAGAACTTACAGTCAATGCGGCGGTGGGTGACGCCTACTGGAATTTAGAAAAAGCACCTATCATGTCAGTGACTTTTGGTGAGGGAGTTCAGATTGACGTAGATTGTGATTTTCCTAAACCCTTTAAAGCGCCAAAACTCGATAATTCAGCATGGGATTTTCAGTATAGCGGTCGCGGAGATTACGAAACAGAAAGACGCGCTTTTTATGGAGAATTTTCGTAAGATAAGCACTTCACATTTTGTGAAGTGCTTTTTTGTCGCGTCGCCAAGGTTCGTGGCGACGCGAGTTTTTCATTATACCACACCCGCAACATTTTGTCAATCGGCATTTTGCACAAATTTTCACGCTGAAATTTCCCATAATTTGTGCAACATTTATCTCACTTTTTGATTGACAGAATTTTCATTCAGTGGTATAATCTAATTAAAGAAATAAAGAAATGAGGTAACTTAATGGACAAAAGAATTCATTACAAGGTTGTTATAGATTGTGAAACAGCACCTTGTGACTACACAATCGATGAGGTTACACCCATCAATATGCTTGCGTATGATATAGGCTGGATTGTAACCGATAAGCGTGGAAACGTTTATGTATCAAGAAGTTTTGTAAATGCAGACGTTTTTCTTGACGAAAAAGAGTTAATGAACAGTGCTTATTATGCAAGTAAAATCCCTGAATATTGGGACGACATAAAAAGCGGAAAACGTATTCTCACAAGTTTTTATAATATCCGCATGACATTGCTTGCCGATTGTGATTTATATAATGTTCAGCAAATTTATGCTCACAATATGCACTTTGACTATGGTGCTTTAAATAATACACAAAGATGGCTCACGAAAAGCAAATATAGATATTTCTTTCCTTATGGAATAGAGGTTTGCGACACTTTAAAACTTGCACGGCAGTTAATTGCACCCATGAAAACATATAAAAAGTTTTGTGAGGAGAACGGATATTTAACAAAGAACGGAAAAGTAAGATTAACGGCAGAGATTTTATATCGGTTTATAAGCGGAGATGATGATTTTACTGAAGAACATAAAGGTTTAGATGATTGCCTTGCGGAAAAAGAAATACTTGTATATTGTTACAAAAAGCACAAAAAAATGGAACCGAGATTGTGGGCGGATTAAACCGCCCACCGCAAAGAAAGGAAATATAAAATGAGTAAATGGTTATATCGACTTGAAGCTATAGATAGTAATAATGGTCTTTGGTATAATGCAAAAAATGAATATGTGTGGGGTTGCCGAGATTGCAAGGGTGAAGCTAAAAATTTGCCTATGGGATATGATGAGCGATACCATATTGATGGGAAAAATTGGTATTCATCTTGCTCAAATAAAGAAGATTTATTACATTGGTATAGTAAAGAGGACGCTGAATATTTAATAAATCATGGTTTTGTATTTACTCGATATTTGGCAAAAGATTATCATGAGTTTGAATTAGAAACTGTATTCTTAAAAGAAACGGCAGAAAAAAGAGAAGAAATTGCATTTGAAGATTTATGGGCAGACTGAACCGCCCACTGTAGGAAGGAGTATAGTATGACTACAAAATACGCGAAAAAAATTGCTGATTTTTTAGAAGAAACCGGAATGACCCTTGAAGAATTTATCGCAGAGGTAAAAGTAGAGCAAGCCAGACCAAAACTTCGACATTATATAGTTGAATATAGCTACACGGAATGTGATAGTGAAGACATCATAGCAGAAAATGAAGAAGAAGCAAAAGCAAAATTTTATGAAGAGCATAAAAATCATGATGATTATCTCATTGAACAAATCTGGGAAGATGAAGAGGTCGAGGATTATTAGTCCTCGACCTTTTGACGCGTCGTGTGCAATTCACACGACGCGTATTTTCTATTATACCACACCCCGCAGATTTTGTCAAGCAAAAATGTTGCACAAATTTTCATTGCTGAAATCCTAAAACCTTGTGCAAATCTCCGACTTGATTTTTTAAAAAATTTTTGTTATAATATTTACATAAGATAAAGGAAATGAAAAATGTGCGGGCAGTACGCTCCCCGCCTTGCCGAAAAGCATGCGTCGGTTCAAGCAATAAAAAATAAAAAAAGTGCTTGACATTTCTAAAATCTTATGATATAATATATACATAAAATAAATCAAAGAAAGAGGTAATGCACATGAAGAAAACAAAGCGTGAGTACTACAATGAAATTCTCGCAATCGAGGGTCTGTCTGACGATCTGAAGAAGTTTGTTAATGCGGAGATTGCACTTCTTGACAAGAAGAATTCTAACCGCAAGCCCACTAAGGCTCAGGAAGCAAACGAGGGCTATAAGGCTCAGATTTTGGCAATCCTTGCTAATGCTGAAAATCCGCTTACCGCAAGCGAAATTCACAAGCTTGTCAAGTATGACGAAGATGTTCAGGTTCAGAAAACTTCCGCACTGCTTGCCCAGCTTGCAAAGAATGGTGAGGTCGTAAAGACTACAGACAAGAAGAAGTCCGTTTTCTCACTGCCTGTAGTTGAACCCGACGAGGACGAGGTTGAGTCCGACGAGGACACAACCGAGGTCGCCGCAGACTAATTATAAGCAATTCATGGGGGCGAAATTCTCGCCCCCGAGATAAGGAGCGTTTATGGACAGATTTGAAAAGCTAGTTTTAAAAATCATGAAAGAGTGTGAAGCTGACGGAGAACCTGTTACCCGTGAAGAAGCCGAAGAAATGGCAAGAATGGAAATCGGAGCGAAAGACGTGTCTATGGACGCTCACGCCGCCGCACCCACACTTGAAAAGGATAAACGCAAGCGCACGGTGAAAGTTTCCGACGAAAAAGCTCAGATTTTTACCAGTATTAAAGCCTTTTTGTCAGAAAATTATGAAAATGTCGAGGTTTTGAAAGAAAATAAGCTAATTGAAGTGAAAATTGGTGAAAAAACTTTCAAAATTGACTTAATTGAAGGCAGAAAACCGAAAAAATGAGCAGAAACCAGATGGAAACATCTGGTTTCCGTTGCGTCAAGAAGCGTGACGCAACGTTTTTAAGATTTTTTGTGCACTTTGTACATTTTTTAATCCAAACTTTGTGTACTTTGCCTATTGTATTATTCCTAGAATTTGATATAATAAATACATCAAAGGAAATGAGGTAAACAAAAATATGTATCTAAAAACAAGAATATGTGATTTAAAAAATAATATTCTAAACAAACTTATTTATTTTATGTTAAAACATTGCCGTTTGTATTGTCCAACTATTTATGCTTTTGTAAGCAAAATACCTTATGAGGAACTTAAGTGGTTCATGGATGACTGGGAAAGATATAAAGAAAAGGTGAATGAAAATGAAGTTTACAAGAGAATTTTTAACAATTTATGAATTTGATACAGAATCTTTAGAAAGTATTTGGAAAGAACTTTATCCAAATAAAAATATTGAAGAAATGCCCCAAGAAGAAGATGATTGGATGGAATGGATTTGGGATATGGATTGTAATTTTGAATTTATGAATAGGATATGCTCAATGAAAGATGTTGAAGTTCTTTAATTTGCGGGCGGTGATTTACCGCCCGTTTTTTCTTGCCTCTAAATACTACACCTGTAGAATTTGCGCGGCCCGTTCAGGCGCAGCCTGGGCCGAATTTCCGATCTCATACCCTATACGCAATTTTTCATATGCCAACTTTGGCCTGCCAACTCCATATGATTTTCCCGCAATAACACCTACCGGCATCCCCTTCCGCAGCACTTGACAAGAGAAGAAAAATATGTTATAATATATATGTAAAGAAAGAAAATTGTCCCATTTTCTTGTCATACTTAACAACAGCGGAGAATCCGGCAGATATATGTGGCGGGCAATCATCTGGGCAACAAAAAAATATATTGCTCAGATTTACTTTTAAGTGAATTTGCCACGATTTTTTGAACGTGCGATAAAGTGTTCATTTTTTGGCTTACAAGAGGAAATAGAATAGAAAAATCTAAGGCTACGAAAACAAAATAGATTACAAGAGAGAAGAAAAAATGCGGCGGCCGGTGATATGCAGCAAATGGGGAAGCGATATATTTATATATATACTTCCCCATTATATTATAACATATTTTTATATATTTGTCAAGGCTGAGATTTTTTATTTAAATATATATAAGGATAAGGATGACGATCACGGTGTGTTATGTATAGGTCTAGGTGAACCGATCGCACCGCATACCCGCCATCCATGCCATCCATGCTATCTATATCATCTATACTATCCTTACAATATTATATTATATCCTTATTCTTTATTAGATTTAATTAAATACATATCTTCTTCATCTACTGCTTTTTTTAAATAATCAATAAGTAAATCTTTACTTATTCCATGAGCATTAAATGCT
>Ga0265301_10003699_pt1 | contig 16023 bp, 15 predicted proteins | sample AusTroGonzalo_MG_2_FD_193488 | JGI IMG/M metagenome (GOLD analysis project Ga0265301, IMG submission 193488) | Bovine rumen microbial communities from tropical cattle in Woodstock, Queensland, Australia - Gonzalo_04 | ecosystem: Host-associated > Mammals > Digestive system > Stomach > Rumen ...
ACAATCCTCCTGCAACTCGTTCTATCAGAGAACGAGTTAATAATTCTCTACATGGATAAATATCAGCAGGAACATTAGATGGAAATACCGCAGGATTATCGAATAGCACTTCTCGAATTTGATTAAGATAATCTTCAAATATGTGTTTTTTCCCATCATTGGGGTATGTGAATGGCAATTTGAGAATTTCATCCCTTAATTTATTTAATACCTGTACATCAAACTGTATTTCGACCGCATAGCGGTCCAACTTTCTTTCTAAACCCGTATTTGGGCGGGTTCCTAATACTTGAGAGAATAGCTGATGTATTCTGGCGATAGTCGGGAGAGGAGGGTGAAAATCCATAAAAACCTTTTTTAATCTTTCTAATAAATATAATTTTAAGGGTTTTCTCCCAATCCTAAATCTCTTCTATTCTATGCTTTTTTATCTTGTCCCGTCAGTTTTGAAGTTTTTGTGACTAACGTCATAAGCTTCTTTTATTTTTTTTCATATATTCACATATATGGACATAGAAAAGAAAATAGCCCTGATTATCGACTGCGACAATGCCAAGGCGGACGCCATCTACGGCATTATGGAAGAACTCTCCAAGTTCGGGGAGACAAGCATCCGCAGGGCGTACGGCAACTGGAAAGGGAGCAACCCCTGGGAAGAAGTCCTCCATCCGTTCGCGATTCAGCCGATACAGCAATTTCCCTACACGAAGGGGAAGAATGCGACCGACCTCGCGATGACTATCGATGTGATGGAACTCCTGTTCACGGAGAGCATCGACATTTTCGCCATCGTGAGTAGCGATTCGGATTTCACACCGCTTGCCATGAAACTCCGGGCCAAGTCAAAACAGGTAATCGGCTTCGGTGAAGAAAAGACGCCGCAACCGTTCATCGATTCGTGCAATTCCTTCATCTATATCGACAAGTTCAAGAAGCCGACTGAATCGGACGAGGCGACAAGCAATATTGAAAAATGGGACCGCAATAAATTGCGTGGCCATACCAAGATTATGAACGCCATCCGGAAGGCTATAAATGAAGAAGCCGAAAATGAAGGCTGGGCGCTCGCGTCTAAGGTGTCTCAACAAATCAATCATCTCATCTCGCTGAGTCCCAAAAATTTCGGCTACGCCAAGTGGCCGGCCCTTATCCGTGCCACGGAGTACTTCGAAGAAGGAAAGAATTCCAAGGGGCAGCAGGTCTTCCGCATCAAGAAGAAATAGTATCCCGTTTCTTCTTCCGCACACTCAGCATTGCTAAAACAGCCAATTTTTACATCGTTTTAGCAATAAAATGGAGAAAAAGTGCTAAACCGATACAATTTTTAATCGTTTTAGCACTTTTTTGACAAAAAATTGCTATTTCAACTATTAACTACGCCTGGCGCAGTTATGGATTACAATGATTGCAAGCGAAGGTCTTTCGCAAGGAATGTATTCCGACATTGCGCAAGGCGTCGTTACGAAGGACGGGCTGTTCGGTTAAAGACTAGAAATTATTTAACCCAAAATAGGGTTTTAATGCACAGGTTCAAAGTGAAGGCAACTATTTCCATTTTGAAACTAGTCAAAAATGGTATAAATGTCCAATAAAAATCTAGATAGGTTTTTATTTTGAGCATCATGCAAAAAAAGGAGTTTTAAAATTTAGGCAGCGACTACCATCAACCTTTACACGTCCTTCCCGCTGCGGGCGAGGTATGCTAGCACGATGAACGCGCCTGCTATGATTCCTATCAGTGGCAAGTCTGCTTGACCGCGCAGGAACATTTTCAAGAAGCGCACCATTTGCGACGACAAAAACGCGTACCCGGCACCACACAGCAGCACGAACAATGCGAACCGCCCTAAGAAGGGGATGCTTCGGGTGATTTTCTTGAAATAGTTGTTGATGGCGGCTCCGTAAATCATCAACAGCGTCGCGACAAGGCCCACGGATATGGAATCCAGGTGGAGCCTCAAATAATTCGCAAATTGGTGAATGTAGACCGACATACGTTATAGATATAACATTTTTTTGCCAGAATGTTCCCCAGAATTCTTGTTATCCTTGTTTTTATTTATATTCCCTATCATGTGCATCTTGAACAAAATTCCATGCATTCTCGCTCTTGTCTTGGCTATATTCGCCGGGGCCGAGGACGAGCTGAACTACGGTGGCGGAGAAAGCGATGTGAAGATGACTGTTTTCCGCGGCGACAGGGGTTACCTTGCATACATGGAAAAAGAAAAAAGATGGAGTGGCCTAGAGAGGTTGCCATCCGGTTTTGAATTGAATGACGGCGAATTCGCCGATATCACGGCGGATATCGAAAGGATGTATGGAGGCCTTGCGGGCCATACGGGAACGCCCTTCGCAACAAAAATCAAGGAATCCCGCCTTGTTCCGTTCAAGGAAATGCTCAAGAGAGGTTTAATCGAGAACTACGATCCCGTGCGGTACAGGTTCTGGGGGCTCCGCATCTTGAAGACAAAAAATGGGACGTACATTGCCGCAAGCAGCAGGGGTCTTGATTATTGTCTGTATAAAGACGGGAATTTCGTCGGGAGCTACAAAACGACTCTCGAGCTCGAGAAAGCTGCTGGGCTGATCACCATGATGGATTCTACCGTGACTCTGCAAAGTGCCGGGAAGTTGCCGTTCTACGTCATACGTCTCGGGAAGACGTATTTTGCATACGCTCGGCATATAGGCTTGAACAAATGGACGCCGCTTCTGAACAAGGCGTTTAAAAACAATCCCGTGTACTTTTCCCTAGAAGACGGCGAAGTTGCAGAACTCCAGACTAGTGCACTCAAGGTGAATGGCGGGAAAAAGAAATACGATAACGCCCCGATGTTCGTTGATTCGGTCGACCTCTTCCAAAAAATCCGATACGACGCTCTCACCCTGGATTTACGTATGGAACATTGGGAAGAAAGCGCGCCCCAGAAAGAGGCGGAATTCCGGCAGTACCAGAACAACAGCGGCCAATACCTGATTGTCTACCTAGACAAGAAATATTGGGTTTACTACGAAACTAACTCGGGAAAAAAGAAGCGGCTGCTCGGGAAGTTCAGCAAGGCATCCGATGTCGACAAGGCCATCAAGCGGCGTTAAACAACACCTCAATTCGTTTTCTGTTTCCTGCGCGAACCAGAAATGTTTATTAATTTCACCAAAAATCAAGCCCTCAAGTTGTATATTTATTTTGAAATAATTATAAGGTGATATTTATGCTAATAGAAAAAATTGCATCCCCTGCTGATGTGAAGAAGATGGACATGGAAAGTCTGAAGGCACTCGCGGCCGAAATCCGCACGGTGCTTCTGAACAAGATTTCCAAATGCGGGGGGCACCTGGCGCCGAATCTCGGTTTTGTGGATGCGACTATCGCTTTGCATTACGTTTTTGAATCGCCCAAGGATAAGATTGTTTACGATGTTAGCCACCAGAGCTACACGCACAAGATTTTGACGGGCCGCGCCGAAGCGTTCCTGGATCCTGACAAATACTGGAGCGTCACGGGCTACACCGAACCTTGCGAAAGCGAACATGACCACTTCATGGTGGGCCATACATCGACTTCGGTGAGCCTTGCGCTCGGGCTTGCAACGGCTCGCGATATCAAGGGCGAAAAGGGCAACGTGATTGCCGTAATCGGTGACGGTTCGCTCAGTGGCGGCGAAGCATTTGAGGGGCTTGACAATGCGGGCGAATACGCGACGAACTTTATCGTGGTGGTGAATGACAACGAGATGTCCATCGCCGAGAACCACGGCGGCCTTTACGCAAGCCTCGCGGAACTCCGCGCCACGCAGGGCAAGAGCGAGAACAACTATTTCAAGGCACTTGGGTTCAACTACCTGTATGTGGAACAGGGCAACGACATCGAATCGCTCATTGCCGCGTTCAAGCAGGTGAAGGATTCCACGAAGCCCGTGGTGGTTCACATCCACACGCTCAAGGGCAAGGGCTATAGTTTTGCCGAAAACGCGAAAGAAGGTTTCCACTGGACGGCTCCTTTTGATATTCCGAGTGGCGTTGTGGATTGGGGCAGCGGCGAATCGTATGGTGGCATCCTCGGCGATTACCTGATGAAGAAAATCAAGGCTGACCCGAAGGTGGTCGTAATCCATTCCGCAGTGCCTGCGGGCATCGGGTTCTTTGCCGAGCAGCGCAAGGAAGCAGGCAAACAATTTATTGACGTGGGCATCGCCGAAGAGCATGCGGTCGCACTCGCGTCCGGCCTTGCAAAAGGTGGCGCAAAGCCCGTGTACAGCACACACGGCACGTTCATCCAGCGCACCTACGACCAACTTTCGCAGGACCTGTGTGCAAACAACAACCCGGCGACAATTCTCGTGACCATGTCGGGCGCCGATGGCATGAACGATACGACGCACCTCTGCATTTTCGATATCCCGATGATGAGCAATATCCCGAACCTAGTGTACCTTTGCCCGACTTGCGTGGAAGAGGCTATCGCCATGATGGATTACGCCATCGACCAGACGGAACACCCGATAGCTATCCGTATCCCGAATGGAGTCGCACACCGCAGCGTGGAATTTGACAAGGATTACTCTAAGCTGAATACGTACAAAGTTGACAAGCGCGGTAGCAAAGTGGCGCTGATTGGCCTCGGTAGTTATTATGCGCTCGCCGAGGAGGCCGCTGCAGAACTTGCGAAGCATGGAATCGATGCGACGGTTGTCAACCCGCGTTTTGCAACGGGCATTGATGAACAGACGCTTGCGGAATTGTGCGCCGACCACCAGATGGTCGTGACGCTCGAAAACGGCGTTGTGGACGGTGGCTTCGGCGAGAAGATAGCCCGCTTCTACGGCACCCGCGATATGAAAGTGCTTGTGAAAGGCCTCAAAAAGGAATTCTACGACAAGGTGCCTTACAGTGAACTGATGGAAAGGAACCGCCTCACGCCACAGCAAATTGCAGAAGATGTACTGGCAGCGCTGAAATAATATGTTACGAAAATCCGCATGAGGATCCGATGACGAACAAAGTTCTCAAATTCGCTATTTTAGGTTGTGGCCATATCGCCACGAAAATGGCCGCAGCGGTCAAGACTCTCGAAAAGCGCGGAATGGGTGTGGAATGTTATGCAGTCGCGTCCCGCTCACTTGACAAAGCGCAAAAGTTCGCCAGCAAATACGGATTCGAGCGCGCCTACGGTAGCTACGAAGAACTCGCGCAAGACCCAAATGTGGATTTGATTTACATTGCGACCCCGCACTCCGAGCATTACAATAACATTTTACTTTGTCTAGAATACAACAAGAACCTGCTCGTAGAGAAAGCCTTTACTGCAAATGCCTTGCTCGCCTCAGAAGTCATTGCACTCGCCGAAGAAAAAGGCGTGTTCATGAGTGAGGCCATGTGGACCCGCTTTTTACCCGCAGTGCAGATGGTGAAGGACTGGATTTTAGCTGGAAAAATCGGCAAGGTCGAAAGCGTGGAAGCGGATTTCTCGATGCCACTTTCGCATATGGAAAGATTGAAAAATCCCGCATTGGCTGGCGGTACGCTCTTGGATTTGGGAATTTATAGCCTCACCTTTGCGGACATCTTCTTGACAGATCCGGAAATTTGCAAGATCGGCCGCGATGCCACCGGTGGGAACTGCGTCGCAAATCATATTGTGCGGACAAAGACGAAGTGCGTCAAGTTCCATACAGGCGTCGATGCTACGGACTGGATTGATTTAGTCTACGCCAACGGTCAAGTCGCGCACCTCAAAACCTCGATGGTAGCCCCACTCCATAACGAGGGCGTGATTTATGGAACCGAAGGCTTTATCCGCGTGCAGAACCTCAACGACATGGTGGAAATCCAGTTGTTCGATGTCACCGGAACGCTTGTAGAATCCGTGAAGCCACCCTGTATCGAAAACTGTTACGAATACGAAGTGCTAGGCTGCAAAGCCGCCCTCGAGATGGGCCTCAAAGAATGCCCCGAGATGCCGCACACCAAGACTATGCAGATAATGACGCAAATGGACTCGCTCCGTGCGCAGTGGGGCATAAGTTACCCGTTCGAGCTCAACCCAGGCGAAGTGTGGGACCGCAGCGGCGACAAGTCCTTTTTGGAAGTTTATGATATCGAGACCGGCAAATCAAAACTGCTCAAGGAATTCGATAAGGTTATCGAGGCGCCCAACTGGAGCACCGACGGCAAATTCCTCACGTATAACAGCGAAGGACGCATCTACAAATTTGAAATCGCGACAGGCACAATTACCGAAGTGCCGAGCCACTTCGTGGACAACTGCAATAACGACCACGTACTTTCCCCCGATGGAGAAGGCTTGTACGTGAGCCATCACACCAAAGAAGACGGCCTTTCACGCATCTACAAAATTTTCTTCGACAGCCGTATGCCAGAACTCGTGACACCGCTTGCCCCGAGCTACCTGCACGGCATCACTCCCGACGGCAAGACGCTCGCCTACTGCGCCGAACGAGATGGCGAATACGACATCTACACGATTCCTGCCACTGGCGGCAACGAAACGCAACTCACGACCGCATTCGGGCTGAACGACGGCCCCGAATACGACAGCGACGGAGAGTACATCTGGTTCAACTCAGTACGCACAGGCCGCATGCAAGCCTGGCGCATGAAGGCCGACAGTTCCGAACAGACGCAGATGACATTCGATGCGCATTGGAACACCTGGTTCCCGCACATCTCCCCCGACCGCAAAAAAGTCGTAATGCTCGCCTACCACGAGCGCGACGTGCGCCCCGGCGAACACGTACCCAACAAGAACGTGGAAATCCGCCTCATGACCGACAACGACAAAAACGGATGGAGCGAACCCCGCACCATCCTAAAGCTCTTCGGCGGCCAAGGAACCATCAACGTAAACTCCTGGGCCCCCGACAGCAAGCACTTTGCCTACGTAAGGTATGAGAAGGGGAAATAGCTAGTTACAGTTAAATCCCTGCAACTCCAACCCGGCACGCATTTCGCCGTAAGTGGAAGTGCGCTTCATGTCCATCGCCTTCATGAATCGGCAGTTGTTGTCGATGTGCATCCGGAACCCGGTCATCGTCGGGGTTACCTCCCCCTTGCCGCTTGCACGCACATGTTCAATCATCTGCTCGCGCTGGCTTTCCTTCTCGGGCGGCACGAACACGTCCGTCACAATGTCGACGTTCTCGATTTCGGTGGCACCGAACACGAACGAAATCGTCACGAGATTCTTGAGGCCGTTGAACTGGCCATTCGTCTTGCAGACGAGATTCTTCGGAGAATTTTTCGATTTCTTGGCAGACTTGGCCGCAGTCTTTTTCGAAGGTGTGTATTGCATCGCGGCAAACAGCTCCTCTTCTTTCACGACACCGACAAGCTGGTTTACGACCTTCCCGTCTTTAAAGAGGAAAAATGTCGGAAAAGCCTGAATGGGGAGCGACGCCTTGATATTGTCAATACCCGGTTCGTCGATGCCGACCGTCGCAATCTTGATGTCGGGATAGTTCTTCGCTATACCGATGAGCGTGGGAATCATGATGAGGCACGGCGGGCAGCTCGTGGAAGTAATATCCAGGATGACCGGTTTCTTGGATTTCAGAACCTCATTCTCGAAGTTGCTGTCGTTGACCTTGACAATCTTGATGTCTTCGGCTGCCGACGCCAATATGGCCGCGAAGGCGACTACTATAAAAATAATCCGTTTCATACTGAAGAATATAGGAAAAAACTATTGCTGATTTCACCCAGAAGAATATAAAAAGGAGATTTCGCAAAATTTCCTAAAAACGCGATTATTTTAGCCCCTTTAGGAATTCTTCCACGTTCAGGTACTCCACCTCACCCGCGCGGCAAGACTCTCCACGATAGATGACGTACTTGCCCGTAATTGTGCCGTAGCGGAATTCCGTATCACGGCATTTCTTTTTATCGAGCAGGTGACGGCACTGCGAAGGAATCGCCTTGTCGCTGTGCTTGATTTCGTAAATTTCGCAGCAGGCTTTTTCGGAATCGAACACCACCATGTCGAATTCACCCACGGGGAACTGGAGCGTGAAAACCTGTTTATCTGGCCGGGCCATCTTGGTTTCAAGCAGCACGATTTCTTCCATCATGCGGCCACGGATTTCGTCCAAAATGCGCGCCACAACACGGTTACGCTCGCCGATGGAAATCTTCTTGAACGCCTCATCCATCAACAAACTACGAATCAGCGCCTCGGATTGCGCATAACGCAGGCCGGGCTGCGCCAAGACTGTACGGCTGCCGGAATTGTTGAGCGAAGCCATGTTCACCACGTCGACAGCGCAAACCATGTCGAGCATCTGCAGGTATTCGCGAATCTCCACGCGGTGCGCGTCCTCGATCTTTACCGAACATTCGTCACGATCCCTGATTTCGAGCAGGCGCTTCATCTTCTGCGCAATTGCCGCCGCATTCACCTTGTCTAAAACATCCGTCGGGTTCACCCTGTCACGACGCAAATTCGATGCCGAGATTTTCAAATCGTTCGATGCAAAATCGCGCGTCAAGACCTCAAGAGTAAAACGATGGTTTATGTCTTCGACAATCCGGTTGATAGCGTTCGTCAGCTCGCCACGCTCGTAAAGTTGCTGGAGCGACCGGAAATGGCCACCGTATTGGTAGCACTTGAGGGAATGTTGGATATTGCGAGCGATGGCAGAATCCACATAGTCGTCGGCCCCCTTCTTCGTGGCGAAGGTAAACTTGTCCTTGTTGTAGTGAGCGCCACCCATGCTCATAGTACCGCCGTAACGAATGAACTCGTCAATTCCCGCGATACCCAGCACACGCTCAAATTCGCGGTACGGAATAAACGTGGTATGCAACAGAATGCAGCGGTCGTAAAGTTGCTCGTCTTCGGAAAAAACGAACCCCAAAGAATCCGTGCCCGACAAAATCACCTTCATGCCGCCTACCGCGAACACGTCCGAAAAAAGCGCTGCCCCCTCAATAAAATCGCCAAGTTGCGTCACCTCGTCCACGAACACGCACTTGAACCCCTGCGATTCCAGCAACTTGAGGTCGTGATTGACATCAGCAAGCGTATGCCGCGCATTCACCTGGACAAACGCCGTCCTGGCGCGGAACGCCGCGTCCATCTCGCCAATCAGCTGTCGCACGAGCGTCGTCTTACCCGTACGACGCAGGCCGTACAGCACAAGCACCCGGTCGTTGTTTTCACCATAGACGTAGTCGTGCAAAGTCGCGAAACATTCTCGCTTCTTGAATCCCTTCACGGGAGCAGCGAAGTTCTCAAGCAGGGCGCCCGTCTTCACGTCGGTCTTGAAAGCCGCAAGAAGCAGCGCCGAATAAGTCGCCCGAACATCGGACAGCGACAAGGAACGCGAAAGCGCCGCCTGGCTTTTGGCCGATTCAATCTGCACCGCAAGCAATTCCAGCTCGTCATCCTTGACGCGCCGGCTCCGCTGCTTGCCGTTTTCGCACCACTGGTAATACGCGTAGCGCTTGCCGTTGATGGTCTTGTATGTTATCCCGCCGATGCTCATAACGCCCCTTTTAACTTAATTTAACTTATTAAGTTAAAAAAGTCAAGAGGGAGGGGCATACGCTTAAAAATCCTCTATAGCCCAAGTGCCTTGGCTCTATCTCGGATAGATTCTTTGTACTTCTCTTTGCCTTGTTCGCTCAAGAATGACTTGTCCAGCATTTCTTCCATTGCGGGCACGGCATCGATAGCCTGTTTTATGAAACGTGAGGCTCTCTTTTCAACAACTCCGATTCTCTTGGCAAATTCCATAAAATCAGGAGTGCCGTAAAAACCGTTTGCCTCGTAAAAAGGAGTCTTGAAATCGTCTTCATCCTTGAATAAGTCGAGTGCTGTACGCGATTGCTCATAGGGAATGTGAAGCGAAGTATTCAGCAAGTCGTATGCGGGAGTCAAGTCATAGACATCGGGATTTTCGACGGAATTGCGGAGAGAAAAATTCTTTACATGTGCATCGCCGTTACACGCGATATAGTTGAAAAGAACTGTTCTGAAAAATACTTCGACGGCGATGTCGGCGGCACTCACGTTCTCGCGAATCAGTGCGGCAATTCCTTCGTATGAAATACCTTTGTATTTGTAGTCGCTGCCGTTTATTTCGGGAACAAGTCCTGCAATTTGCGCAAAGTCGCTTTGACTCAAACGCTCTCCTGCATGCACGCCAGTTTACATCCAAACAGATGTCATAAAATGTCAATTTTTACTTCGCAAACAGGCGGCGTTGGCGCAGCGTTGCAGTCGGGTGCTCACGGTACACAACGGCAAAGAGCTTCGTGTATGGGATTTCGCTTGCAATAAGGTCGCGCATAGCTTCTTTGGTTTTGGCCTTGCCGAGCTGCTTCATCGCATAAGCGTCGGCTTCGTATTCCTGGTTCCAGCAGTACAGATGGAATATCATCCGGAGGGGTATGGCGGCCAAGTGCAGCCACAGCACGGATTCGTAAATGGTGAGGCCGAACCGCGAGAGCATCGCGGCCAAAAACCACACGGCGACAATCAAGAAGATAATCTTGGTGACACTCCGCAGGATGCCATGATGCAGACTCTTGTGGCCTTCTTCGTGCTTCTCGACAAAGGCGGAGGCGGCAGGCGCCTTGCGCGATTCGGGCAGGGGCACGATGTCGTTTAAAAGCGGCACCAGTCGGAGCACTGCGAACACGCCGCCACGCATTTGAGTCAGCCTGCGTTCGCGCACTTCGAGCACTACGCGCAGCACGACTTCGAGACCGAGCAATATGTAGAGCAATATCTGTTCCACCGGAGAGCTACCCTTCCGGCTTCGCGAGTTTGGCCACGGCGTTCAGGCGGCGGATAGATTCTTCGAAGCGCGTCTTTTCCCATTCCACGAAGGCGGCATCGACCGGGTGCGCGGAATCGTAGTCATCGAATATCTCGCGGCCACGTGCGCTGTCGCGATCGAGCCCGTGACCGACGCGATCGAACCATTCCTTTTCGAGCGTGCGGAAGCGCTTGACTACTTCTTCGAATGTTTCGGGCAGCGGCACAATGCGCACAATGTCCTTGTTCACGTCGCCTGCAACCAGGCGGCGGAGTTCACGCGGTGCCTGTGTAGCAAGCGAGCCGTCGTTTTCGACGAGGGATATCAGCATGTCGAGCGCATAGCGTTCCAGGTATTCCGCATAGGCGCGCAGTGCATCCTGGCGCACGCTCTCGCGCATGAAGTTTTCACCGAGTCCGTCGATTTCCCGGCGGGTGTAGAGGTCACGCACGGCGACCCCTTGCAAACGGTTGTATGCATCAAAAACGCAGCGGGCGGTCTCGGCGCTGAACATGTTATAGAACGACGGCGCGACAGCACCCTTGCCCCGCTGGGCATACTTGTAGGCGTTCCTATCCATGGCATACGCGTTCTTCGCGTAGTTCCAGCCGGGAATAATTTCGTTCAAACGCGCGGGCACGCCCATCAACTGTGGGTCGCCGGAACGGATGAGCGAGAAGGGGAACTTGAGCCGCTGCGGCAATGTCGTCACACCGCTTGCGATCAACGTAAACGGCGACTCGCGGTAGTTGGCGGGGAACTTGATGTTCACGCCAAGCCCAAAGAACATTCCCTGCCCAGGCATAATTTCTTGGTCGGGCATGCGACCGGTGTGGTTGCTACCGACGTTCGCACCGTAGCCCAAGTTTCCGCAGCCTTCCGGCCACAGTGCGGCAATCAAAAGCGAATGGTGGTGCATCTGCGTCATGGGCCCCACGTAGGAGCAGTTCACCTCGGCCTCTTCGATATGGCAGCACGGCGCCACGATAGAAGACTTCACAATGGCCTTGCTCCCCACCTTGCAGCGTTCCATGAGCACCGATCTCTGTACCTCGGCCCCTGTATGCACGCTCACGCCCATCTGCAAGTTGGAATTTTCAAGAATCACGGAATCGTAAACGTGCGTGGAATGCTCCAGCGAACTCATGATGATGGAGTTCCTGATTTTTGCAGCACCCTCGACACGGGCATGTTCGCCTATCCAGCTGTTGCGCACGATGTTCGTATTGCTCACGACTGCGCCCTTGCCTACAATAGAATAAGGCATGTCGCACTCGTCCCGGTGTGCCATGAGCTGTTCCTTGAATGCAGCCTCCGTCGCTGCATCGGCCTTGTGGAAAAGTTGCACATCCACCAGGTCTGTGGTAATCTCCGGAATGACATACACCATGCGACCGCCCATCTCGTTACCCACGGTGATGCCAGTACCCATCATGTAATTGATCTTGCCGGTGCCCACGAACGACCCAACGTTCTGGACCACGGCGCCGCGCCGTACAATCGCGTTGCTGAGCATGGCGACCCTATACACGAGCGCATTCTCGATAATGCAGTTATGCACGAGGCTGTCGTATATGCCGGTCTGGAACGAGACGTCGCCGGGCAAAAGGAGCGTGCCGAAAAACGCGGGCAGGTAAACATCGCCCATGAACACGGAGCGGTAGATGCGTTCCGGAACAAAAGCCGGCTCCACCATGATCTTCGACCAGTCGTCGCAGCTGTTGCCGTTTTTCTCGAGAACCTCTATTTCGGCGGGCGAAAGCGGACGGTACTTGCCCGTAGACACCTTCAGGGACTTGAATCCCTCCACTGCCGATGCCAAAACGCTGTTCTTAAGCACTTTTTTTAACTTGATCAATCTCTGCATGACCAAAAAATAGACTAAATTCCAATCGATGATGAAGGAACAGCTCTTCAATTTGATTGGAAAACACCGGTTCAATATTTCCATATACACGAAGGAATTATTTGAACGGCGCTGCCAAGAGGAAATTATACGCAGCGACGAGGACAAGACCTCGTTCGTGTACCTTGAGTTTAACTTTGAACAGATTGCCCAGAAGCTCGGCAACGACGAGGACAACAGCAAATTCTGGGAAATCTTCCTGGAAGCGTTGGCCAAGAACAACAGAGGCTGCGACATCATCGGGTTCATCGAGAACGAGGCCGGATTGGGCATGCTGCTTCTCGACTCGAAGATAGAAGGCTGGACGCGCGTCAAGGGCCGTATCGAGCAGACTGCGAACATCAACGACTTCCCGCACGTTTCAAGCATCCTCTCTACCCTCGTGACTCCCATCGTCTATCCCGCCTGCATCCAGGATATGCAACAAAAGGCATCAACGGCACTGGCATGAAAGTTCTTGTCATCGGCTCCGTCTATCCCCGATTCCACGAAGACGCCGAGGTCCCCTGGCTCCGGACGTCTATCGCGCACCTCAAAAAAGCGGGTGTCGAAATCCAGGTACTCGCCCCTTCTTACAAAGGGCTCAAAAGCCACGAAATCGACGGCACGCGCGTGAACCGTTTCCGTTACGCGCCCGCCAACTGGGAAATCCTCACGCACGAAGAAGGCGCCCCCTCCAAGATGGCGAGCAAGCCCTGGCTACAGCTCCTCGCTATCCCCTATATTATCAACGGCTTCTTCAAGTGCCTCAAGATATGCCGCCAGTGGAAGCCCGACATCATCCACGCGCACTGGCCGTTCCCGCATGCCTACATCGCCCTCGGCGCTGCAAAGCTCCTCCGTATCCCGCTGGTGCTGAATTTCCACGGGGCGGAACTTTTGCTCATCCGCAAAAAGAAATGGGTCAAACCGCTCCTCAAGTTCGCCATCGGGCAAGCGCAGGCGGTGTTCGCGAACTCGAGCTTCACCGCCGGCAAGATCAAGGCCATCCGGAACGTAGACGTGGAATGGAGCCCGTACGGAACGACTTTAGACGAGAGACGAGAGACCGATTTAGACGAGAGACGAGAGACGAGAGACGAGAGAGGGGAAAGTGCGGTTCCGCATGCGGTGAATGGGAAGTTCAAGGTTCTGTTCGTTGGGCGGCATATCGAGCGCAAGGGCATCTGCTACCTCATCGACTCCGCGAAATTCCTGCCTGCCGACAAGTTCGAAATCCGCATCGTCGGCGTGGGCGACCTCACCGAGAAACTCAAACAGCAGGCCGCAAAGTACCCGCACGTCATCTTCACCGGCAAGCTCTCGCCCGAAGACCTCGCCAATGAATACCGCACTGCAAACGTATTCGTGCTACCCGCCATCGTCGACCACAAGGGCGACACCGAAGGTCTGGGCGTCGTGCTCATCGAGGCCATGGAACTCGGCCTCCCGATTGTCGCAAGCAACGTGGGCGGCATCCCGGATGTCGTTGTAGACGGCGAGTCGGGAATCCTTGTCCCCGAAAAAGACCCCGAAGCCTTGGCAAACGCCTTCAAGCGCATCGCCAGCGACCGCTCGCTCCTCGAGAGCCTGCTCGCAGGCGCCCGCAAACGCATCGCCGATTGCTTCACATGGGACGGCATCATCCAACGGCAAGTGGAAACCTACACAAGACTTATCAACAAACGCAAAGCACGCTGACCCTACCCAGAAACGGAAACAAGAAAGGAGACCTATGAAAACTCATTCTAGACTTTCATTTTTTGCAATTACCGCGTTCACGGCATTCACGATCGCCTTTACCGCTTGTTCCGGTGAAGACGGCAAAGACGGCATCGCCGGCAAGGATGCCGAGGAAGTCGATGTTGACTCCCTCGCCAAGGTCATCCGCACCAAGGTCACGAAAACCCTCTGGGACAGCCTCTATGCTGAACCCTACGTAGATACCGTCTACAAGATTCTTTTCGACAATACCTACTCCGAAAATTGGATGGACTCCATACGCGAAGCGCTTATCGACAGCCTCAAGGATGCGGACTACGACTCGCTCTACGACCAGCTCTACGACAGCATCTACAATGACATCTACACGCAGAACGTCATCCGGTCACTAGATGCATCTATATGGTCGAGCAAGGAGAACATCTACGGAGCATTCGCAAACCAGTACCCGCTCATGTACAAGGACTTCGAAGGACAAAGCGGTCAACCGACCCCGATACCTATTTCCGTACTGGTCCGCAACACCTGCGAAAAAAAGACCAAGTGCCGCTGGAAAAAGGTAGCCCTCAAAGTATGGATAGAAGGCGCCACAGATACAAGCACGACAACAGATTTCGTGAATCCTGACTCAACCGTTATTCTCGGAACATCGCTGAAATTCGATAACGACTACCTGCTCGGCCTCACGGCCCCGAAACAGGAGCAGTTCCAAATTCGCGCCTATGCGCTTGAAAACGACCGCGAAATCCTCTTCTTCTCGGAATCTGAGCCAACGACGGTCCACCCCATGCAAGTCAACGGTGCAGAACTCATGGGCGTCGAAAATAGAGACTGGTGGAACGCCGTATGGGTCACACCGAACATGGACTCCATGACCACCATCTTGAACGAAGTCGCAAAGAAACTCCCCAACGGGACACTCAAAGCCTACCAGCAATATACCGATGACGAATCCGTTGTCGAAAGTTCTTACCGCGTAGTCAAAGCAGTGTTCGAAGTTCTGCAAAAGCGCAACATCAAGTATGTCGAAAACGACGGCATCGGGAGCAACGGGCAAAAAATCAACTACCCGATAGAAGTCCTGCGTACAAAGCATGCCGTCTGCAACGAGTTCACCTTCTTGGTCGCATCGGTCCTCGAAGCCATCGGTTTCGAGGTCGCCCTCATAATCATTCCGAACCACATGTTCGTAGGGTGGCACCCCGAACAGGGCGGCTCCACACTCGAAGTGCTTGAAACGACCCTCCTCAACAGCAAAGACGCAACCTTCGCCGATGCCAATGAAATCGCCAGGGAGGAGTTCACGGAAAATGTGACGGATAAAACGATAAAGTCAGGGGATGCACAAGTAATCATGCTGGACGATGTCCGAAGTTACGGCATCATGCCCAACGACGTTCCGTAAAAAACGGTGTCTTATAAGAACGGCCCCTTCAAGGGGCCATTTTTTATACCTCGATGGTCACGCGGCTGATTTTGTTGTCATCCTTTTTCACGCGGACGATTTTTTCAATCTTGCGTTCGAGTTCGTTCACGTGGCTGATGATACCCACCAGGCGGTTATCGCCCGCGAGCGTCTGCAGCGTATTGATGGCAAGCCGTAAACTCTCGTCGTCGAGCGAACCGAAACCC
>Ga0265301_10003704_pt1 | contig 16018 bp, 15 predicted proteins | sample AusTroGonzalo_MG_2_FD_193488 | JGI IMG/M metagenome (GOLD analysis project Ga0265301, IMG submission 193488) | Bovine rumen microbial communities from tropical cattle in Woodstock, Queensland, Australia - Gonzalo_04 | ecosystem: Host-associated > Mammals > Digestive system > Stomach > Rumen ...
CTTAGCATGGGTAAAAATATTTCAGACCTTATGCAACGGTTATTATCAGAATCTTTATCAAATCCGCAAGAATCAGGGAAAAATTGATAAATTAACCATTTGTATCTACTGACACACGGATTAACAGTGGCCCCCGGAAAATCGCAAAAAATTTATACACACCTTCGCAACGCCACAGAATCTGCGGGTTTTAGCGTGTGTAGCTGTGTATCCATTGTGTAGCAAAATCTCGCCGTGTAGCTTCTGTGTAGCAAAAAAATTGCACTATCGTGTAGCCACATGTGTCAAAAACATACAAAATACAGAACGTGGAAAACACGACTTACGGAAAAACCATGTTGAAAACAATAGGAAATTTTGCTACATTACCCCAAGAAAAAGGATTTATAGATGAGACTTGGTGAAATAAAAAATATATTGGATAAGTATTTAACTCCAGAACACATAATTGCGCTGGAAATTGAGAATAATAGGGTCTATGGCAATCAATATGTTGTTATTAAAAATTATAACAAGTTGATATTCATAGAAAATTTTGTTGCTGAACAGGGGTTAATTGTGCAAGGGCGAGAGGTGTTTTTAAACGCAACAAAACCAAATAATCCAAATAGCTCGGAAGCAATAATGCAAACCGGTGTAGTAAACCAAATTTCGCAATATATAAATGCATTAAATCAGTTTGTCAGAATTTATTATCTGACTCTGAACACAATGGTTAAACCTCAAGATCCACAATTGTTGAATATTAAACTGCCTGACAAAGACGATTTTTCTATCAAAGATATGGAAAAATTGATGCAAAAGTTGCACGTGATACTGAATGGGATTTCTGAAGCGATAGATGTTCCTGCATCGTTTGATATTGTTGGTGTTGATTCTGGTAGTAAGTGGATTGAGATTAAAGTAAATGTAGGACCAGAATGCGCTACAAAGTTATTTGGTATTATAATGGGTATTTTGAGTATCGGTATCGGCACATTTGAATTGCGCGAACATTATTATCAATCAGAAGAGGCAAAACTCTCGTATGAGATAATAGATAAAGAATACAAAAAACAAATCAGTTTTGACGACCATGTTATTCGTATGGTTGATAAAAAACGTGATACAGATATAGAAACATTGTTGAAAAAAACAGATATAAAAAAACCAGACGCTAAAAACAAAATGGATACTATTGTGGCACATATAGTTGATGCTTTGCACGATGGTGTAGAGTTTCATCCATCTTTGAATCCGCCAGAATACATCAAAGAAGAGTCGGGCGAAATTCATATTGATTATGACAAACTTCATGAAATTGAAGCACAAGCTAAAAAGCCTAAACAAATAACAGAAGATAAGTCAGAATCCGATGCTGGTAAGAAATAAACAAGCCGCGGTTTAAATTTTGCTGGTTAATTCTTCAAAAGATTTGCATGCGTCTTCAAAGAATAATCTATCTGTATTTTTTGCATATGACATATTTGCGACGTATTGTTCATAATCAGCTTTGAATTGTTTGTTGCGGTGTAACAAGTCAATAACATCTCTTACGCACACATCAAAGGTATATTGAACTCGCATGCGATGGCTCATGTCAGATTTAAAAACCTCGAGCATATTAGATTTAAAGGTTCTATCAATATCAAGCTTTGGTGCTAAGAAAAACAGATCGTGCAGATGTCGCATATCCGCAGGATTGTATTGAGATTTTTCTGTATCTGTTGATAAAATTCGCCATAAAAATGAGCTGATTTTATCTATAGTAGTATCTTCCAATGATACACATTTCAATTTGAATCCTGAATTTATGCCAGCCAATTTGTCATAGAAAGAAGATATCTCTTTTTCCTCTGGTGCATAAAACAAATTATTTGTGAAAAACACCTCTAATTTTATATAAGGCCGCAACGCAGAGTGTGTTTGAACGATGTTTTCTGTGTCTACAAATCTAAACTCTATTTTACTGCTTTCGGGAACGGGTTCGGCAATAAGTTCAAAACCATCCAAACTGTGTGCAATATCGGTTAGTAATTTGCGAACGTTAGCAGTTGATTTGGGACGCGGAACAAATCTGAAATCTGCATCTTCACTGAAACGCTTGGTTAGCTCGTCATATGCACATACTAAACTGGTGCCACCACCAAATATCAGATCACCATCAGCAGAATGAAACCTTGATACTAACTGTTGAATTACTTGAATTAGAAAATGCTCCTTGATCGGAAAAGCAATATCACAACCTTTTTCAATAGCTATTTGTTCAAAAAGTTCCATATTTAAAGACATACTTAAACTCTTGCTGTGCTGGTATTATACCATCTGTTTTTATATTTGCTATTGATTTGTTCAAAAGAAATGTCGAAGCCATTATATCCTATGTTTCGTCTGACACGTTTATTTACAGCAATAACTCTGCCTGTTGGTATCTGTGTTGATAAATCGGCATTGTATTCACGCCAATAAGTTGATTTATCAGTTTTAACACCAAGTTTTTGTAATGCTTCTTCTGCTAAATCTCCTATGGTGGCGTTTGGTGCGATAAATCCATTACTAAAAGTACGAGTTTTCGCATATATGCCACGTCCAATCTTGATTAAAGTACCTTTTCTTACCAATATACGTAAAACACGCAAGACTTGATCATAGTCATACTCTTTAACAAGATCATTAAAGTCCCTTAAGATAAAAGAATTATCTTTGCTTTTCTTTATTCGTAATAAAATTCTCTCTAAAAGAGTTCTCTTAGCTTTCATTATAAATTCCTTTTATGTCAATATACGACATTTTATATAGTGTCAATATACGACATTTTCTTATAAAAATCAAGTCTTTTTTAGAGTATGTTCTTTTAGAGAACAAGTTATGGTTATGTTGAAAGGAATCTATGAGCTAAAAATAACAAATATTTTTATAGAAAAACATATGCATTTTTCTATAAAAATCGATTCGTTTGAAAAGGGTGATTTTTTGATCAGGTGACGCCGATGAACAAATTTTATAAAATTTAACAAAACTGTATTTAGATGCGTTTGAATATGCTTTTATATGCTTTTGATACATTATGATACAATTTTATTGCTAAAAAAAGTTATATTTTCTGCGGCTTTTACAAGACTTTTATTTTTTAGCATGCTATAATTTGCATGTAAGGATATCAAAAATTGCTGTGAATTTAGATGATACTTTATAGCGTTTTTGAACCGAACAAAACCATCAAAACCCAAAGGAGAAAAACATGGAACATGAGTTCTTGAATTATGGGGGGATGGAGAGAGAAGAAACAGATTATAGATTCATAAATATAAAGGAAGACGTTTTGGAAGGTAGGCTTCTTAAACCAAGAGAAGCGGCTGCATATCTTGGATCATCTGTTTCGGCATTAAGCCAATATCGTGCGCTGGGGCTTGGACCAGAATACTTCAAAGTCGGCAAAATGGTACGATATCGCAGGTCTGATATAGACAAGTGGCTTGAGCAGAAGAAAAGCAGCAAAAAATAGTTGTTTCTACTGGATATTCCGTATTTATCGTGCATTGTTGTGTAGCTGTAACAAAGGAGTACACATATGGCAGAACAATGGAAATGTTATACCAAGGCGTTTCGCGATACATGGATACGTCTGTTAAATTCGGATATCAATTTGCAGGTCAGTGATGGAACAATACCGGGGCTTTTCCTGCGATATTCGGCGGCAACACGCGCCATTAGGTTTTTTCTGGGCTGTAAAATCGATAACAAGAAATGTAATTTATATATTGGGCGATATAACGATTATTCAATCAAAGATATTCGCGATATGGCGTGGAATATGCGACACCAGCTTGCCCAGGGACATGATCCACGTCGTGAGAAAATAGAACAACAAATGAAAGAAAAAGAGGCTCTTGGCGAAAAATTCCAAGACCTTTTCCCGCAATATATGGATAAATATTCCAAGATTTATAAGAAACCAAGAACACAAGATTCCAACTGGGGGCAATATCGACTTTATATCGGCCCGCTATTTGGCAAGATGTACATGCGTCAGATAGAAGAAAAGCATGTAATGGACGCTTACACCAAATGGGTAAAAAAGACATCCTTTTCAACTGCTAACAAAGCACTATCGTTATTATCTAATTTCTGGGATTGGTGTGAAATGTATAAATATGTAGATCGTAACACGAACCCTTGCAAATATGTCCGCAAGGGCGCAAACAAAGTTTATAAACCGCAAATACTGGATCAAGAAGGATACAGGGCATTATCGCATGCGCTGGATGTTGGACCGGCTGTGTCCAAAATGCATCCACGTTTGTTTAATGCATTGCGGGTGTTGATGCTTACCGGTTGTCGTGCATCTGAAATTACAGGATTGGAAGTAGACGAGCTTGTCCTTATGCATAAAGTGATACATTTGAAAGATAGCAAAACAGGAGCCCGAGATGTGAAACTGTCTGATGCGGTTATACCATATTTACAAACTGCGTTGGATGAAGCTGTTGCACTAGGTAGCAAATATGTATTCCCAGGTGTTGGTAATATACGACGTCCGATAAATAATATCCGCAAACCGTTTGAATGGGCGCTTGAATATGCAAAGTTGCCACACATGCGGATACACGACCTGAGACACTCGTTCATCAGTATGGGGGCGAATATAGGCGAAAATATGGCCGCTATGAAAGAAGCGGCAGGTCACAGTCGCATAACCACCACCGAAGGCTATACTCATATCATGGACAGCAGTACTTACAAAGCCATAAATAACGTTGCTAATGCAATATGTGGTTAATTGTGCGCTGGGGTATCGTGGTGAGTCGCTTTTGCCCCTTTTGGGGCTTTTTATTTAGGGGGTAACGGCGAGCGCAACACCTTGTCACACACAGCAGCCAAAAATGTGTTCGCAGTTCGCACTTTGGGGTTGTAAACCGCAGAAATCTAAGAAACATGGGGTGCGAACACATGCGAACACCTAGTGCGAACACCTATCATCAAATTGTTAGAAAGTATATTTGCGACCTTTGTTCTGGCCGGTGGCAGTCAAAAAACCTTTGTTTACCAAAACAGTAAACAATTGACGGACTCGTTGGGGTGATTTACCAGTCATCCTTACCGCATCTGCGGCGGCGATTTCACCTTTGCTAATAATGACTGCTGCGATGGTTACAAAGAACCTGCGTTCGGTATCGCTCAGCATATCGATAGATTTATCGCTAGGTATATCGCTAACTTTTTTATCGCTACTAGCGATATATTGGTCACAATTGGAATTTTTATCATACATAAATTTGTGCCTTTTCTTTGATTCTAACCCATTTTTACGGAAAATCTAGTTTTTTAATAATTGCATAACAATCCTGTATCGTGATGTATCATCGAATATAAAAAGGTACTGTCGGGACATTTTACTACTGAGGGTAACGGCGAGCGAGGCACTTCGCTAGCGTCAGGAATAAAAAAATGGTTCGCAGGTTCGCACTTTGGGGATTTATTGCGTAAAAACAAAATGTTAAGTGCGAACCTAGGGTGCGAACCTGGTTCGCACCCTAAATACAAAACAAATTTTCTGATATCAGTTCTGAAATCAATACTGAAATCAGATATGATATCGTGAGTAATAGAAGAAAGAAGAAAAGAAAATAAAATATAAAATAAATAAAAATAAAATTAAAAGAAGAGAAAGAAGTAATGTGTGTTCAAATTGTTGAAAAATTGTTGAAAACTCACGTACATCTGTTGGTATAAGTTATAATGCTTTGCAATGTGTTTATAGCAATCTTAATCAATTATAATGTCAATAATCTATGGTAATGTATTGCTTTGCAAGGGTGATTACTAGCGCAACACCTTGTCACACACTGCAACAAAAAATAGGTGCGCAGGTGCGCACTTTGGATATTTATTCCGTAAAAACAAATAACTAAGTGCGTACCAAGGGTGCGTACCAAGTGCGCATCAAAACAAAAAAGGTACTGTGACGGAAGTTTTTATCAAGGGTAACGGCGAGCGCAGCACCTCGCCACACACAGAAATAAATTTTAAGCCGCAGGCCGCACTTTTTCTTTCTATGTTGCAGAAATCTGGGATTTTAGTGCGGCTTTGTGCCGCGGCTGTGCCGCATTTATGCCGCACTAAATACGTAAAAAACGTCAAGATGTATTGATTTGTATCTGTGTGTATTGGGTTGTTTTCATAAAATACTAAATACAGAAATATCATGATTTTTTAGGTCAAATGTATCATGGTGTATCATAATGTATCAACTTTAAAACCCGCAGAAAATAAGGGCTTTACAAATTAAATTTTTTCATGCATGCTGGTGATGAAGCAAAGGATTTTTTATGAACGATTTTGAGTTTGTTGTTGATTTGTTAAGCAAAACAGGAGCCGTTGGCAATTGCCTTATAGACCTGGAAATAACAAAACGGAATTTTATCGCTTTAAAGGGTAAAAACGATGTGCGGATACAAAAACAACTCAACATCAGTTTGCAAAGATATCACAATGAAATTGATGAACTACATAGAATGCTTGGTATCAATCCACCACCATCAAACGAACCAATAAACCATAACCCCAGAAACGAATTGGAATACATAACTGACAGAATCCCTGCATACGTTGCTTTGCGTGAATTAAAAGGCGAAGTTAGAGAACGTACAATAGAATACCTGTTACCCAGATTGTATCCAGAATGTAAAAACGGGGGAGATATAGGATAATATGGGATGTTCTGCTTGACTTTATCCCTTGTTTTGGGCTAAGTTTTTAAGAAAGGAAAGGTTAGATCTCGTGGAATATGAAGTTGATGTAAAAGAAAGTATGATAAAGAAAAAGTGGCCAGGTGTTCTGGAACTGCTTCTTTTAGATCACACCACGAATAAAAACATATTTTGGGCTACGGATCTTTATGAAAAACGTTACAAATCACGCTTCTATGCTTTTAGATCGCCAATCACAATAGATTTGATCACAGAAGGTGAAGATCGTGTTATTAAACCTCGTGTCACCAAAGAAAAACAAGATCGACAATATCGTATCAAGGATAAAGCAGAAGTTTTTACACCAGCATGGATTTGCAATAAACAAAACAACCTGATTGACAATGATTGGTTCGGTTATGATGGTGTTTTTAATAACGAAAAAGATGATAATACCTGGACAGCCACCAAGAAACCTGTTGTGTTCCCAGAAAATAAAACATGGGTTGATTACGTTCGCGAATTGCGTTTAGAAGTTGCTTGTGGTGAAGCACCGTATCTTGTTAGCCGTTACGATATCACCACTGGCAAAAAAATAAAATTACAAAATAGAATTGGTTTGTTGGATCGTAAAATACGCATAGTAAACGAAAACGCGGCCAGCGATAGTGAGTGGCTTGCGATGGTAAAATGGGCATTCAAAAGCACATATGGATACGAATGGCAAGGAGATAATTTATTACTTGCTCGCGAAAATCTGTTGTTTACATTTATCGATTATTTTGAAGACAGATTTGGCAAAGAACCAGATCTGGAAATGTTGAAAGAAATAGCAGAAATCATTTCTTGGAATATTTGGCAGATGGACGGCATTCGTGGTGTATTACCTTGCACGTGTTGTAATTCCAAATACATAGATTTGTTTGGTGAAAAAACGATGGACTGTTGTCTTGGGTGTAAAACGGGCGATATCCACAGTCATAATGGAAAATACTGCTATATCGGTGATTGGAACAGAATGACATCAAAAGGACAACCAACAAGAATTAAATATATTTCATTACTAAAGGGTAAAAAATGAGCAACTTTGAATCAGCTTTCAGTGGTTATAAACTTATTTACGTTTTTAGCATGCCTTACGCAGATCACGATGGTGCGTTAAAGATAGGTGAAGCAACAATAAACACCAACGAGTTGCCGGATACTTTGACCCCAAATTGTCAGGAATTAAATGCTGCCGCTAACAAACGTATTAAGCAATATACACAGACCGCAGGCCTAAGGTACGATTTGTTGTACACAGAACTTGCTAAGACAAATGCTGGTAAGGCTTTTTCTGATCATGATGTTCATAAAGTTTTAAATCGTTCAAACATAAAGAAAAAACAATTTGAAGAAGTCGATGGATCCAAAGAATGGTATATGGTTGGTTTGGACGTTGTTAAAAATGCTATACAAGCCGTTAAAGAAGATAGAAAATCATTAGATCCAAATGAAGTTATTTCATCTTGTACACCGATCCTTTTACGTGATGAACAGAAAGATGCAGTAAAGAAAACAATCAAGCGTTTCAAGTCTGGGCATAATCGTATGTTGTGGTATGCAAAGATGCGGTTTGGAAAGACATTAACAGCAATGTCTTTGGTGGGCGAATTAGGATTAAAACGTACAATAATCATAACGCATAGACCAGTAGTAAAAGACGGTTGGTATGATGATTTCAAAAAACTATTTTGTGATAAACCAGATTATAAATTTGCTTCACGTACAGTCGGTGAAAATTTTGAAGACGTAGAGCGCGATGCAAAACACGATAGATGTAAATATTTATACTTTGCATCCATTCAGGATTTGCGTGGCGCAGAAGCCGCTGGTGGAAAGTTTGATAAAAACAATGCGATATTTAACACTGATTGGGATATGGTCATAATTGATGAGGTTCACGAGGGTACCCAAACAGAACTTGGTAAGAATATTGCAGAATTGTTGGTTAAAGACAAAACATACTTGTTGCAATTGTCCGGTACACCGTTCAACTTGTTGGATAATATAGACGAGGACGAGGTCTATACCTGGGACTATATTATGGAACAGCGTGCCAAGGCAGATTGGCATAAAAAACACCTCGGTGAACCGAACCCTTATGCATCTTTGCCAAAGATGAATATATTTACTTATGACATGAGTAAAATAGAGGGTGGCAAATATGGATCTTATACCGAAGATAAATATTTCAACTTTTCTGAGTTTTTTAAGACTAAACCAAATGGTGATTTTGTTCATGAAGACGACATTCGTGGGTTCTTAAATTTGTTAGTGGACGATAAAGCAGATAGTAATTATCCTTTCTCTAAACAAGAATATCGTGATAACTTCAGACATTCGTTGTGGATGGTTCCTGGTGTAAAGGAAGCAAAGGCACTTAGCAAATTGTTGAAAGAACACCCTGTGTTTGGAAAGTTTAATATAGCGAATGTGGCTGGTGATGGTGACGAAGAAACAAATTTCAAAGATGCGCTGGATTTGGTTCGTAAAGCTATTACGGATCATCCACAAGACACATATTCCATAACGATTTCTTGTGGTCGTTTAACAACAGGTGTAACTGTACCAGAATGGACGGCTGTATTTATGTTGGCTGGTGCATATTCAACAGCCGCGTCAACATATATGCAAACTATATTCCGTGTTCAATCTGCGGCAAACATCAATGGTCGTATCAAAGAAAATTGCTTTGTATTTGATTTTGCACCGGATCGTACCCTGAAATGTGTTGCTGAATCTGTTAAGGTTTCAACGCGTGCCGGTAAAACACGTGCAACCGATCGTGCAATAATGGAAGATTTGTTGCAATTCTGTCCGATTATTTCAGTAACTGGTTCGCATATGAATCCATATAATGTCAACGGTATGCTTGAACAGTTAAAACGTGCGTATATTGATCGTATCGTTACTCATGGGTTCGAAGATCCGAACTTGTTCAATCGAGATATGTTGTTGCAGTTGGATAAATCAGCAGTTGATAAGTTTGATGCTTTACAGAAATTGGTTGGCAGTTCAACGTCTAAAAACTCTGATACGAATAAAGAAAAACAAATTATCATGGCTGATAATGGCATGAATCCAGATGGTGCAAAACAATCTGATCAACAGCCACCACAAACGCCACTAACAGATGATGAACGTGCTGCGTTGGAAGAACGTAAAGAGGCTAAATCAAAACGCGAAAAAGCTTTAAAGGCATTGAAGGGTGTTGCTATTCGTATTCCAATGTTGATTTACGGCGCAGATATCGATGTAAACCAAGATATTGACTTGGAGCAGTTCGTTGATATGGTTGATCCGATCTCATGGGAAGAATTTATGCCGCGTGGCATAGATAAAGAAGTGTTTAAACAATTTATCCCATATTTTGATCGTGATGCGTTTATTGGGGCTGGTAAAGAGATTCGCCAACGTATTAAACGTGCTGACCGTATGGAACCAACAACCAGAACACGTTTCATGACTGCGCTGTTCTCTACCTTTAAGAACCCTGACAAGGAAACGGTTTTAACGCCGTGGCGTGTCGTGAATATGCATATGGGTGATTGTTTGGGTGGATATAATTTTTATGATCCAGAATACAAGAATCCAATTCCAGATACAGAAGATGTAAGGTATATGGATATACCTGATGTCACAGACGAAGTGTTTGGGCCAAAAGATACAAAGATTTTGGAAATAAATTCAAAATCCGGATTGTATCCATTATATGTAACATATACAATTTGGCGTAAAAGATGCACCGAAAACGATATTGATATAACCAAATTGATTGAAGATGATGCTTTGTTTGCCAAAGCACTTGAGGTATGGGACGGTGTTGTCCAAAACAATGTGTATATCATCTGTAAAACTCAAATGGCAAAAAGTATTACACAGAGAACATTATGTGGTTATCGTGATGTAAAAATAAATGCACATGCTTTTGACAACTTGGTTACAATGATTAAAGATGGAAAAGGTAACAAATTTGTAGAAAAGGTAAAATCTGGATCTACGTATAACTCAAAAAACAAGGAGGTAAATATGAAGTTTAATGCTGTTGTGGGGAATCCTCCTTATCAACAAAAAGATGGCGCAGGAGGTCTTGGATCTAGTGCTATACCTTTATATAACCATTTTGTACAAAATGCGAAGATACTGAGTCCAAATTATATCAGTATGATTATGCCTTCTCGTTGGTTTACAGGGGGAAAGGGATTGGATTCTTTCAGAAATGATATGATACATGATCATAGAATAATAACTTTACATGATTTTACAAAATCGACAGATGTTTTCCCAAATGTAGATATTAAAGGTGGCGTATGCTACTTTTTATGGGATGTTGACTCTGATGCAGAGTGCAGTATTTATAAACATGATGCAGGGAATATTTCACAATCGGTACGTTTTTTGGCAGAATCTGGTGACGACGTATTTATAAGATATGCGGAGTTATTACAAATAAAAGATAAGGTCACAAAGAACAACTATATTAGCTTCGGAAATTTGGTTTCTTTTCGTAATCCATTCAAATTGTTTAAATTACCTTCAGAGGGCACCAAAAATCAACATAACAAGACAGATTTTCAAATATATGGTCTAGACAACACAAAAAGAACCAGTGTTTATGTTCCAAATACATATGCTTTTTCAAAGGGCAAAGAACTTGTAGGTGTATATAAAGTGTTTGTCCCTAAAGCATACGGTAGCGATCAAATAGGTGATGTTATACCGTCACCCATTATAGGGAAACCTAATGATGTTTGTACTGAAACATTTTTAGCAATTGGGCCATTGAAAACGGAAATAGAAGCTGCACACATTATTAAGTATTTAAGTACCAAATTTGCTAGAACTCTCATAGGAATTAAAAAAATATCACAAAATACTACCAGGGATTCATATCAATTTGTTCCTGTGCAAGATTTTACAAATAAGTCTGACATAGATTGGTCTAAATCTATTGCGGAAATAGATAAGCAATTATACAAGAAGTACGGCCTGGACAAAAAAGAAATTGATTTCATCGAATCCATGATCAAACCAATGGAGTAAATTCATGCATGCTAACATTACTTTTAAGTTAGAAAATGATGCAAATTGTACATATTATGATGCAATTGTTGATGAGATGAAAAATAAGTACCATTGGTACGATGATTATGGTTTGCTTGCAGGTGATGTTCCAAATGTGTCAGATGAATATATTTGCTCATCGGAAGCGTATAAGATGTTTATTGGTGTAGTGCAAAATGTGGCAACAAAATATGCTCAAATAATACATATAGTTGAATTAGGTATAACGACAAATTGTTTGTCACAACCTTATAATATTAACGGAAAAATAGAATATATGAATTATAAGCAGTACGAAGATATAACAGTTAAACCAATGGAGCAATAATATGAAAATATTACATGTTTTGACGTTGTTTATAATCCCGCTTGCACTGGTGGGGTGTTCTGAACCAGCACCGGAATGCTGGGATAGTTCTGTTAAAAAATTATTAACAGATATAGCCAAAGAAAATTACAAGAAAGACATAGTTGGGTTTGAGGAAGTTGTGGAAATGGAAGTATTCACCAATGTAACACCGCAACGTCGTGCATGTTCTGCTAAACTTGTAACCAAATACAATGAGAAAGATGGTACATACCAGTATTTTGACGTTGATTACGTTGTCAGGCGCATTCGTGGCGAAGATGGTTATTACACATATGTTACAAATGTGGTGAGAAAATAACTTAAACTAAATTTTGAAACGGGCGATAAAGCTACGTGCTTCCTGCGAAAGTATAGCATCTGGAAGTAAATCCCCGATTTGTTTTAGTCTTTTTTGTTCATATGGTGATAGATTTTGATGGTTGCGTAAATTATCAAAACACTGTTTTATATAGTCTTTTTTTGTGTCAGGTAAGCGAGCAACGCAAGCAATTTGTCCGGCTGTAAATTTTTGGGTTAAAATATCCTTGCTTTCGTTAACAATCCGTCTTATGTCAAAATGTGCTCTACCTCTCAAGTACTTGCCTTTCTCAACCAAATTAAGCCATTCATTTTCATCAACGTAAAAAGTCAGGTTTGGGTTTGTAGAATTTTTAGATGTGGACACAAAGAAGTATAAAACTTCACTGATAAAAGGCATAACTGCCACACATAGTTTATATTTGCGTTTACAAACCCCTGTAGATTCTTCTAAGGATTGTTCATCAACGTAACACCAAAATGGCTGAAAATATTCAAATTTATTAAGCATGCATATTTAAAAATTCGCCCATGTGTTCTGTGCCACCAAGTTTAGCACCAATTGATGTCATGGGTTTTGTGCTGTATGCAATTTCTGTCAAAGTTTTTGCGCCAAAACCTTGTAAATGCTGAAGCATTTCTGTAACAAGATCTTGTTCTTGAGGGGTTAAAGAATCTGCAGTGACTAAATCTGGATCGTTAAGCTTGTAAATTACATGCTCATCTGTACCAATAAATTGCGAATCAGCAGAGATAATTCCTTCTTCTCTCATATTTTCTAGATTTTTATATATTGCGCTATCAAAGGGACCAAAATTCCAACGAATATATCTAAACTCTGATATTTGAGAACCTGTATTACGAATAGCAGCCAAGTCAATTAGATATGATATCTTTAACAAACTAGTAACGCCTCGCGGACCGTCACGCAAAATAAGCGCCAAAAGTTGCCGTGTTTTCTGACACATAATGTTTTCTCTTTCGGTTCAATGCAATTATAACACATTATTATGCAATTATAAAAGCATAAAATTAGGTTTTCGGAAAAATAGAACTAAAAAATAAAAAAAGCAACAAAAATATCCTGTTGCCTATGAGAATGATTATATCATAATTTATACAAAAAGTCAATAAAAAGCACAAAAAGAATCTTTTAAATCTATCCGTTAACAAACACAATGCCAAACCAGTTGCGTAAAATGGCTAGGTGGGCTTGGTATGTTGTTGCGCTGGCTTGTTCTCGCTTGAATTCGGCGATTTCTTCGGCGGACAGGCCAAGTTCCCGTATAAGTCGATTAGCTAGCCCCATAAGGTAAAAAACGTTTCCTTGGGGGCTTTTCAGATCAATAACGATGCCTGTCGGATACTTTGCGTTGGGTATAGTGGGTATATCGTTGCGCTGGGTAGCTTTAAGGCGGGCGACCATTTGCACAAACTTGTTTTGTATGCGGCGGAGCAGCCATGCCTGGCGGCAGGTCAATTTGCCACTGTTTGTTCGGCGAATTGCGGCTTGTAACTCGCGTAAAGACCGACATGCGGCAAAGTATAGCATCACAAAATCTGTGCGATGGTTAGGACGAATATCGTCAAAATGCGTATATTTCATAGACAATCCTTTTAAGGTTGTCGTATTTGTCCGTATTTATTGCCAAAAGTCCAGTTATTTATAACAAAAAAATCATTTGTGGGGGGGGGCTAGGTGTTTTTATCTGACAAAGTATCTATAACCATTTTTAGTAAGACTAAACATTCGTCATATGTTACAATTTTTACGTCTTTTTGAGAGGTTCTAAATAATTCAAAAGAGCGTATTTTCTCTTCTGTGTCTAATTCAGTTAACTGCCCCAAAATAAGAACCCCTTGCGGATTATAAATATTTATGTTTTCACGGCCTTGTATTATTGAGGCAGATTGTGCGAAAATTGAACGTTGGGTTAAAATCTGAACTATGGCACCAGTTAAATCTTTGGAAGCAGGAAACACACCGGCTCTATACTCTTTGGGGTTTAATAGGGGAGTCGATGGCGTTTTGATTTCAACAATGGCGGTATTTGGAACAATAGCATGTTTTAATAAAAAATCCGTAATTTCACCATGTTTGTTGGAAACATCTTTGCCTCCTATATAAGCTTTTTCCTGAAAAACGGAATAAGGCAACCCTGTTATAACTGTTAAAACCAATGGGTTGTCAGTGAAAAATTTCTGGTAAGTTTCTTCTTTCGCTTTTTTCTTTAAAAGATTTTCAAAGTCAATATATGCTGATTTAAAATAATTTAAATCTATTTGGTTTTTTGAAGAAATTAAACGTTTCTTCTCTTCTTGAGATAAAGTTGCAGGATCGATGTCTGCGTCCTGTATTTGTCTAAATACAACGGATAGTTTCCGTTTTGTTTTTCGTAAAGGGAATGTTTCGGGTTGATACTTATGAAATATTGCGTTATATACGAATGTATAGGATTCGTCGCTTTTTTCTCGTCCTTTTTCACCGCTGATTCTATTGATACCTTGACGCAGAGTTATTAAATCCCGTTGGCTTACAATAAGCTTAGATTCTTTGTGCAAAATGTAAGTTCGATCAGTTTTAGAAAATATTACAGTTTGAATACCTAAATTTTGAGCGTTGATTATATTGGGGATAAAATTATATGCTTGTCTAAAACCAAGTCCATGTAACAAAGTCTTTTGAAAGACATTATCTATACTGCGAGGTAATCCAAATAAGATATCTGCATCATTATTTGCGGATTTTCCTAACTCTAGAGTGTAACCTTTAAAAACGATGGTAGTGATACTATCATATTTAGGATGCAAGAAATTAGGCGAATCATAATTCAGAATTACTGGATATGTATGGGTGATTTGTGTATCCGTGTTTGTTTCTGCAATCAAAAGACGAATAGATTTATCATTTGTAGGTTTTAGATTGTTTGCAACAAATTCTGAGTCAATATCATTGATTTTATGCTGCGGATCTGGGTGGAGAAAATAACAAGAAATATTATTGCCTCGTTGCTCTATCTCGATAGTTCCAGACGTCCCATATTCGTTTGTTGTTTCAATTTCATCCTCAACATTCTTATATTCCATACTGTGGGCTCCATTTGTTTTTACTTGATTGTTCATACTGGAAATTATATACATTGGTTAAAGCAAATTCAATATAAAAGGTGTTTCTAATAATAGAAAAAACAGCGAATATCAAAGGTATATAATTACAATATTTGCGGAATTTTATAAATTTTGCATTATGTTCAAAATATGTAGACAATTTTATGGGTTGAAAAAGCATAAGTTATTCATAAGACGACGGATAGGTTACGGATCCTGTGTAGCTATTGTGTAGCCAGAGGGGTGTTTTATGGCGTATTTTGGTGTATCGTAGTATGCGTAAATACAGAAGTGTTAATTTAAGAAAAATGCCGCAAACCTGCGGGGTTTGCGGCGGAATTCCTTGGCTCGGGCAACTGGACTCGAACCAGTGACATACGGATTAACAGTCCGTTGTTCTACCGACTGAACTATGCCCGAATAACGCGACATATAATAACCATAAAATCCGCACAAGTCAAGGACTTTC
>Ga0265301_10003705_pt1 | contig 16013 bp, 18 predicted proteins | sample AusTroGonzalo_MG_2_FD_193488 | JGI IMG/M metagenome (GOLD analysis project Ga0265301, IMG submission 193488) | Bovine rumen microbial communities from tropical cattle in Woodstock, Queensland, Australia - Gonzalo_04 | ecosystem: Host-associated > Mammals > Digestive system > Stomach > Rumen ...
ATTTTTCCACTTTGATCCCTGCCTTTCAACGAAATAACCGAATCGGTTATTTATAATATAACACCAATAACCGATTCGGTCAAGTAATTAAAATTATCAGGTTGACGACCCTCCAAAAATTGCGGGTCGTTATACCCAGTTTCTGCGTACTGTGTTCATGAAAGCACCTGCAATAAAGATTGATGAGTAACATCCTGAAACAAGACCTACAATCAGTGCAATTGCAAAGTTCTTGATATCACCTGTTGTAAATACAGCAAGGGCAATAACAGCGAACAGTGTTGTTACTGTTGTGATGATTGAACGGCTTAATGTTGCAGAAAGAGCACTGTTGATGATTTCAGTAAAGCTCTTTGCTTCAACGATTTTTTCGTCAGTACGTATACGGTCAAGGATTACAACTGTTGCGTTGATTGAGTAACCGATGATTGTAAGAATTGCGGCAATCGATGTAGTTGTAAACTCAAGCTGTGAGTATGAAAGGAAGGAAATCATAATCAGAGGTTGACGACCCTCCAAAAATTGCGGGTCGTTATACTGATGAAAACGGAAATATAATTATTGAAAGCCTTACTGCAACTTCTGTAATTGAAAGTGGAAGTTCTGCACCTGTTACTAGTGGCGCGGTTTATTCTGCAATTGATACAGAAGTATCAAACAGAAATATTGCTATTGGTAATGCTATTAGTTCTCTTGATGTTGCCAGTGTCGGTGGTAGCGGTAAATACATAAGTGCTATTTCTGAAACCGATGGAAAAATAAACGCTACTGCAAGTAACTTAGCCACCGCAGTAGAAAGCGGTAACTCTGCACCTGTTACTAGTGGGGCGGTTGCTGATATTTTATCTAACTTACCCACAGACGCAGTATTACACTACAGTTTTGATGAAGTACCAGATTATCCAGACGGAACGGCAGTAGCTAGAAATCTTGATGGAAACACTTATAATGTTGCAGTAAGTTCTGTGGGAACAATTACAGGTTGACGACCCTCCAAAAATTGCGGGTCGTTATACCTGTACCTTATTATAACATGATATAATCATTTATACCAACTATCGATTCCTGATAATCTTCTTCTGCCTGATATAACCCCATATTACAAAACTGTTTTTCAGTTAAACGCATAATTCGAACTGTTCCGGTGTTAGGAATATATGGTTTTATTCTATTGAGATGTTTTTCTGCTCCTTTGCGGTTATTTGTAATTCTCATGAAAACCTCACTTTGCAGTAATACATATCCGTCTTTTATAAGAAACTTTCTTAATTCAGTATAAGCCGCTTTTGTTCCTTTCTTATTTGTTGGATTCAATAAAACTAGAATTCTCATATAATAAACAGCTATCCCCTACTCGCTTATAACTTCTATTTTTTCAACTGGCAAAATATCTGGCAATTTCAATAAATTAATATCACTTTCTTCTATAGCCTGTTTAAAGCTTTGAATCATTATGTTTATTCCATTAGAAATAGTGTTTTTTTCTTCATTTATGAAACAGGCGTTATGCAATACTAACGCTAAGGTTCTTCTCTGCTCCCTGCTAAGATTCGTCTGTGAGGAGACAATTTCGTGAGCAACAACATCTACCATTGCTCTCCATGGTTCTATTAAATCATCTGCTAAATTGAATCCATTAAATGATCCTTCATGATGAATTCCTATGGCCGGATAAAAACCAGCACAAACTAAATCCCGAATTATAGTATTTCTAACAATTGCATATCCATAATTCAAAACAGAATTAATTGGATCATCATTTCTTCTTACTAAGCCTGGATGAAATTGTTGGAAATAGAATTTTGCAGCATTTCCTTCGATATTATCAGGGTCCCCTGCTTTCAAATTTTTCATCATTTCAAAAAGTTCCTTTGTTCCTTCAATTCCAAGAAGTGTCAAACATTTTGCCTGATTTTCAATTTTCTTTTGAATAATTTTTTCCCAAAGCTCGCCTTTTAAATTTTCGTCCATGCTTAACTGCTGTCTTGCAATTTGTGCATTTCGTACATTTGCATCATAAGGAAGAACTATACTTGCTGGCATATAATCTTTTCCAATTGTTACTAGCCCTATTTTATTTTCGCTTAAAACAGATAAAGCCATTGTTGAAAGTCTTATATTTGCACCTGTACATATAATAAGTTCCAGATCTTCCAGCGGAACCGATACTTTTCGTTTCTTTTTGGGAGCAATTTCCTGCTCTATCGTTAATTGATTTGCTGTAACATGAAGTTCACTTGGCTGTGTGATTTCTAATATTCTGAATCCATCCATAATTTGTCTTTTCTTTGGGTTCTAGGTGTCCCCCTAGCGCATACGTTAGCCTTGGCTAATGTGTATTGCGCCCTTGTAGTCTTTTCGCCTAAAACTCAAAGCCTGCAAGCAAGTTATTAATTTAATTCCTCCAGGAAGGAAACAATTGTGTCTAAAACAGTATCAACTGGATCGTCTACCCATTTTTTGTCTGTTTCGGCAAGATTTATTCTTTTTATTGTAAAGACCTAAGGTGTCAATGACTGACATCGTGATTTTTCTATATTGTTTTTCTCACATAGAAAGTCTTGTTTGACTGTCCGTGTTTTTCAATTTTGTTTTCATCACAAAGTTGTTTAAGGGCCTTTTCAATTGTCTGTCGTGCAAGTGTCGGACAGTGTTCCTGAATGTCACTTTTTGTGAATTTGCCAAGACGTTCCTTCACTACCCTTTCAACCATTTTATAGGCTGAAATTTTATCTTCTATAAGGTTCAATCTTTCTTCAAAATCCCTATATGCAGAAAGGACGATTCCCAGGATATATTTTACAAAAGCTGTGTTATCATTTGTTCCGTCCTGCCAGTTTGCAGAGCTTTCTTCCAAAACATCGTAATAAGTGTCTTTTGTTTTTTCGATTTTCTTTTCCAAACTGATGTACTTACAAACAACAAAGCCGGACCTGTAAAGCAGAAGTGTTGTAAGCAATCGTGACATTCTTCCGTTTCCATCATTAAAAGGATGAATGCACAAAAAGTCTTTTATAAAGTTGCTAATCAATAGAAGAGAATCAATTTCGCCAAGACTCATTGCTTTATTGAAGGTGTCACAAAGTTGTTCCATAGCAATAGGTGTTTCAATTGGACTGAGAGGTTCAAAAAGAACGTTTGAAGTTCCATCTGGGAGATTTGCAACAATGTAATTCTGAGTATTTTTGAACTTTCCTCCAAAATCAGGATTTGAATACTGATAAAGATATTTATGTAGTTGCAGAATGTAGCTAGGGGTGATGGGAATGTATTCAAAATTTTCGTGAATTATATTAAGAACATCACGATAGCCCATAATCTCTTTTTCATCTCTGTTTTTTGGAGCAGTTTTTTCCTGGACCAGCTGCTTGATTCGAGTGTTTGTAGTTACAATACCTTCAATTTTGTTAGAGCTTTCTGTACTTTGAATCTTTGCTATTTCAACCAGTTTTTCTAGTTTCTCTTTTTTCTGGCTGATGAAAAGCTGCTGCCTGCCTTTGTATTCATGTATTTTGGCAATGTAGCCCATGATTTCATTATCAATGATGCAGTTCAGTTTTGAATAATCAAAAGTTCGCATTCCCCTATTATTCTCCTATCTCTCCTATTATAGCATAAAAAGTAGGAGCGTGGTATTAACAATAGGAGATTTTGGAAATTATTTTCCTTAAGCAAGCGGTTATTCGGTGATTTGGCTATATTTCATTCGGTATGTTGGCAGTTTTATTTTTTACGGCAAGCTTTAGCATTTTTAGAATTAACTCTGCAGTAGAAACGGCAAGTCTCCTATTTTGTCATTGAAAATAGGAGACTGTGTTTGTATATAGGAGAGATGCTGCGGAAACTCAAAAACGGCCCAGAATCGCTTCAAAATGCATCGGTCGAGTAATTTGTCGATTTTATTTAAAAACCCCTCTTAAAAGCCCGTTATTTGCGTCTGTATTTTTGCAATAGTATTTTAATAGTAAATTACTATTAAAATACTATTAACACTATTAAAGACGATAGTAATAATATATTATAATTGCAATTAAATAAATAGTATGTTACTATTAAGATACTATTAAATTTTATTTTGTAAAAAAGGAAATTCTGAGGGTATGAAAACAATCTGCATTTACAATAACAAAGGTGGTGTTGGAAAAACATCTCTGGCAGGAGCAATTTCTGTAGAATTTGTGATCAAGGGAAAAAAAGTTTTGATGGTTGATACAGATTTTCAGGCTAACCTTACAAAGCAGTTTTTGAATAAGCGAACCATTGAAAATGAACTTGCTGATTTTTTGTATAACGATTCGATTGGCCTTGAAAATTGTATTTATAAAACAAACTACGATAACCTCTACATAATCCCATCAAAGGATAGACTTGCAAATGGCCGGTTGTTTGAGTGGAACACTTCAGGTGTTCTTGATGAAAAAAGAAATGATGTTGTGGATTATCTTGTTGAGGATGCTCAGAAATTAGGTTTTGATTATCTTGTTTTCGATACACCACCCTCACTCTCAAAAGCAACTCAAAAATATATAAAGGCATCGGATGAAGTTCTCCCGGTTCTGCAGATCGCAAAGTCATCACTTGATGGAATGGTAAACTTTTACATCGATTTAAAGGAATTGCGTGGAAGAAAAGAGACTCCTATCTGCGACAAAATTATTTTTAATCAGTATGAGAAAAGCAAAGCTGTGCAGAAAGCCTTACTGCCAGGAATCATGGCTTTGGAAAGCAAAAAATATTTGGTTCCGATGGAACAAGGTTTTAAGAAAGCTGAATTACAGTGTGTTGCCTTGCAGGAATTGGGAATGAAGCCTGAAACACAGGAAGCATTGAATCAGATAGTTGCTGATATTGAAAAATAAAGAAACGAGGTTATGTATGGCTAAAGGAACTATAAAATCAAATAAAGACGTAATGAATGAAGCTGCAACAGAAGCTTTAAAGAATACACTTACTGTTGTTCAGGACATGACTGAAGTAAAAGAAACTCAGACAAAAAAAGAACGGAATAATGAGACACAGGCCGTAAACTTCAACATGAGTAAGTCTATGTATGAAGAACTAAAAAAAGTTTTCGGTGGTGCCGGATATTCATTTGCTCAGGGTTCAAGAATGACTTTTGATTATATTCTGTCTGAAATAGCAGACGGAAATATTGAGATCAGGGAATCGGGTTTTAGAAAAACTTTGTCGGCTAGAGTAGGTCGATAAATAGGCCGTTAGAGGCCCTAGAAGGCCCTTTTTAGAGGGAATTCAGAAGAAATAGAGTAATTTACGTCTAAGACGCAGAAGCTCGTTTTAAGGGATTTTTTGAATTATGACCGGTGAAGAATTAGGAATAAAATTATTAAAAATGCTCGCGGCCGTTCAATCTGGAAAGGCAACTAAAGGAGTAAGCACCGCAGAGATTACAAGAAAAAGCAATGAACTCACAAAACCGGAATATGATGATTTTTATTATATGACACAGATTGGAAACCTTATTACAAATCTGTCAAAGCAGGCAAAAAGTTATAATTATGCTTTTTTTCGTTGGTTTCTTGGTATCGAATTGTCGCTAGAGGAAATTATCAGAGCCGAAAAAACATTAGAACGTAATAAAAATATGGATGCAACGGATCTGCTGACATTCAAGAATTTTTACAATGTCCCAGAAAATATTGAAGGGATAAAATGTAATTATGCTTTATGTCATCAGGCAGTAAGAGGTTTGATGGCTGTAAATAGTTTAATTGCTATATTGATGAAAGCCTATCATTTGCCATTTATGAAATGCTACATGTTTGATATGACAGAGCTTCAAGAAAAACTGGCTTATTTTAATAATCTTGTAGACAAACTGGAAAAATACACGGCATCCCAAAACACAATCAATTGTTTTAGAAAAATAGACTTGAACGAATGGCGGCTTGATCCTGAAATGTTGAAGCTTACTGAAAAAGTTGCAATTTTGAGTCATCTTGATTCTCTGATTTTGACCTGGTGCAGCAATTACGAAGTAATATTGAATAACCTGATGGAATTTGAATTATTTGATAATCCTGATTGGCAACTTGCTTATATGAGACCGGATGGAACTAAATACGGAAATTTCAAATATCCTGAGAGAGATGGCAAAAACAAGTGGGGGATAAATGTCAAAGAAAAATATTAGTGTAGGACAAGACGGTATTGTTATTCCTCCAACCAAAGAAGATGAGAATTATAATGCAATGCTTAACGCTAAAGGAACTAATGAGCTTGCAAAGATTCCAACATCGAGCAGGGCCATTACTGCACAGTTTACTTATCATCCAGAAGTAAACGAAGGAGAGCTTTTCACAAGTGAAGATGTAAAAGTTACCGTAAAGGAATTTGATAATTCTTCTAGCCTGGGAAAATCGATTTTATTTTTCTACAACATCCTATGTAAATACACAAAGGATATTAGCGTAAAAACTAATGTTTCAGAGATTGAAAACAAAGAGAGTAGGGAAGTTTATCTTGATCTTGATGATTTTATTTCTTCTTTCGGTGTTCCTGATCGTAAGAAGGCCGTTCAGAGATTGAAAGAGTATTACGAGACTCTTAAAAATATCACATTGGATTTTGAGGAGTTTAATCCGAAGGACCAAACTGTAAAAAAATACTCATTGGAAATATTTTCAGGAAAAGGAACTGAGCAAAGTCTTATAAAAAGATCTAAGAATTACTTCTTTATTTTGAACTATGACTTGGTTAAATATCTTGTGGAACGCAACTACATTACATATTTCCCAAACAGAGCCTTTGGAATTGATGTAATGCGTTACCCAAATGCATTATCTGTAACAAATAAACTGTCGGTAATGTATAGCGAGAATTATTGGAAATCCAATAAAGGTTTGATCAGTCTTGAAAAGCTCCTGGAATCTGTATCAGATATACCTTCTTTTGAGACTGTAAGACAGACAAACCGCCATTATTATGACCGAATTATTGAGCCATTGGAAAAAACAATGGATTACTTAAAGGACATGAAAATTCTGCAGGATTGGGAATGGTGTAATAAAAAACGAAGTCCGCTTACAGACGAGCAGATTCAGGGATATGGCTATGCAGCATTAAAGGAATGCTACATCAAATATGAAATGGCTGATTATCCTGATGATATTATGAAATTGAGAAAAGAAAAAATCGATGCAAAGAAGGAAAAAAAAGTCAAAAAAGGAGCCAACCTAATGCGCAAAAAGACCCAACCTAATGCGCAAAAAGACCCAACCTAATGCGCAAACGGACCTAACCTAATGCGCAAAAAATAAATTTACCCCTCGTAAGTCCTTGTCTTATAAGGATTTAGAATTTTCTAAAATTCCTAATACCTTTAAAACGTTTAAAACCTATTAAGCAAAACTTTTCAATTTTTTCAAAAAACTCGTTTGCTATTATGTCTGCAATGATTTTCTGCCAGGGGAATCCGTAATAGCGAAACGAGACTGACAGAAAGGCTGCAGAAAACGCTATAAGAAGCAGCTGCAAGTTTCTTATCCACATCAGACCGTCGGGGAAACGAGCTTCAGAACATCCACAGAGGGGAACAATGCGATGGGTGGTGGAATTAGCAGGGCAGGGTGGGACCTGGTCTGACAGAAATCTTAAAAGTATGTATTTGATCCTAACGACAAGGCGAGGAGTATCCCTTACGCTACCTGGATCCAATCTAGTTTCTTAACAGCGTGCGGAGAACGGCATAAAGCGCTGAGCATTGCGGCTAAACCTTAGCCGATAAAGTTATGTCTGCCAATCACGAAGGGGGGTAAGGTGATTGACGCCTGATGGCTCCATACTGTCCTAACGAGGACGTTATGAAATCCTTCTGGCATGTTCTCAACTCTCAGAACGCTTCTTAACTTGTCATTTTGAAGTTAGTACGAGGGAGCGGAATTTGCCTAATTCACCACCTGAGCCTTCAAGAACGTTATGGAAGTTTCTTTTCAAGTTTTCTAAGAAATTTAAAAATCCTAAAAATAATCATGTAGGCCAAGAGTAATGCAAAGCATCACCGCGGCAGGTGGGGTCTGGGGACACTTCCCTAGGATATATCAAACAGATTTCAAAATGACAGAAAAATACCTCATGAAAAATTTATACCATGTTCTGAAAAATCATCATAAAAACCTAAATATTTAAGTTATAAATAAAAGAGCTGCTGTTGCTGCTTTTTAAATATATTATTAGCTATATTATTGGGTCCGATTTTCGGACGGGGGTATGTCTGAATTCCGGACACCCCTTGTCTGATTTTCAGACATATTTTTATTTCTGAGAAACCTAAATATATAGATTTAATGTTTTAGATTTTGCAGCAGCTTATTTATATTATTATTTAAATTATTATTGGGTCCAAATTTTGAACTGTTTTAGTTCAGAATTTGGACTCTGCAGTTCATTTTTTGAACTGATCTTTATTTGTTTTTATGTTGAGAAACCTATATAAATAGGTTACAATTTTATTTATGGAATCAGTAAAACAGATGATGGACGGCCATATTGAGAATCTTGCAAAGGAAACGGATCAGCTTAGGGCCAGACTTGAGACACTTTATGATATGACGAAAGGGAAGAGCCGGATCTATGTGGATAGTGAAAAACTGGATCAGCTTTTCCATCAGGCAGAAGCTATTGCAAGAGAAATGGTATCCCTGCAGTCTGCAAATGAGATTCTTTATCAGAACAGAGGAAAAGCTTCTCCCAAAAAAGCAGTATCTTCAAAAGCAAACGGAAAATTTGGCGGCCGGCCGCCACGAGAGATTGCAGAAAAAAAACGACGCATTCAGGATCTTGATAACAAGACTTTTATTCTGCATGAAAGTTTGACTCCGGAAGAACGTAAGGAATATGACGAGCTTTCTTATGATGTAATTGCGTGGGAAACCAAAAAGAAATTTCGAATCCGTGAGGAACAAGAAAAGTTCGAGAGATAATTTTTTTTAGTTATTGGAAATTGGGAAAAGCTTTAGAAATTCTTCTAAGGCTTTTTTTGTTTCTTTGTCCTTTCTTGAAGTCAGGCCTTCAATCATTTTTACAATGCGTTGATTCATTGCCTGATTGAACTGAGAATCATTTTTTTTATCAGCGATGAGCTTATCCATGTAGGCGATTTTTGCACGGTCCAGGAGTTCCTTTTTTTCTTTTTCTCGCTGAGCTTTTAGATTTTCAAGTTCCTTTAGTTTCTGTTCGAGTTCTTCATCACTGTAATATTTAATTGCTTTCGGCATTTTTTTGATTCTCCTTTTTTGCTTGTTCTATCAGTTTATCCTGAGCTTCAATTTCTGCAGCAAATAGTTCCTTGAACTTATTGATCGCTTCCAGGTCCTGCGGCCGGAGACTTTTTGTTTTTTCAAACAACTGGAAAACTTTTTTATATCCCCAGATGCTTAAAATAATTCCACCCAAAATATATTTTATTTTGTTTTCGGCCTTTCTTTTTGCATCTTTCTGCAGCCGTTCTTTTCTGAGATTCTTGCGTTTTTTCTGGACTTCACGGAACTTTGTTTCTTGTTTGTAATCTTCAATCCGCTTGTCAATTTGTTCATCAGTAAGTTTTGCCATCACTAATAATATAATGCTTTTCTTTGCAAAAATGAAGAACAACAATTCTGTTTTCTTGCCGTTTTAGAAATATCTTAGTATATTATAGAAGACCCTTTAGCTAATGAAATTAGATAAAGGCGCACTGATACAAACTATTTTAGTCTCGCTTTGCTTTCCTAAAATAGTTTGTTCAGTCAAAACCCGCAAGGGGTTTTGGTGGGGGTCTCTTGCCCTTGGCAATTCACTCCCACGCGCCTAGATTTCGCTTCCAGCCGGTTCAGTCTTACAAGTCCCCAAAAGGACTTTCCAGACAAAATGGCCTGGCTTTCAGCGACTTGGGGTTATTTCCCAAGACCCTAGAGGGTTATCCACCCTCACGATTTTCTGCGTTCAGCATCACTCTGGCCGGTTGTTGCGGCCGCCGTTCTGCTTCGCTTGAAAATCTCCTCTGGACCAAAGAGCCTTCCTCTTTGGAAACTTGCGTCAGGAATCTCGGACTCCCGACACCTACTTTTATCTTTTGTGGAGGTTCAAATGCTTTATCATTTTTGTGGAAAAATTGTAAAAAGATCCGGCGGAAAAGATGCGACTGCAGCTTGTGCCTACAACACAAGATCATGTGTCTATGACCGAACAACTGGCCTTGAATGGAATCATACTTACCATAAGGACAAGGCAGTCTATAATCATCGTTATCTGCCTGCAGATCATCCTGACTGGGCAGAGGTCCAAAAGGACAAAAAGGGCCGTGATGATTACGGCGAATTCTGGAATCTTGTTGAAGAAAAAGAAAACAGAAAAAACTCTCAATTTGCCAGGGCAATTGATTTAGCCTATCAGTCAGAATTTACTCCTGAACAGAATAGAAAAGTTCTTGAAAGATGGATTGAAAAAAACTGGACGAGCAGGGGACTTAGTGTTGATGTTTCGGAACATCACGGACATGTTGAAGAGGATGGAACTTCAAACAGTAATGACCATGCACATCTTTTAATCCCAACTCGAAAAATGGATAAAACCGGATGGACTACTAAAGACCGTGAATCCAATGATCATACCTACTGGCAGGAAGTAATCCGCAGATCCTGGGCAGAAGAAAACAATCTTATGTTTGATGAGATTTTCATTGAAAAACATAAGGAAGAATATGATCAGATTGAAAAAGAAATAAAGAATGACTATGAAAATCAGGATGAATTGCATAGGGAAGTCTTGAACAGACTTTATGATGAACATCCTGATGAATGGATTTATATAAGCGAAAAGACTCTTCCTGAACAAAGAGAAGAGGTTGACCTCTGGCTTGATGAAGAAGAAGCTAAGGAAAAACCAAACAAAAAACGCATCGAACGTTTTGAAAAGAAGTTCCAGGAACTGGACCGTGAAGCTCAGCAGCACATGGGAAAAGCTCACAGAATGGCCAAGAAAGGCAAAGAAACAAAGCGAAAAAAATATCGCAGTGAACAGAACCAGGCAGATGCAAAAGCTGCAGAAGTGAATTCTCAGACAACTGAACTTGAACAGAATGCTGCAGCAGAAGATCCTATGTTGTCAGACAATGAAATCAATTTTGAAGAAACTCTTTCAGGAGTGGCCGGCTTGTCTGCAGAAAGAGATCCTGAACCAGAAGCACAGATTGATTTTTCAAAAATGGATGTTTCTGAGGAAGAACTTGAAGCTACTCTTAAGGATGATCCTGAATATCAGAAACTCATTAAAGAACGTAATAGTCTCATCAAAGAGATTGAAGAATCTGAACGAACAGAGCAGGAGATTGAGAAAATCCGTAAAGAAATTATGGAAATTGAAACTCTTGAAAATCTCAATAAGTATCGTAACGAAGTTCTTGAGCCTCGTAGAAAAGTTGTTCAGAAAGAAGCTGAAAAACTTGCAATCTTTGAGGACATTAAATATGGCAATGAAAAAGAAAGTGAAATCAAAATTGTCATTGATCAGACCATGTATTCAGAACTTGAATACGAACATACAGATGATGCTCTTCTAGTTGTTTCAAAAATTGAAATGTTCCATAACCGCAAGGAAAATGAGGTTTTTGATTCCGAGAATGAAAAGCAGCAGAGTGATCTTGAAGATGTTCGAGAGAAAGTATCAGGTTTTAGTCTTGCTAAATGGGCAAAGAAAATAAAGGAAGTTTTCACAAAGATAAAAGAGAAGGCTGCAGAAATTATTGCAAATTCTCCACTCAGAATATTCAAGGTATTCAGGTTCCAGGAGAAAACTGTAAATGAACGAGAACTTGAACTTAAGAATCTTCAGAAACAAAAGAAAGCTGAACAGACTCAGAAAGTAGAACAGAAACCGGCCATTCCTGAACAGAAGCAATTCAGAATTGAAGATACTAAGCTTTATCACAGAATTGTTGATATGACACCGGTTGAATGGAATAAGTTCATGGAGAATTATGAAAAGCGATATTCTTATGTTGATAATGCAGTAGGAGAGTATGGCAAAATTCTTAAAAGCGAAGAAATGAAGGCTAGGGCAAAATGGGTAAAAATGCAGAGCAAACCTATTATTGATCTTTTTGTAAAACAAAGGGATATGGATAAAAGGAAGCTTAATGGTCTTGGTTCAAAACCTACGCTTGAAAAGGAAAGTCATAATATTTTCGGACATACATATTATGCAGCAGATGGAGAATCATATCGAGATTACTTTGACTATAGAGTCCATCAGAACTCGTTGATCACAAAATGGGAAAATGATTATAACCGCATAAAAACTGATGTAAATTATTGGAATACGGCTATAAAGGACCTTCAGGAAGAAAAATATGTCCGCACCTGCAATGTAATTCAGAATCATTTTTCAGGAGTCTGGAACCAGGTGAAAGATGGCGGAAACAGACTTCTTGATATTGATAAAGAGTTTGAGCCATTTAGACTTACTAAAAAAATTGTAGAAACATTAAAGCCGGTTAAAGACCAGGAATATAAAGCATACAGAGCTCAGAAAACTCTTGAAAAAACTAACGATAAGAATATAGGAATGGGCCGTTCTTAGAGTGTTCCAGATTGCAATAATCCGTATAAATGGTCGAGAAAAAATGAAATAACGCAATCTAGAACAGTCTAGGTTGCGTTTTGTTTTTACTGATGTGAAAGTACAGCTTCACGCAGAATAGAATTTATTCTAGTCTGATAACCTTTCCCTTGAGCTTTCAGAGCTTCCAGGACATCAAGATCAATCTTGATGGAAATGGCTTTCTTGATAGGTGTAACTTTGAAATATTCAGGATGTGCAGGAGCAAAGCCTTTCAAATCTGAATCAGAGAATTCTGGAATATCATCATCATAGGTTACTGGAAGAGCTGCAATCTCTTTAAGTCTTTCATCTGTTAATTTGTTTGATGTAGGCATTGTAAACCTCCTGCAATTTTGGTTCTGCTTTTCTAGCAGAAATAATTCTTGTTCTTCCATTGCGTTCCGTATGAACTGCTGCAATTATTACAATTCCACGGATGCTGCCGACACTAAAATATCTATCTTCTTCAAGTGAAGAATTTTTATCGTCAAATTTTGTCAGAAGATATGGATCGTCAAATACTTCTAGAATTTCTGAAAAAGAAAAACCATGATTTTTTATGTTTAATTCGTCTTTTTCAGAACCCCATTCAAATCTTCCATCTTGGCTGATAACAGTCATTATGGGCCCCTTAATAGTTTCTAATATAAGTATATAACGAGAGATATATAAAAGCAAGTATATTTTATAAAGTATATACTCAACTGTATATAATGAGAATTCTGTCTACTAACCTAAATATTTAGGTTAGTAATTACCCTTTTCTTTTATCACCTGCTTTAATCTGAAATTATTGTCAAATACATATTCATTTAATTTGTTTATTTCAAGCAGATTTCTGATGCACCATTCAGGATCCTGAGTATGGAATGTGTAATAAACATCATTTAACTGTTTATAGGGAAAAATTTGCATAACAAATTTTGTTGACTGTTCTCTGGTATATGAAATGTAACGGTATAGATAACCGATCCAGAATAAAGAACTTTTTGAGTATTTAATTTTTCCGTAGGTAGAATCTCCAAATTCGTTTGTAATTTGAGAAAGTCCTTCTTCCGCATCAAGTGACAAATTTGAATTGGTGTTATCATCAAGAGCTTTTGATAAATTAGAATGAAGAAACCTTCTCAAAAAGACAGACGAAGAACAATCCAGTTCTGCAGATTTTTCGAAGATTTTTCCCTGGAATTCACACAGTAATAAACCATTATGATCAAAATTTTTCATTTGAAAAGTTCCTCTATGTATAGACCTGTTTTAAATTCTCTTTTTGCAAGTTTGAGTTTTGTATCGATTTCAAAACTTCTTTCTACTAACCTATTTCTGCAGTCTTCACGTTCAGGTTTTGACAGATAATATTTTTCAACTGGAATTAAGTTGGATAAAGCTTTATCTGTCTTAAATATATATTGGAGTCCCAGTTTTGAAGCAGACAAAGAATGAAGAGCAACATCTGCATTGATTTCCCCTTCTGTAAATTGGGACATGATGTAAAACATCTTATTATCTGCTATTGGAGCAATTACAACGTCCGCAGTATTTGTTTCTACAACAATATTTTGTATAGTCTGATTTGATTTATACTGTTCCAAAGTGCCACGGTGATAACAAATGGCAAGCATCCATTCAAGGTTGCATTCAAACTTTTTTATTTTCAGGTTTTCTAATGAATATCTAAAGGAATATACAGAAGCACCATCTTTCTCAGATACAAAAGATAAAGCTTGATTATATGTTTCCCCTAAGTAAAAGCCATTTCCAAAATCACAGTTATTTCGTGAACCTGTTGTAGTAACAGTTGATAGTCCATCTCTTGAACCGTGGAACAAGACAGTACCGTATTTTTCTTTTATGAGTTCTTCTTTTACAGAGTTGATTCTGTATTTGTTTTTATAGATGTAAGAATAAATTTTTTCGCATACATCTTCTCTTGCAGAATTTCTCTTTTCAATTTCATTCAATGTGGTTCTTGAAATACCCGTTCGTTCAGATAATTCAAGCATATTGATTTTTTCTGTTTCCAGAATGAAGTGTATATCTTCTTTTAGATTGTAATGACAGTCAATTGTTATCATGTAGATAATTATAGAGTTTTAAACTTGTTTGTTCAATATGAACAAACAAGTTTGAGTTAAGAATGACAAGTGTAATTTATTTTGTAATTGTACGAACTACGCGGAAACCTACGGTTGGTTGAGGTTGACGACCCTCCAAAAATTGCGGGTCGTTATACCGTAGGAGCGTCGTTCCCTTTATTATAATCACTTACTAATTGACCACAGGCAGCTTTTATTCTATTACCTCTTGATTCCCGAAGTTTTACTTCCAAGCCAGCCTCCTCTAGTCTAATCTTAAATGCAACCAATTGTTGCTTGTTAGGACGTTTGATTCTCTTACAGGCAGTTTCATTATATTGTAAAAGATTAATCAGTACATTTTTTCCTCTAAACCATTTACCAAGTTGTCTTACGTCTGAAGCCCTATCATTAATTCCAGGAGCGAGCAGATATGCAATGGTAATCTTTCTGTTATGTCGTTCAGAATAGGAAAGCGCAGCTTCGACAACACTATGAATGCTATTGGATTTCATGTGCGGCATAATCATGTTTCTAGTTGCTTGATCCGTTGCGTGAAGAGAGAGTGTAAACTGAATCTTTAAATGCTCCTCTCTCAGTCGCTTCAACTGTTCAACTGGTCCAACAGTCGATACATTTATGCCATCTGTAGGAAAATTAAGTCCATTGCGATCACGAAGTATATGAATACTTTTAATCAGATTATCATAATTAAAGAGAGGTTCTCCCATCCCCATAAAAACGATTCTGTTGACACGTTCTTTCAAAAGAACGATTTGCTGAACTATTTCAGCTGGTGAAAGATTGCGAATAAATCCATTTTTTCCTGATGCACAGAAAATACACCCCACCGGACAACCGACCATAGTGCTAACGCATACCGTATTGCCAGTCCTTCTTTTAATGCATACTGTTTCAATGCAGTAGCCATCTTGTAATTCAAAAGCATACTTTGTAGTATCTCCCCCTACATATATGTCTTTTATAGTCATAGTTTGATTTTTAGGACTTACGCCATTTTTATACAAGGTTTTGAATAAAGACTTAGCTCGTTCTTCTCCCATACATTTGGCTACTTCATCAAAAGTATAATTGTACGGATTGCCCTGAATCATTTCTAATGTAGGAGGGCCCATTTTCTCTTTATTTGCCATGATAATTCCTTTCCTCGCATTGTATTTGGTTGACGACCCTCCAAAAATTGCGGGTCGTTATACCATATCGGCAGTGGCAAATTCTGCTGTAAACATTTCACGGATTGCATCTATCCCAATCACGGGATCATTGGTCACCTGATGATTGGTTGCGTTATCATGGTACAAGCTCATAATTGCCTCTACATCA
>Ga0265301_10003706_pt1 | contig 16013 bp, 33 predicted proteins | sample AusTroGonzalo_MG_2_FD_193488 | JGI IMG/M metagenome (GOLD analysis project Ga0265301, IMG submission 193488) | Bovine rumen microbial communities from tropical cattle in Woodstock, Queensland, Australia - Gonzalo_04 | ecosystem: Host-associated > Mammals > Digestive system > Stomach > Rumen ...
CACCATTATATTCTACTCTCCCTTCTAAAATGTTTTGCAGTTCTACGAGAATTCCGATTTTTCCTCGGAAATACCACAGAATCTCGTTGTCAGGGTTCGGTCTGTTTGATTCAGCGAGGAAACGCTGTTCCTCTCGCTTTCTCATTTTTTCAATGAGTTCGCAGTGCGTCATGTTACTCACCCCCAAACATTTTTTCCCAACAGTCGGGGCAAATGCCAGAGATGAGAATCTCACGCTCATTTGCCGAGAGCATCGGGAGGGCGTCCTGAATCAGAACGCCGTTCTGCCATTCCATGTAGCCATCGAACGGCACTTCGACTTCGTGGTACTCACCACAGAACGGACAAGCCTTGGTAATCTGTACAAATTCGAACATTGTTTTTATCTCCTTTCTTTACTGTAATTAAAGTATAGCAGAAAAGGTGGCGGTTGTCAATAGGTTTTTTGAAATTTTTTGAAAGTTATTTTTTTAACAATGCGGCTGCCCGGTCGGCGCGGGCGCCCGTTGAAAGGAGTCAAAGAGACGAGCGCCCGCGGTTATACAAAATTTTCTATCCATTTTGAAAAAGGAATATCAACAGGAACTTTCATTAAGGAATAATCATTGATGTAATCTTCATAATGATTTTCAATATTAAAGTTTTGCCATTCTTTAATAAATTCTTGTGCTTTTGATAACGTAGTAAAAATAACTTCAGCGTGTACTGCGTGATAATCTTCAAAAAGATACATTTTACTTTTTCTCCTTTTTTTCTCTGTGTTCAACAAGATTTACTGTAAAATTGCGTCCTTCAAAGAAAATATCAATGTATTTTTCATCATTTGTGACTACAATTTCACCATTTCCACCGAAATATCCGTTTAATCCTTCAAGAATTGCGAGAATAATCTGCTTTTTTAACGGATTTTCTTTCTTTTCTCTTACTTTTCTTTCCTTTTTCTCACCTTTTGCTTGATGAATCGTGGAAAGTACTCTGTTTGCGGTTGCTTTCTTTGTGAGTTCCTTTTCTTCTTTTGTTTCAATAATTTCCTTGTCCGCAAGATACGTTTCGCACGCTTCGGCAATAGAAATATCGAGATTGTCAACGAGTTTGTCGATTTCGTCATCGGGTACGTTGTAGTTTTTTCCGTTGTAGGTGTAGTTCATCGTTTGTATCTCCTTTTCTTTTGATAAATAAATTTTATCAAAAATTTTTATATTTGTCAAGAGGGTTTTTGAAAGTTATTTATTTAACAATCTGACCCGGTAAAAAGCGAACAGGTGTTCGCTTAATTTTCGTTAAGGTAGCCAATATACCAATAAATATATTTTTCATCATCAACAAGTTTGTAATGAGGACATCCGTTATTATCGTGATAATCAAGGATTTTTATCTGTCCAAAATAGCGTTTTTCACGAGCAACTTCTCCAAGAGCAACAAGTGTTCTTAATTGATGAGCAACACTTCTTCCATTTTCTCTTGACCGTGGATTTTTGCGATTAATCATTTCAGCAATTTTTTCTGCGGTGAGCGCGTTCATAACATCATCGCGACTTTTTATAATGTTATAAACTTCCATGACATCTCTAAACTTTCCAAAGGATTCGATTGCATGGTATTTTCCATAGTTAAATACATCCTGTTTTTCTCCTTTAGAACTTGCAAGTTTGTTAGTAAAATCATAAAAATCTTTAAGCATTTTTTTTTATCCTTTCATCATCATTAAAAAATAAATATTTAACATTACATTTGCGCTGTGCATTATCAATCCGTTACATTTATTGTCTACTGTTACATCTTTTACCATACCCAATCCAGCGACTATCAATCCGAGCCAAGCAAAGGACAATCCGAAAAACATAATGAGGGCTACATTGATTACTGTTATTAAACTGCGGAAATCGTTGATTTCAAGTTTCATTAGTAGGTGTACTCCCTCATTAACTTTTTCATCTTGTTGTTGTCTCGCTTCTGTCCTTTGTTTGCGAACGTGACGGACGGCTTCGGCATTTCTAATCTTTGTTTGGAATTGTAAGCCTTACGTGCTTTCTTGTTCGGGTTCTTGATTTCTAACATGGTTTTTATCTCCTTTCGATAGTTTAATTATAACAGATTGCAGAAATTTGTCAAGAGGTTTTTTGAAATTTTTAAAAGTTATTTTTTTAACAATCCGCGGACCGGGTTAAACGGGCGCCCTTAATAAACAAGGGCGCCGCGGTTTTTAATCCCAAGGAGGAAACACTTTATTTTCTGTACACTCAAAACAATGTTTGTTTTTCGTATACTTCATATGCATTTTCTGACAAGCAAGAAAAATCTCCATTTCAATTTTGCTATCTTCAAATGCCGTATGTTCTTCTTTATACTCTCTATTGTTTGTCAAGTACGCATAGACAGTTTCTGCCGTGGTAGACACACTTCTTTTTGAACGTGCGATAAATCCATTTTCTACACAAAAATTAGCATACTTTTTTCTGTGCGTGATTGTTTGTACTGTCATAAGCCAAATATCAATAAACTGTCTGTCTTTGATAAGTGCTTTACATTTTGTCTTGCCGAGGTCAAATCCCGAGTTATAAGCCATCAAGAATTTTACATTGTAAAAATTCAAAAGACTGTTTACTGCTTCTATTGCTTCTTCTTCTGTTGCTACTGCCGTTGCTACTCCATCATCAATCATTTTTAAGTAGGTGGGAATCTTATTTTTTCCGTAGTAAGAATCCCTTATGTTTTCAAAGTGTTCCATGATGAGGTAGTTGAAAATTGCGATAATGTTTCCCATTCTATCGTGAATAATTCCGCCAAGATGATAGATAGGAACAATCGTATTTCCTACTGCTCCGCCGAGTGTTTCTGTGTCAAAGGTGCAATAAATGTTTTTCAATTTTGTATTATCCTTTCTTTTGTTTTATTTAATATGATTATACTACATGTAGTGTTGCTTGTCAACCCCTTTTTTAAAAGTTATTTTTTTAACAATCCTCCCGGTCGTGGCGGTGGGTCACCACACCCACCGCCAAAGAAAGGAGAAAGGAAAAATGAAAAAGTATTATGTCAACTATCAACAACAAAATGGAGCAGGTGGGATTTGAACCCACATTCCCTTATTTGTAGTTAAGGCGCTATCGTCTCTGACGCGTTTCCTGCGGTGGCTACCTTATGCCACTTCTGCCCCGAGAACCCTTGGCGGTTTTTAAGGATTAAAACCGCCAAAACCTTTGAGCCATTAGACAAGGAAATACAGAGATTTCTTGCCTTTCTGCTCATGACCGACCTTTTCAGAGCCAATCTGCTTGAGCAGAGCCGAGATACGCGCGACCGAGATTGACGGGTCGCCCATCTCATTCATAATCTGCGAGCAAGTCATGCCCTCATCAGCGGAAGCCAGAACAGAGAGAATCTGCTCCTTGACCACCTCGTTCTCCATCTGACGCTTGGTCGGCTTGGACGAACGATAGGACGAACGCTTGTCGAGGTGTGCGATTTCAGCATTGATGAACTCATCGAAGTCCGTGTTGCCGTTCGCGTTGAGGAAGTTACGGATTGCATTGAAGTTTTCTTTCTTCGTCATGGTTAATACCACCTTTCTTAATGTGTGTTGTTTTGTTTTCTTATGTACTTATTATAGCATTTACGAGTTACTTTGTCAAGAGTTTTTTTGATTTTTTTTAACTTTTTTTCTTAACTCTCATCGGAGCGAATCAGCAACAAGAATCAGAGTTTAAGTTTTCAAGGGTTCTCATGTCCTCTTGACAATTATAAGTATAGCAGATAGGGTTGTAGATGTCAATAGTTTTTGAAAAAAAAGTTGCACAAAATAAAGGGATAAAATTTGTGCAACTTTTTTTGAAAAAGTGCTTGACAAAATTGCCGGTCGCGTGGTATAATGGAAAAACAGGCCGCGGCGGTACAAAGTGTGCCACCGCGGCCCGGCGAGGCAATAGTAAAAGCACAGACCCCTATTTCTTCGGGGGTCTGTGCTTAATCAGTTTGACGGTGTAGTCGTTCTCGTTGTACTGGAAGTGAATCTCGCTCTCATTCTTGACCTCGAGCACGTTGTCGGCGAAGTCGCAGATAGCATCGTCCAGCCAGCCAATAAGAAGTTTTTTGTCGGGGTCTACCTTGCGTTCACGCTTGGTCTGTTTCCTTGGGGCGTCAGACTTGGTGTAGGTCTTAATGTCACGCGCTTTGATTTCCATCACCGCCATTTCTTGGGCATCCTCGAGAGTGAGAAACTCACCATCTTTTTTGGCATCTTCCATAATTTCAAGGGCGAGTGCGTCAATAGTGGACTGCTTAATTTCTTTCTGTTTCATGGGCTTTACCTCTCTTTCTGATACTATTATAACGCATCTTGTCGGGGATGTCAAGCGTTTTTTGAAAAATTTTTGCCCGGGCGCAGGGCAGAGGGGTACAAGACCCCTCGACCCTTGGGAGAGATTAGGCAATCGAGTAGAGACTCTTCTTGCCTTTCATCTCATGGTTGACCCTATCGCCGAGTTTCTTCAGCAGAGCGGAAACCCGAGCCACCGAGTAGGAGGCAACCTCTTCATCCGAGGTCAGTTTGATAAGGTCAGAGCAGGTCACAGGCTCATCCATCTCAGCAAGCGCATTGTAGACACGCTCCGCACGAGCATCCGCTTCCGCTCTTTTCTTGGAATTGACGGAGGAGGCTTTCTTGGACATCTGAACCTTAAGGGCGGTCAGTTTGTCCACCGCTTCCGTGTTGTCGCCGAGGGCAACGATTGCGAGGTCAATAGCATCAACATAGGTCATCTTCGTCATGGTTTATACCACCTTTCTTAAATGTGTTTTGTTTGTTTACATTAGTTATTATATACTATTCAGTTTTGTTTGTCAAGGGCTTTTTGAAAATTTTTTAACTTTTTTTATGTTATCGAGGGCGCCTCTCGTTGTTTTCCTGTTCCCTTTGACAATTATAATGATACACTATTTTGTTTTGTTTGTCAACCCCTTTTTGAAAATTTTTTAAAAGTTATTTTTTTAACAAAGTGCGGCCGGGGCAAGGGCATCCTTTTATTTTATTCGGGGCACCGATAAGGCCCGGCCGCGTTTCCAGCTTTTTATATAGGTTTAGCCCTCTTTTTTGTAAAGAGGGCTTTTCTGATTTTCTTCTCTTGTTTCATACAGTATGCAAAAATTTTACTTTCAATTTTTACATCTTCTAAGCCTGTATGACTTTCGGCAAAATCATTATTTTTTGTTAGATACCTAAACAAAATTTCTGCCGTGTATCTGTTCTGCGGAGTTTTGTGCTTTGTCAAGTAGTTATTCTTGACACAAAATTTCTTGTATCTATTGCTTTTTCCGAGGGCGTCCCTTGCCATTTTCAGTGTGTCCCAAATTTCAAGGGCGTAGGGGAAAAAGTAGCGGTACTTACTACCAGTACAAAAACGCAAAGTGTTATTGAGGGCGTGATAGTCAAAAAATGCGTTATGGGCGAAAACTGCTTTGCATTTCCATTTTTTTCTGTCGGCAAGAAACATTTTATAAATATTTCTGATACTTGCGAGTTTCCGCTTTCCGCTCTTGATTTCTTCCCAGTACATCGGGATTTTATCAGCGAAAAGAGCCTCTTTCATCAACGGCTTGTCAAGGAAAATTTCAGCGACTACAAAAGACTTTGTATCAAGTATTTTTCCTTTTCTATTGACTATTGCCCACCCGATATCATAGCATAAAGACTGTGATAAATCAAGTTTACCTTGTTCATCAATTAGTCCGTTCGTAGTTTCAGTATCAATCCCAATATAAGTTATCATGTTATCACCTCTCGTTCTTTATTATTACTATACCACAAGATATAGAATCTGTCAAGCGTTTTTTGAAAAAAATTTTACGTTAAATATTTCACAATATCCTATGCTGCCCGGGCGGTCGGCACTTTTAAAATAAGAGTGCCAACTGTTTGAGAATTTCTATGATATTTTCGTTTGCGTCTATTGTTGCGCCAAGCGTCCAGCCGTTCCTTATACTTTCGCAATCGTCAATTAAAATTTGATAATCGGCTTTTGCTCTTGTTGCGTTTGCTTTTGTCGTTCCGTATTTGATAAAATGTAATTCATCATACGGAAAACCGAACCTATCGAGCCACTCTTTTTTGACTTTTGCAACCGCTTTATTATATTCTTTTGAGCCACCTTTAGCCGTCCATGATACAATAGCGATTTTCCAACCGAGGCTTTTTAACCAATCGAGCGTTGCGTTTAATACTTCCATATTATACAAAGGTTTTGCGACTTCATAAGGTCTGATTTTTTCGGTCTGTAAATCGTTCAACCAGTTTTCAACGCCGTATAAGTCAGCGATTGTTCCGTCCATATCGAATACTAACATTTTATTCATTTTTTTTATCTCCCTTCTTTTTCTTTATTATATCATGCCTTGACAAGGTTTGTCAAGGCTTTTTCGTTCGTGAATGTTGCTTTTTCAAATTTTATCTGATACTCTATACCGTCAATATTGATGTCACCTGCGACCGTGAAAGGGATATTATCCTTTTTCCATTCCTGACCGAAATATTCAGTCACGATTTTTTCGGCAATCTCACCTTTATTATATTTGCTATTGTTTACCATATAGTCAAACAGAGCAACCGAGCATAAAGGCGTCGCACCTTGCGCAAGTAACATTTCCTTTTGTGCTTTGTTCGGGCAAAAGCGGAGCGCATATCCTTGACCGCGCGAAGCCTTGTCTAACTTTGTTACACGATTAACAAAGTCGGCATTTGCGAAAGTCATGTACACCACACCACCGATTGTATATACAAGTATATATTTGTCAGTAGCGGCGAGTTTGTGGTAAGTGTCCTGTAACATTTTTGTAACAATTTCCTTGTTGACCATTGTGCGGTCCTCCCTTCATTTGATACCTATATGTTATCACAACGGCAACCGGAAGTCAATGAACAAATTCTAAACAATTTATGAACATTTTATGAACAACCAAGCGTCCCATAAAGCGTCCTATACAAACCTGTCTATACAAGTGCCAACCGGTTCCAACCTGTCTATACTTGTCTATACAATTTCGGGCCTGTATATACTTGTATATACAAGTGCATATCGGTTCACTTTATCGCTTTAGCGCGGTGAAGTGCAAAAACGGCGCGCCAGGGCAGGGAAGCGGCGATGGCGCGCCGACAAAAAAAAAGAGCCTTTCGGCTCTTTTTGTACCTTGGAAGGTGGTTGCTACTTCGGCTCTCTCCTAGTAGATGCGACTTTATAGGTTTTACGGCTCACGTATCTGAGACTTACTACCAGCCACCGCTTATGCGACTTCTTGTTTGCTCCAAGGTACTTTTAAGAGGTGCCCCTCCCGCCTGTTGGCGGTGTCTCTGAGTTTCACAGGACTCTGACTTAGGTCGGGTCTTATCAGGTCTTACTGCTCCGTCTTGCGGATTCGCCTTGCCGTTGCGTTGCCTTACCTCTTATCTGTTTTTATTATATCAAGGTTCTTCCGGCTTGTCAAGTACTTTTTTGATTTTTTTTGAATTTTTTCCGGGGTCTGGGACTGCTTAGCAGTCCCAGTCGTAGCACCCCATGTAGGGGTTGAACCCCTGTTCGAGGAGGTAGTCATCGGGGAAGTCCTCGCGCTCCTCGTCCTCGGAGTCTTCCTCCTCCCACTCCTCTTCCCACTCTTCGGGGAAGTCCTCGGAGTAGTACTCTTCACAGGTTACGTAGAGGTCGAAATCGTCGTACATGTCGGTTCTCCTTTCGTGTGTGCGTTACCTTTACCTTGATTAAAGTATAGCAGAGACAAGAGGAAATGTCAATAGGTTTTTGAAATTTTTTTCAAAAAATTTTTTTAATTATTTTAGTTTGAAAAAAGAGCCTTTCGGCTCTTTTTTAAGGTTTTGGCTGTTTTCCCTATTTTTCAAACTCCCTTTCGTTTGAAAAAGTCCTCTTCTGGAACAGGTTGCCATCGCTAGAGTAGTGTTATTACGTGTTTCTCTCAGTCTCACGGCTTTTTGTTTATTGAGGAGTAATCTTTCATCAAGTTGCTCTCCTCTCTCTTTCTGATTATAGTATATCTTATTAAGGGGACTTTGTCAATAGTTTTTTGAAAAAAAATTGCACAAATTCGGGCACGAAAGTTTGTGCAATTTGACGGGAAAGTTAGTCTTGACAAACTCAGGGTGCGTGTGGTAAAATTTTTCGCCCTGCAAAGGGCGAGTTCCGGTTAAAAAAACAAGCCCACAAGGGCTTGTTTATCCGTAGACTAACATTACTGTGAAGTAGTTATTATCAATAAAGAGTTTGTGATAAAATTCTCTATCTTCTTTGGAAAGTTTTTCAAGATGCCAGCCGCGAGTGCGGTATTCTTTTGCACGTTTCCAATATTCTTCAAAGGTGACTGTGATAATTTCAAATCCTGTGATAATGTTAATCATTTTCTAACTCCTTTCTAAGTTCTGCGATTTTCTTGCGGAGTGCGTTCATGTAATCGAAATCGGAATTGCTCCAGCGGTCTTTCATGTTGAGGTAGAAGGCTTCATCTTCAAGGGAGTTGATTTTGGCTTTGATTTCTTCTTTCGTCATTTTTTTTATCTCCTTTCTTTATCTTGATTAAAGTATACCATGCCGGAATAGTTTTGTCAATAGGTAATTTTGCACAAATTTTGGGAGGAATTTTTGTGCAATTTTTCGCGCGGGTTAGTCTTGACAAACTGGCTTTAGGTGTGTTAAAATTTTTTCGGCAGTTAGTGGCGATTAACTGTTCCGGTTTGAAAAAGAGCCTTTCGGCTCTTTTTTTACCTAATGATTACCTTTTCCCTTTCCTTTGTCGGAATCCACTCTTCGTAGATTTCTTCAAGGTGGATTTCGGAGGTGTAACCCTGCTCAACAAGGTTTCTCATTTCAGAGTAAGAGGCGGTTTCGATAGTGGCATTTCCCTTGGTGCAAGTGTAAATCAGATTTCTCATTTGTATTATCTCCTTTCTTTTTCTATAATTATTGTATCAAAGATTTTTTATTTTGTCAATAGTTTTTTTTATTTTTTTAAAGCATTTTGGAAGGCTATTTCCCATCTTAATTTTTCTCGCTCTTTGTACCATTCAGAGTATTGTCTATAAATTTTTTTAGCATCTTCCCTTGAAGTCAGATAAACTTTGCAAGCAGGAAATTTTTTTGTAATTTCTTTCATGTAATCTTTCATAATTTCAAGATTAGAAGTTTGTTTTGAGTATACATGGCAACTATTCCATTCTTCATTATTATCAATTCTAACTACTGCATAGATTGTTTTGTGTTCTATCATTTTTTATCTCCTTTCTTTTTCTGATTAAAGTATATCACAATCGCATCCGGTTGTCAATATACAAAGTATACAAAGTTTTGGGATTATATTTGTACAATATGTCTAATTGACTTTAAATAAGAAAAATGCTTTAATATGCGAAGGACAGAAAAACGGCGCGCTGCGGATCAATGTGACCCACAGCGCGCCGACATAAAAAAATGAGAGAGCCTGTTTGACTCTCTCCTGTCCTGCCGAGTGACCCCCTTTCCAAGGACTGTGGCATGATGTCCACGGGTTGCCCACCTAAGGGCTTGGTTCACATTTATATCCCGCATCACTCGGCTCCATGCGGTCGGGGACTTTATCGTCGAGGTCTTACGCGTCCACCTTGCGGACTTCTACTGGTTCTGCCTCGCATCCCGCCCTTCGGGGGTTTGGGGTTTTCCTTCCCTTGTTTCTGTACTTATTATATCAAGGTTCTTTCGGCTTGTCAAGCCTTTTTTGAAAAAAAATTGATTTTTTTTTGAAGACTGGCGCCCCTGTCGCTCACCCTCTCTTTGGGAGCGATGCCACTGACTTTCACAAGGCGTTTCAGGGTCTTATCAGGATTTACTGCCTCAACTTGGTGAGTTCGCGTGTTTCGCGTGACCTTGCCAGTCTTCAATTATCAAGGAGGTTACTTGGGTGGGCTTCCCGAGGTCTTACCCTCTTTCCTGACCTGCCACCCTCAGGTAGAGGTGTTTTCCCTTGGGACATTTTAAGTATAGCACACTGACCGGAAAAGTCAATACTTTTTTGAAAAGTTTTTGAAAAAATTTTGTATAAATTTGGGAGTTAAAATTTGTGCATTTTGCCGATAAATTTCTTCTTGACAACTCCATCGTAGGTGTGGTATAATTTTTCGTGCAGTTAGCGGCGACTAACTCTTCCGTAAAAAAAAAAGAGCCTTTCGGCTCTTATCTTGCAGGTTTGAAGCTAATCAGCTTGCCGTGCTTCATAACTTCGTTTCGCATCTCCAGTTTGGAGTAGCCGTTGCACCAGCAGGTGTATCCGTCCGCGAAGGTGTAGTATCCAGATTTGATTTTAGCCATTTTTGAGTCCTCCTCTCTTTGATGATTTAAGTATATCACACTCCGGTTTACTTGTCAAGGGTTTTTTGAAAAAATTTTAATTTTTTTTTGGTGGTCAGGCTTCGAACCTGACCACCTCTCCGTGTTCCATGACACAGAGCGCGAACTCGTCGCGACCTCCACGATAGGTGGAGAAGTAGGCGCGGAAGCCGTCCGCGAAGGTGAACCAACCGAGAAGATTTAAGTACTGAGCCATTTTTGAGTCCTCCTTTTCTTTTCTGATTAAAGTATAGCAAAAACCGGTTTATTTGTCAATAGGTAAAAGTATACAAAAATGGGATAAAAATTTTGTGCAAAATGTCGATGATTTTCTGCTTGACAAACTAGTCGCGCCTGTGTTAAAATTTTTCGCCCCGCAGGGGCGAGCCTCGGCAAAAAAAAGAGCCTTTCGGCTCTTTACTCCTCTTCCTCGGAGTCCTCGTCCCCGAAGAACTCTTCTTCGGTGACTCCTGCCTCGGCGAGCAGGTCTGCGAGGGTCGCTCCGCATCTCATCATCTCTTCGAACATCTCTTTATCTCCTTTCTTGGTGAGTACCTCTCTTTGATGATTTAAGTATACCAAAACCGGGAGGGTTTGTCAAGTACTTTTTGAAAAAAATAAAAAAAATTTTTTGAAATAAAAAAGAGCCTTTCGGCTCTTTTTATTCCTTAAATTCTTTGATTGTTTTTACTTCGATTTTGAAGGTTTCACTGTCAAAAACCTTTTCAACAATCCTTGCTGCTTTGAGATAGAAGGTATCTCCTTTTTTCAAAATCTCAACAAGATTTTCGTAACTCTCTTCTGTGTCTTTCCAACTGTAATCCCTGCCTTCACAATCGTTAGCGGTGTACTTCTGAACAAAATTTTTGCTGATAGTCATTGTCTTATTCTCCTTTCAAGTGTGTGTTCTGTCTCTTTCTGATTATAGTATAACAAAAGCCCGGTTATTTGTCAATAGGTAAAAATGCACAAATTTTAGGTGAAAACTTTGTGCAAATTGCCGAACGATCTGATCTTGACAAATCCAATCGCCTGTGTGGTGTAAAAAACGGAGCGCGGCGAGTTGGAACAGCCCACCGCGCTCCGGCCGAGCGTCCCAAAAAGCGTCACAAGGTGGAGGGTTATTCCTCCACCTTACGGATGGACATCATGTGGTCAGTCCAGTTGCCGGCGTCATCGAACTCGAAGGTGTAGGTGAGGACGTGTCCATCGTCCGGCGGGCACTCGATGATGACGAGGTGCTTGGTCTCCATGAGAAGGGTGGCAGTCCAGTTGACAGTGTAACGGCGGATGAGTTTTTCTCTAGTAGTCATTTTTTAGTCCTCCTTTTTCTCTTCTTCATCGACCTCTGTTCGGGGTTACTTCTCTTTCGAGAAGTGAACCACCGCCCCATGCTCCATGACGGAGAGGAAGAGGTCTTCGCGACCACCTTTGAAGGTGGAGAGGAAGGTGCGGAACCCATCCTCGAAGGTGAACCAGCCGGTGAGGTTTAAGAACTGTGCCATTGTGTTGCCCTCCTTGTCTTTTCTTGATTATAGTATAAACCCTGTGACCGGGAATTGCAAGACTTTTTTTTCGTATTGTGTACATTGTATTGTACAGAAAAGAAAAAGTTTTTCTTGCAATCCTGCGCCGGATAGATTATACTATAATCAAGAAAAGACAAGGAGGACAACACAATGATGACGATGTACGGAGTTTACAACTTCCACGTTGACCGCATGGACAAGGCTTTCGTTTTCGCAGGAACACTCGAGGAGTGCGAGGCGTTCATCTCCCAGTTCTCTGAAGAGACGCAGGCGGACCTCGAAATCTACGACGATTCGCCGTGGTGGGATGGATGGGAGTGCTGGGAAGACCTGTAAAGGTCTCCCAGAATCTGTACAAAAAAATGTACAGAAAAATGAAAAAAAATCTTGCAATCTCTGACCGGATGCGTTATACTAAATACAGATAGAACAAAGGAGGGTTACACAATGTACATGGTTATGGTTTACGATTCGCTCGTTGATGACTTCTCGCAGGGGTTCGCTGGTTCGCTCGGTGCTTGCCGTGACTACGTGGCGGACATGATGGCACCCGATGCCGACGGGTTCGTCTGGTGGGATGCCGACGATGTTTACATCGTCGCCCCCGATGGGTTCACGGTTGTGGACTAAGCGTCCCATAAACCGTCCCATTAAAGGATTCAAGCGGTCACTGATTCACTAGTGACCGCAAGTTAAAAAATCCCACTTCCTCAGCAGGACAGAATAACGGTGCGCGCCGAGTTGAGACAACCCAGCGCGCACCGCTCGGAAGAATAAAAAAGAGAACCTTTCGGTTCTCTTAGTGCCGACTTGCTCTCGGCTGGGTCAGAGTTTTTGATGTGAATGGGTACCTGGGTTCGATTTCACATAGGCTCGCGCCACTAAGTGATGACCACCGTCTAGGAGTTTCTCTGGCTCTCTCATCTCCTGTTAGTATTACTATACACTATTTAGAAAAATCTGTCAATCCCTTTTTGAAAAGTTTTTTATTTTTTCTGTACATTTTTTTGTACAGAATCGTCACAAAAAGCGTCTTAAAAAAAAGAGCCTTTCGGCTCTTTTTTTAGATTGCTTTCAGCGTTGCGATTATGTTTTCCACTCCGTAGGAAATGCCTTTCCAATTTTTGCGGTTCTGCTCTTCATCGTCGAAGAGAATGTCGGCTTCTTCATGTCTGAAGGAATCCTTGTTGACTCCGTACTTTGCGATGATGACTTCATCGAACTTGACGGAAGAAAGATGCCTTTTCAACCAGTTGATTTTGACTTCCGTCACGGCTTTGTTGTACTCTTCCGAGCCGTTTTTAGAGAGCCAAGAGATGACACCGATTTTAATGCCCTTGTTCTGCTTGTTGTTGAGAATCCGAGCAAGAGAGTTGAGATTGACAAGGGCTTTCGCTTCTTTGTACGGCTTTACGTCCTCAGCGATGAGGCTCTCAAGCCAATTCTCTACTCCGTAGAGGTTAGCGATCGTGCCGTCCATGTCGAAGAAAATCGTCATCTGTGTGTCCTCCTTGTCTTTTCTTGACTTAATTATACACCCCTTTTTTCCAATCTGTCAACCCCTTTGTGTACATTTCTTTGTACAGAATAACCGGAAAAGGTGTAGAAATTTTACCCTTAAAATTGTGCAATTTGACGAAGCGTCCCATAAACCGTCCCAAGCAGATCCGGCTTATTTAGTTAATTAAGGTAATTAAGTAAATAACACCGGCTCCGCGTCCTCAATGTGAAAAATGCTATTACCTGCGCTGGTCAAAAAATCGGCGCGCGCTGGTTTGTGAGGAACCAGCGCGCGCCGTCAAAAAAAGAGCCTTTCGGCTCTCTTTTCTTCCTTTGCCTCCCCTCTTAGCGAGGGCGGACCCCGAAGAGGTCCTTGTGGAGGTCGGAGTAGAAACTCCAATCTCCGGCTTCGGCGGCTTCGTTGAGCCACCGGAGGGCGTCTCTGCGCCACTGCCTTTCGGCTTTCTCCGCCTCGTAGGTGCGGATGGTGTCTTCGGTTGCCGTGAGGGTGACTCCCTCGATGATGGTGATGGTTCTCATGGCTTGTTCTCCTCTCTCTTTGATGGTTTAAGTATACCACCCTTAACCGGTTGTGTCAATACTTTTTTGAAAAATTAAATGAAAAAAATGCACAAAAATCGGGAGGCAAATTTTGTGCATTTTGACGAATAATTTGTTGTTGACAATCTCATCGCAGGTGTGGTAAAATTTTTCGCCCCGCAGGGTCGCCAGTCGGTCAAATCCGGCGCTCAGCAAACGCGGCAGCCCTTGTTAAACCTCCCGGATTAACGGCCGCCCGCGCTCTAAACAACTTCCTCAAAACCTTCTTCAAGTAAACTTTCTACATCATCATCTACATTTTCAACAAGTCCTGTTCTTTCAAGTCTGTTGTTTACATAATACTCAAATCCGTAATTTGAGATGTTCACAACCTCGTAACGCTCGCTTCCTTCCTCTCCTCGTTCAAAGCACCTTGTAAACATTCTTCCTTTCTCCTTTACCTGCAAACAATTCTTAAATACAACTGCATCACAAACGAGTAATCCAAAACTCCGTTTTCATAACCCTCTGCCATCGTGCAAAAGTAAATCGTGTTAGAATCTTCAAGTCCGAATCTCTTAATGATTTCATTCCTCATTCCTTCAATCATCACTTCTTCAAAACTCATTGTCTTTCTCTCCTTTCTCTTGTTACCTTAATACTAACACAAACCGGTTTGTTTGTCAAGTCTTTTTTCAAAACTTCTTCACTTTTTTTATCTCATCATCTTGTCTTTCTTTTGTTCCCTTGTCATCAAACCACACTTTGACTTTCTCTCCTTCCTCTGCCTCTCCAAAGTACTCCCATTCTTCGCCTGTTGAATCTTTAACAATAACTGTCCCTTGCCCGACTTCTACAACAACACACTCTGCCGAGTACGTGTTCTCAATCCTACCACAAATAAACAAAGCAAGAACAAACACAACAACAACGAATCCGATTGACAAAAATTTAATAAAACCTCTCCCCTGCATCACTTAGTCTCCTTTCTTCCTTTTCTTACTAAGTCGTAGTTCCTCACCTTCAAACTTGTGTAGCCAAACTTTAACAAATCATTTGCCGTCCAATTCCTCTTCTGGCAAATCTTCACAATCGCTTGTTGATTCACTTCCTGCTTGTGTTCTTTGTAATACTTCACACTTTCAACTTGTATCAATGTTGAAACTGCTTTGTACTTTCCTTCTTTGTCAAACAAAGTAATTTGTAATGTTACAAAATCATCATCTCTCTTAATCATCACTCATCACCTCAAACCACATTTGCAAGCCTTTCTTCTACCTTGCAAACGACCTCATCTTTACACACAATGTACACTTCAACATCAGTTTCATTTAACTGCTTTGCATCAATTTTGCAATCAAAATTCATAATCAAATCACAAACAACAAGAGCAAAATCAACATCGTAATAACTCGTAATGTAACACTTTGTGGTCATGGCAATCTCCCTTCTTTTTGAAAAAGTGTATTCTTATCTTCTAAAAAGATTATAACAAAATTTTTCGGTTTTGTCAACTGACAAAAAGTATGATTTATTTTTAACAAAAGCGTCCCACAAACCGTCACAAGAAAAGCGTCCCACAAACCGTCCCATGATCCGTCTTACAAAGCGTCCCACGAACCGTCCATTGTGAAAAGTTTAACACTTAATCAATAGATTAAGGTAATTAAGCAAATAGCAAGCACCGACACGCGCCAGAGCAAAAAGTGCTGTCGCCCGGAAAAATAAAAAAATCGGCGCGCTTTGGTTGAAACCGCGCCGATGGCTTTTTGGTGGGGAGGCGACTCCGTGTTGAAATTTTTTTTGTATGCGTCAACTACGGGGCGTACCTTTAAGGATTTTTGCGATAGGAATACGAAAAGAGGTTTGCGCGCGACATTCCCAGTACCAAATAATTTCAAAAACGAGAACTTCGCTTCGTTTTATTCATCACACTCTTCGCACTCGACTCCGCCTTTTTCCCAGCTAATTATTACATTAATATCTGTATAAATTACTTCGTATCCAATAGCTTTTAAATAATTCTCATTATCTTTACTAATACTATCAACATAACAAACATACAGTCCGTCTGTGATAGCTTCATGAATAA
>Ga0265301_10003710_pt1 | contig 16000 bp, 23 predicted proteins | sample AusTroGonzalo_MG_2_FD_193488 | JGI IMG/M metagenome (GOLD analysis project Ga0265301, IMG submission 193488) | Bovine rumen microbial communities from tropical cattle in Woodstock, Queensland, Australia - Gonzalo_04 | ecosystem: Host-associated > Mammals > Digestive system > Stomach > Rumen ...
GTAATCAGCGTAAGTACATTGTTGCTGCAGTGAGTGAAATTACTGCCGATGAAAATGGTACACCAAGTATGGTAATTTCTCAAGGTATTAAAGCCGATGAAATTATTATATCTGATGCAGTTAAGAAATTATCACTAGGATTTGCTATTTGTAGTCCAGAAGATAAATGGAATGAAAATCTTGGTAGAGATATAGCTTTAGGAAAAGCTATTAAACGTCCAGCAAGAATTCTTTGGGCATCACATACTGGTATGATTAATACTGATGTAGTTAATGCTCTTTTAAATCAGGAGATGAAATATTTTGAAAATAATCCTGGTAGTATAATCGCTGGTTATGACGCAGCAGAAAAGAAATTTAGAGAATCCAACAAAGCAAAATAATTCATATTTTTGTTTAATTATTGGATTTGTTTTAGCATTATTAATAACTATTCCTGTAATAGTTTTTGATGCTTTTCATCCAAATGGAAAAGTAGAAGATTATTATAATGCAAAAATAGATTCTCTAAATCACTCTATTGATAGTTTGGAAAATTGTATTAATCTTATTAAACCTAGGATTGATACAATTTATCAACAAAAAACTTTGATTAAATATCTTTACAATGAGAAAGCTGATACTATTTGGAATCAGTCTGCTGATGATGATTGGAAGTATTATACCAACTTCCTCAGCACAAGATTTCCAAGTGACACCTGTCCAACTAAAACAAACTAATATTCTTTTTAATCAATTAGAATATTTAGAGAAACAAGATAGTTTGAACAATCAGCTTATCACTTATTATGTTGATTGGACAAATAAGTTAGAACAAAAAGATTCTTTAAGACAAAGTAGTATAGTGGAATTAAATAAGCAAATAAGTAGTATGGATAATAGTATTACTATTCTTAAGGATAATAATGCTAAACTTTCTAAACAAAAAGAAATTGCTACATATTTTGCTATAGGTGGAGGAGTAACAACAATATGCCTGATACTACTTCTAGCTCTATTGTAAAAGGTCTTCCTACTAAAAAGACTTCCAAGATTATTTATTATAATCGTAGTTGTTCTAAGTGTATAAATGCTCCTTGTTTTGCAGGATTTGAAAATATGAAAACAGATTTTGCAATGGCAGGATGTATTGATTATAAGCAGAAGGATGGTAAATGATACAACTAAAGTGAAGTTATTATGTCAGGAAAAAGATTCTTTAGATTATACTACTTATGTGTTTGAGATTCTAGATATAAACGAAATTGAAAGGTTAGGTTACAAATATATAATGTGTACTAGATGGCCTAATTGGGAGCATAGAGAATTATTAAATGGAGAAGTTGGTTATTTATATTATTCTATTATAGTAGCCGGGCAAGATTCTTGGTTTAATGGAAATGGATACACTCCTTATAAAACATCTGTATATCAGTTTAATAAATTTGTAGCTGAACAGCCTGAACAATTTAAACACTCATTTAAATTAATATAAATTTATGTCAGATTTTGCAGATAAGCTTTCAGAAGCTTTAGAAAACAAAAAGAATGATATTAACTCCTTTATTTGGAAAGGTCCAAAGCATGTAGTTAATGGCAAAAAAGTTCAAGATGAATTTAGACTAGTAGATGCAACTGAAGAACAATTAAAAGAATGTCTTAATCATTGTAATTCAATGTTAACTAGTAAGAGTAAAGAAGATCCTGGAAGATATGTCTTGATTGATATTATTAGAGATCAAGAAAATCGTTGTTCTGCTGAACTTTATATGAGATATCTACGTAAGCATGGTATTATGCCAGTTGAGTTTAGAAAAACTTTAGTAGATTATTTAAGTAAAGAAGAAATAAGAGAACAAATTCCAAGAAGTGCCTATAAAACTACTCCTATTAGTACAATAATAGAAATTCCTGACGAGTTTAGATTTCTTTCAATTGATATTATTCTAGATGCATGTTTAGCTTCTCTTGGAGTACTACAACGTAGACATATTACTCATAATTTTCTAACTAAATTAGGACTTTGGTTTACAAATGAAGAGGTTAAAGAATATCTTTCTAAGAAAGATCAAGATGGTAAAACCATAGATAGACTTGAACAAGTAAAATATAATCTTAATCTTCACTCAAATGTAAAGCTCCATACAAATTATAATGGAGGATTATCATATCTTGAATTTCGTGCTATGCACAATCTTAAAAATGAAAGATATGAGAATATGAATGAAATAGCTTTAGTTACTCTTCGTAATAAAGTTTTACCACGTTTAGAGGATGAAGCAAGAAATCAAGCTCTTTTCTGGGAACAGAAAATTAAAGAGATAAGAATGGTCTGTGAATCTAGAGGAATTACACTTCCTTAATGGAACAACTATCTTTATTTCAACCTTTAGACAGAACTGAGAGACAAAAAGAGGGATTAAGAGAATGGATAAAACATGGCTGTAAAGGAACATTATCTTGGGCCACTGGAGTAGGAAAAACAAATGCTGGTTTAATGGCCATAAAATTATTAGTATCTAAAAATGAAAATCTTAGAGTATTAATAGTTGTTCCAACTGAAACTTTACAAATTCAATGGCAAGAAAAGATTGGATTGAAAGGTTTAAGTTATAATTGTACTGTTTTGATCATTAATACAGCTATTACTGAAAAAAGAGAATGTGATTTACTAATAATTGATGAAATTCATAGATGTGCTTCTGATCAATTTAAGAAAGTATTTAATTTTAAGTATAAATTTATACTTGGATTAACTGCCACTCTAGAACGATTAGATGGAAAACATGAATTGATTCAAAAATATTGTCCTGAAGTTGATAAAATCACTACTTCAGAAGCAGTAGCGAATGGATGGCTTGCTCAAAATATTGAGTATAAAGTAATTTTAGATGTAGACAATATAGATGTTTATAGACAATTAACAAGAGAGTTTAATGAACATTTTGAGTTCTTTCATCTTGATTTCAATTTAGCTATGAAAATGTTAGGTAAAGATGGGTATAAACAAAGATCACTTTATAGAGATGAACTTTGTAAACAAAACCCAAGTCTTGATAAAAAAGAAGTTTTTAAACTTGTTACTTATCATGCAATGTCTTTATCTAGAGTATTACAAGCTAGAAAGAAGTTTATTAATGAACATCCTAAAAAACTTGAACTAACTAGAGCAATTATAGAATCAAGGCCTAATGCTAAAATAATCACGTTTTCTGCAACAATTGATATTGCTGAAAAAATAGGTGTAGGTAATGTATATTCTACTAAAGGAGGAAAAAAGAAAAATCGAATGACTCTTAAGGAATTTATTAATACACCTAAAGCAGTATTAAATACTTCAAAAAAAGCTGATGAAGGTTTGGATGTACCAGGATTAAATGTAGCTATTATTCTTGGACAAGATTCTTCACCAACTAGATTTACTCAACGAATAGGAAGAGTTATTAGGGCAGAAGAAAACAAAGTAGCAGAAATATTTGTTTTTGTTATAAATGATACTGTTGAAATGAGTTGGTGGGAGTCATCCCACCGTAATTCTGATAACAATGCTATTCCTATTGATGAAAAGAATCTTTTGAAAGTCCTTAAAGGAGAAGAATTTAACACATACAAAAGACCTGTTTCTAAATTTACATTTCGTTTTTAAATTATGATTGTTACATTAGAAATTCCCGATTATGAAGTTTTAACAATGACCAAGATGCCTAATATAGGACAAATCCTTGATAAAACTTACAAAAATTCTCGTTCTGCAATGATAAGAGAGATAGCACATGATAGACAAGTGTTTATTTCTTTTAATATGTGGTTCCTTATGCAAGATGAAGAGCAACGTGAGTTAACTATGAAGAATATTAAATCCACAATTCCTATTGATGAAATTGTGCCAGAGAGTGTTCAAAATAGAGAACTTGTTGTTGAAGCAATTAAAAGAGTAAGAGCTAATATGGAACTTACTTCTAAAGAAGATAAAGAGAATATTTAATTTTATATGTAGTAACTACCACTTCGAAAGAAGTTTAACTTTCCTACAGAGTTAATAACATTATAAATTATTAATTCTGTTTTGAATATCACTATTGACGAGGAAATGGGTATACTTATTAAGTATAACCTAAATCCTAATGAATTGTTTGTTATCCGAATTTTACTATTAGCTGCGCAGGAAAATACAGAATATTTACATAGATATTTTTGTATTCCGGAAGAAGTACGAGGAGAATTTAGGGATATACTAATATCATTACAAAATAAAGGAATTATTTTAAAAAGTTACAAGATACCAAAGAAGGGTGAGGATTTTGATCCTTCAGATATACCTTTTAATCAAAACTTTTTAAAGTCATTTCATAAAGAATCTTTTTCAATGGGAAAAGAATTATTTGATGCTTATCCTATGTTTGGTAATATTAATGGCTCTACTGTATTTCTAAAAGGTGTTTCTAAGAAATTTGATTCCTTAGAAGACTGTTATAGATATTATGGTAAATCTATTAATTGGAACCCACAAACTCATGAAAAAATTCTTGAACTTGTAAAATGGTCAGAGGATAAGCATCTTATTCAATGTTCATTTTCTACTTTTGTAATTGATAAATATTGGTTAGCTCTAGAATCACTAAAAGAAGGTGGTTCAGTTATTAATTTTGATTCGGTTAAAATGGTATGACGGGTAAGGAACGATTCAAGAAACTGGTTGATGCTGGTAGGGAAGGAAAAAATATTGGATTATCCACTGGTTCTATTAAACTTGGATTATATATGGATGATTATTTACCAGGTACTTCTTATTTAATAGGAGGTGCGTCTGGTTCAGGTAAATCTAGTTTTATGCTAGAAAAATTTATTTATAATCCATTACAAGATTTTTTAAAAGATGAATCTAAAAAAGATAGAGATCCATATTGGATATTATTTAGTTTGGAAATGACACAAGAACAAGTTTATGCTAAATTATGTTCTATGTACATTTATGATAAATATGGTATTCAGCTAAGATTTAAAGAAATGTTTTCAAGAGGAAAAGATTGTATGCTTTCCGATGAACATTACGAAATCCTAAATGAAGAAATTGATGATTTTCTAGATATTCTAGATAAAAGATTAATTTTTCATGAAGGAATCTTAACTGAAGAAGTATATATGACTACTTTAAATGATGAATTAAAACGTTTTGGTAAATTTTCAGGCAATCAATATATTGCTAACAATCCACAACAAATTATTGGAGTAGTTATTGACCATTGTTCATTAGTAAAATCTACTAATGGAAGAACTAAAAAAGAAGAAATGGATGCTATATCCCGTGATTCTGTGATTATTAGAAATAAAACAAAAATTGTTTCTCCTATTCATGTTTCACAATTTAATAGATCATCTAATAGTGATGAACGATTAAAACAATCTATGCAAGCTCCTAATGCTTCAGATTATAAAGACAGTGGTGCACTTTATGAGGACTCTCAAGTAGTTATTGCATTGTTTAGTCCTCATAAATATAGTTTAAATAGCTATCACGGGTATAATATAAAAGTATTAGAGCAAGCATTTATTGCTGTTTATTTACTAAAATCTAGATTTGGAACTTCGGATTTGTGGATTCCATTTGGATTTTATGGAGATTGTTCTAGATATTATGAACTTCCTAAACCAGAAACTATTAATGACTGGGATAAATATAAATACCCAGAATGGACGTTTAAATCGAATTTAGATACTGAAGAAGTAAATAAGATAGAAAATAATACTGGATTTAAATTTAAAATGTAAATGTCTTCACTTATTTGTTTGGCAGGTGCAAGTAATTCTGGGAAAAGTACTTCTCTTAAGTATCTTAATCCGGAAGAAACTTTTATAATTAGTTGCACTAATAAACAGTTACAGATACCTGGATTTCGTAAGAAATATCCAAAAATAGAAATAAAAGATAAGAAATTAGTTGGAAATTGGATGGTTAGTAATAGCTATACTAGCATTACAAAAACTTTGGAAATAGTTTCAAAAACAAGACCAGAAATCAAAACAGTTGTTATTGATGATGCAAATTATTTGTTATCAAATGAAACTTTTCAAAATGCTTTGGTAAAAGGTTATGAGAAATTTTCAGTATTAGCAAAGAATTATTACGATCTAATTCAATATTGCCAAGGTCTAAGAGATGATTTATTAGTTGTCTTCATATCTCATATTGAAAATACTGGTACCGATATGGAACCAGATTATAGATTATGGACAACAGGAAAAATGTTACAGAATCAAATCAATTTAGACGGTTTATTTTCATATATAATTTATTCTGAACGTTATATTCCTGATGGAGAAGAAGAAGTAAGTTATCGTTTTAGAACTAGAACTAATGGTAACGATACTTGTCGTTCAGTTCAAGGTTGTTTTGAAGATAAGTATATTGAACCAAATATGCAATTGGTAATAGATACTATTAATAAATTTGAAAATGGAGAGGAATAATTTATGTTAATTGAATTTAAGCTTTACTTTGATGATGAATTAGGTAAATTCGTTGCGGTTAATGAAGAAACAGGTGAAACAAGAGATTTTACCGCAGCTAAGAAAAGTACATCATCAACAACTACTCGTACTAAAAAGAAAAAGGAAGATGAAAATCCTAATCCTCAAGTAATACTTGAAGAAAATAAATACAAGTTAAATAGTGCTGCTGTAGAATTAATTGGAATTGAACCAGATGATAAACTTTGTGTTAAAATGAAGAAAATCGATGGTACAATGCTTCCAATAATTGGTACCAACGAAGCATTTAAAGTAAAAGATGGTAATAGAGTTACTAAGAGTTTTACTGTTGCTTGTAGAGGTGCCAATCGTGATGCTTTAGCGAATTATGGAACTATATTTGATCTTGAAGTAAATCCTGAACTTGAAGGTACATTTATAATGAGAGGTGATAAAGGTGGAGTTGTTACAAATGATGATAACATTTCTAAAGATGTAGAACTTCCAGAAGATTTAAATATTGATTTAGATAATATGAGTAATGATGATGACATGCCAGATTTATCTGGAATAGAAGAATCTATAGACGGTTCAATGTTTGACGCATTATTAAATGGTGTAGATTGAAAATGAAATAATTATAACAATATTTAAATTATGTCAAATTTTAATTTTAATTCTTTAGCAAATTCAACTGGTGTAGCATCTGACAAACGTCTTAGAGCTTATACAATTAATAAGGTAAAATTCGTTGAAGCAAAAGTAGATGTTATTCATTCTGAAAAGAAAGACCAAGACTATGATGTATTAAAAGTACGTTGGGAAGGTGAACAAGGATATTATGAAGAAAATTTCTTCCTTCCTTCTACATCTGGTCAAGATGTTGAGCGTCAACCAAATCAATGGGGTGGTGAACAACCATCTAATGCTGATAGAGCAATGATGTTCTTTGCCCACTGTCTTGGTGTTCTAAATCCTGAAGGATTTGCTAAACTAAAGAAAGTTGTTGGCCAAGCTAAGAATTTTAAAGATGTAGCTACAATGACTGCAAAACTTCTTAATGAAAAGAAAGGTATTGAGTGTTATTTGAAACTTGCTGGTAGAGTAACTAATGGAGTTACTTATGCAAGTCTTCCATTCTATACTGCTATTAGTAAAGAATCTCATGATGCTTATATTAATAACAATTTCCTTTCATTAAAAGATGATTTAGCCTTCACTCTTAATGAAGACAAGAAACGTCAAGAGTTTGAGAACGCTAAACCAACTACAATGTCCCCTGCTTCTGAAGTTGAAGGATTAACTGGTGATAATTCTGATATTGAAGGAGCATCTCAAGATGAACTCAATAGTCTCTTAAACGAACTATAATTTAGTAACTCTTAGTTATGTTTGAATTTAAATTTGAGGAAAATGTAACTAAAGAGTTCATTCTAAAAAATATTTCCGAAGAGCAAATCTTTTGTTATTATCTAGGAATAGACAGAGTTTCTAAAAAATTAATTTGTAGTAGACTTCGTTCTGATAAAAATCCTACTTGTGGATTTTATCGAAATAACAAAGGTGAATTATATTTACATGATTTTGCTACTGGAGATTTCTATAATTGTATTTCATTAGTAATGGCTTTACAAAATGTGAGTTATCATCAAGCATTGAGAGTCATTGCTAATGATTTCAATTTAAAGAATTTTCCTAATTTAGTAAAAAATTCTGGAACATATATCCCTAATGTTAAGAAGTATGAGAATAAAGGAATGTCTAAGATTCAGATTGAAGTACAAGATTTTACTCCAAAGGAATTAGAATATTGGGCTCAATTTGGGGTTACTTTAGATACTTTAAAGAAATTTAGAGTATATTCTTGTCGTTCTGTATTTCTTAATGATAATTTATTTTCTATTTTAAAGTATCCACAAATGGCTTTTGGTTATTACGGAGGTATACTTGATGGAAATGAATTATGGAGAATATATTATCCATTAAATAAAGATAAAGGAATAAGATTTCTTACTAATTGGCCATCAAAAAAGATTCAAGGATTTGAAATGTTACCTAAAAAAGGTAATTTATTAGTTATTACCAAATCTATGAAAGATTGTATGGTATTATCTGAATTTGGTATACCAGCAATTGCACCAAATAGTGAAAATCTATTTATTTCTGAATCTGTAATGGGTATATTAAAGAAAAGATTTAAAGTAATAATAGTACTATATGATACTGATATTGCTGGCATAACAAATATGCGAAAAATACGTAAATCTTTTCCAGAATTGATTTATACTTGGATTCCTAGAAAGTATAATACTAAAGATATTAGTGATTTCTATAAATATTACGGAAAACAAAAAACACTTAATTTAATTACACAATTTATAAAATGGGTAAAACATAGGTAGAAAGATCTGATTATTTAATTTATATGCATACTAGTCCTTCTGGTAAATGTTATATTGGTCAAACTTGTCAATCTTGTGAAGAAAGATGGGGAATAAATGGATCTAATTATATAAAAAAGAAAGATGGAAATTTTATACATCCAAAATTTGCACAAGCAATTTTAAAATATGGATGGGATAATATTAAACATGAAATATTATTTTAGAATTTAACTAAAAATGAAGCTGATTAGATAGAAATTAATCTAATTGCTAAATATAAAGCGCTAAATTTATCTTATAATATTGCTATTGGTGGTGAAGGAGGTAGAGAAAAAGGATTTACTCATACTCAAGAAACTAAAGAAAAAATAAGTAAAAGTTTATCTGGAAGAATATTATCAGAAGAAACTAAAGAAAATATTAGCAATAGTTTAAAAGGAAAATCATTTACTAATGAACATAAACAACATTTAAGTGAATCCTTAAAAGGTAAAAATTCTAAAAGAGTATTAATGTTAACAAAATCTGAAGAGTATATTAGATCTTTTGATAGTATAACACAAGCAGCTGAATTTCTTGGAAAATTTCCTGGACATATAAGTGATTGTTGTAAAGGATCAAGAAAATCAGCATATGGATATAAATGGAAATATGAAGAAAATTATTGATCTAAATACATCCTGTCGTGCTACTTTTAAAGATGGAAGAATTGAGGAATTTTCATCAATAGAGGAAGCATCAGAAAAAACAGGAGTTTCTATTGCAGCTATAAAAATCAGATGCAATAAACCAGGCTCAAGTGGTAAAGATAAAACCACTTTTGAATGGTTAGATGAATTTACAAGAAGACATTATCAAGCTAAAAAAAGTAAAAATAAAGGAAGTGCCTTTGAAACAGAGGTAGTAAATAAATTAAAAGAAATTGGATTTACTGGTTGTTGTAGAGCAGCTGGTGAATCTAAAAAAGCTGACAATAATAAAATTGATATAGTAGATACTAAACATCAATTGCCGGTAAATATTCAATGTAAGAATACACAAAACTTACCTAGTTATTTTGCTATAAGAGATGCGTGTTCTGATAAGGATAAACCATTCTGTATGGCTTGGAAAAAAGCAGCAGAAGGTGGATCTAACAGTCCTGGCACTGTTTTTATTATACCAGATTCTTTATTTTACCAATTATTAGCTAAAACTATTTAAAATGGATAAATTTATCTATGCAGTAAGTAATTCTAGTAAGAAATCAAATGTTGTTCACTTTGTTTATGGTAAGCATTTTAAAGATGCTCAAGAAAAAATAATTCAAGAATATTGGGACAAATATGATGACTTAGAGGAAGAAAATTGGAATGAGTTTTTAAATGAATTGTGGAAAAAACATGGTGTTTTAATCTCAAAAGATTTAATTGAAATCGAAGAGTTAATTGACTAATAAATTAAAGATTGTTAGCATGAAACATCTAAAAGTTGGATTGGATATAGACGATACTGTTTTATTCTGGTTCCCCGAATATCTAAAAAGATTTGGAGAACCAAAAACTGAATTTGAAATTACAAAACATGTATTTAGAGATTTAAGATATGACAGAAACTTTTGGTTAAATTTAGAACCAAAACATCGTCCTGACTTTCCAGTAACACTATATTGTACAAAAAGAGTTTGTAATAAGAACTGGTCTAAGCAATGGATTGAAAATCATGACTATCCAATTGCACCTGTATATCAAGTTTTCTCTCAAACAAAAAATAAAGCCCACGTTATTAAAGGACGTGTAGATGTATTTATAGATGATTCTATTTCTAATTTTAAAGCTATGAATTTAGCTGGGGTTCCTTGTTTATTAATGGATGCTGAGCATAACAGAGAATGGGGTCCAATTGGAAGAATATTTTCTTTAAATATATCTGAAATTAAAGAGGCATATGATTTATTTATGCTAACAATATTTGATAATTTCAATAAGTTAGTATGATATTCACTAAAGAATTTCTTTCTCAAATTAAAATTACTCCATTATTAGATACGTTACATTTAGAAGATATCGATGACAAAATTTATTTTAGTCAAAAATATTCTGACTATATTAGTAACTCTCGAATGAGTTTAATCAACCCAGCTCAAGGAGGAAATCCTGCAATGTATTTTGAAGGATTAGGAAGAAATAATAAAGTATCAACTTCATTAGCATTTGGTAGTGCTGTACATGAATTATCATTACAACCAGAATCATTTTATGTATGTGATGAAGTTGATCCTCCAACGGCTAAAGTTGGCATGATTGCAGATTTAACTTATAGTCCTAATTATAAAGGAGAATTACCTCCAGATGATATTATTAGAAGTGCTGCTGCTAAAGTAGACTATTATAAAGGACTCCCTACTGCAAATCAGATGTCAAATGTAAAAAATGCAATAAAACCTTATTTTAAAGCACGTTATAAATATGAGAATAATTCAACAGATAAAAGAACTCCTATTTATTTAGATCCTAAATCTAGGGATAGGCTTTCTGAAGTTATTACCTCTTTAAATAATAACAATGCTGTACAAGAATTATTGCATCCACTTGGTATTGATGGAAATCCTTTAACAAGTGAAAATGAGAAAACTATTCTTCTTAACATTTTAGTAACTTTTCCAGATCAAAAACAAGTAGAACTAAAATTAAAAGCTAAATTAGATAATTATACCATAGATCCTATGTCTAACATTATTACAGTTAATGATGTTAAAACTACTGGTAAATTATGTAGTGAATTTGATAATGCTGTAAAATCTTTTCATTATTATCGAGAAATAGCTTTTTATTCTTGGTTACTAAGTTTTTGTTCTGAAAAGTTTTTTGATATGAATAAACCTTCTATCAAAGGTAACTTTTTAGTTGTAGAAACAATTCCATCATATTGGAGTGCTGTTGTACCTATGAAACCAAATTGGTTTACAGCAGGAATTAAAGAATTTTCTACGCTTATTAAAATGATTGCTTATTATACTATAAATGGATACGAAGAGAATTGAGGAAATTAAACATATATTAAATACTGATTTAAATATTGGAGTTCCAGGCACTGCAGATTTAGGAGATAAAATGGGTTTAATAATAATGATTTGTTATTTAACTGATGCCCTCCAAAAGAAAAAACCTACATTAAAGCATATTGATGTAATTAATCTATGTGCTAAAGACGAATTCTCAGATGAAAATACATTGCAGGCTCTGGCTTTAATATGTGAATGGTTTGCTAATGGATGTCTTAAATTTCCAAATTTAAATATAAAAGCTAAAGATATGCCAAGTTTAATTAAGAAAGGTATACAAGATTTGTGTCCTTTTTAACAAAAGTTCATTTAAAAAATTTTTTATTTTTTATTTGGAATTTTATTAAAACTTAGTTATACTTATATTACGAGTTTGAGATATAAAATGAATAAAAAATGAGAATACCAAAAGTTGGTATTCTAAATGAAATAATGTTTAATGTTTAAAAATTTTTAATTATGGAAAACAAAATCATGTCTTTCAAGAAATGTGAAATCGTAGGTGTAAGTAAAGAAGCTGCTATTAACGAAGCTAATCTTGGATTTTCAATCGCTGGTGATGCTACTCAGGCATACAAAAATTGGATGAAAGCTCGTAGTGGTGCTGTAACTGAAAAGGATGTCAAACAGTTTATGATTGATTATCTTCAGAAGAAAGTAAAATGTGCCGCTGGTGTTGGTTACATTATCACAATTGAGAGTGCCGTTGCTGATACACGTGAACGTCCTTGGACAATTACTGATGTTAAAAACGAGCAAGGTAAACGTAAATTCAAGAAAGTTTATCGTTTAATTGATGATGCCACTGGTGAAGTACTTGGTACAAACGACGAGACAAAAGCTGCTGCTAAGCAACTAGCAAAAGATATTATCCTTGATGGTTTCCGTGGCAAGATGACTTGCTATATTGGAAAGGACGTTAAGGAAGGTGAACCAATTGCTTTCAAAGCTGAGTATACTCCTTCAAAGGCTGCTAAATCTGGTCGTTGGTTAGTATTCGGTAACGAGAATTAATTCTTTACTTAATACAAACACCGAACACTATAAAACATGTTTAATAAGGGGGTTTTCGTAAAAGAAAATCCCCTTTATTTTTTTTATTAGATTCTAAAATAACCTGGGTAATTATTTATTATCCGGGTTTTATTATGTATAGGCGTAACAGCTATCTAATTTAAATAAATAATGAAAGAAAAAACTATATTAAGTTTTATAGAGCTACTAAATAATATTAAAGAATCTGGATTAACTATTCCAGGATATTGTGAAGAAAATGGCATGCATGCTTCATCAATATATAATAAATGGAGTGATTTTATTAATAATCATAAGGATCATCCTAGATATAAAGAAGTTGTTCAATTATATAATGATGTACGTGATCATGGAAAAGTGTCTGAGGAAAAGATTGATTCAGAAAACTGTACTGAAATAACTTACGATAGAGATGAAAATGACCATATAGTTTATTATAAATATAAAATTTATCGTAAGAATAAAACCCCTCTAATTGGAAAATTTTCAAGAGATGAAATGAATATTGTTTATAGACTTTATTCATATTACGGAGCCTCACTTACTCAAAGAGAAGTAAGTAGATATTTTCCAGAATTATCTCTTGTTGATTTTAAACGTATCTTATCTGCAATGAATATCTATAAAGCCAGTGCTCCATTTGCTCCTCATATTATTGAAGAGAAAAGTACTGATGATCTTCGTGAAATGCAGTTAAGAGAAAAAGAAAATGACTTTTTAAAGAAAATTGAAGAGGATAAAATTAAGAATAATGAAAGACTTTTAAAGAAATATGCTACTGAAAATGAGGAATTAAAATCTCAATTAAGTAGTCTTAAAAGTTTTCAATTTAAATTAATTGATTGTCCAAAAATAATAAGAACCTCTACTATAGGTAAACCAAATTATGAGTATCTTAATTTGTATATTGCTGATATGCATATTGGTGCCACAGTTACTTCTGGTACTTTATATGCTGAAAACATTGGTTATGGAATTAACGAGGCTGCTAGAAGACTCACTGAAATCCTTAATAAATTGTCTAAATTAGGTACTTATAATAAAATTAATATATGTTTAATGGGAGATATGGTAGATTCTTGTGGTCCTACTAATAAGACTTCAAGATTAGATCATAGTTTGCCAGAAAATATGGATGGTTTTGAACAAGCTAATGCATATATTACTTTAATTAAGAATTTTGTAGAAGGATTAGCACAATCTAATATATGTAATGAAATTTGTATGTATTCAGTTAGATGTGGTAATCATTCTGGACCAATTGAATATGTTGCAACTAGAGCATTATTTGCTGAACTTAAATTAAGTGGTATAAAATCTACATTAAGTGATAAGTTTTTCTGTACATTTAAAGAAGGTAATCATACTTATTGCCTTACTCATGGTAAAGATCAGACTTATATGAAGAAAGGTATGCCATTAGTTTTGGATGATAAGAATAAAGTAATGCTTTATGAATGGTTAGATGATAACAATATTACTGGAGAAAATATTCATATTATTAAAGGTGATTTACATTCTAATAATTATTCTTCTTGTAGAAAACTTGATTATAGAAATGTATTAAGTTTATTTGGAGCATCTGATTATTCAGCATTTAATTTTGGAAGAAATTCTTATGGTGTTTCTTATGATTTATGTCTAAATGGTAATATAGTAAGAGGAGAATTTCAAAATATATAATTATGGCAGTGAGTAATAAACACGAATTTACATTGCAAGAAGTTCTAGAAGGTAAAGCTACTAGAATTAAAGGAAAAGATTATTTTAAAACTTCAGATTACTTGGAGCCATTTTTAGATAGAATGAGTAAATATACTGATAAATTCTCTGTTGAAGTTAAAATGCCAGATCAAATTACTCTTACTGATGATGGAGAAATTTTAACTGATGATTTAACTTTTAATAGAGTTCATCTTGAAGCTATTTTACCAGATGAATATGCATTTGAAGGTCATACTCAAGTAATAGGACTTGTATATGGATTAGATGTACTTAAACCAGTTGCTAAACTTTATAGTGGTGCTGAAAGAAGTGCTTGTACAAATCTTTGTGTATTTAGTCCTAATGGTTTAGCTGTTCAAGAAATTCAACCAGAATCTGCATTAGATTATGCTCCTATTGAGAAACTTCTTAATCGTACAGAAACAATTAGCAAAACTTTAAAAATGTTAAGTATTACTAATTTTGAGGCCTCTGATATGAATATTAATGAAAGTCTTGGTAGATGGATTCGTAATGCAATGGCTATGAATTATTCTAATGGCTATGGTAAAGTAAAAATTGCCACATCTATGGTTCTTGACGCGTATAAGGATCTATTTGAAGATGAAGATTCTGATTATTATACTGGTGATGAAGATTGTAGTATGTTTAACATTTATAATGCTTTTACTCAACAAGTAACAGACAATCTAAAAAAGGATTGTTTCACCAGATATGAAAAGACTTTATTAGTTGGAAGAATTTTAGGAATATGACAGCAAAAGAGTGGTTAAATAATAATGATTTATCTTATGATATCTGGAGTCAAAAATATCAATATGAAGATGAAACTCTAGATGAATGGTTAGATAGAGTAAGTAATGGAAATCGTGCTGTTAGAGACCTAATATTACAAAAGAAATTTATCTTCGGAGGTAGAATCCTTGCTAATAGAGGATTAAACAAAAAGTTTACAAGAAAGATCACTCTTTCAAATTGTTATGTAATAACTCCTCCTGAAGATAATATTGAATCTATTTTTGAAACTGCAGCAAAACTTGCTAGAACTTATAGTTATGGTGGTGGTTGTGGTGTTGATATTTCTAATCTAAGACCAAAAGGTTCTCTTGTAAATAATGCTGCAAAAACTACTTCTGGTGCAATTAGTTTTATGGACTTTTATAGTCATGTTACTGAAATAATTGGTCAGGAAGGTAGAAGAGGAGCATTAATGATATCAATCGATTGTAATCATCCTGACTTGGAAGACTTTATTGATTTAAAATTAAATCTTAATGTTTGTACAAGAGCAAATATTTCAGTAAGAGTGTCCGATGAGTTTATGATGGCTGTTCAAGGAGACAAAGATTATCTTCTTCATTGGCCT
>Ga0265301_10003711_pt1 | contig 15998 bp, 12 predicted proteins | sample AusTroGonzalo_MG_2_FD_193488 | JGI IMG/M metagenome (GOLD analysis project Ga0265301, IMG submission 193488) | Bovine rumen microbial communities from tropical cattle in Woodstock, Queensland, Australia - Gonzalo_04 | ecosystem: Host-associated > Mammals > Digestive system > Stomach > Rumen ...
TCAGCCGCTTCGTTCCACATGACCCAAGACAAAGCGATTGCCTATATCAAAGATCAGTCCCCTGTTTATGAAGAGGTGGTGAAACTTGTTGATAAAGAGGATTTTGAAGAGCATACAGGTTATTATATGCTTCCTGAATTACCTGCCGGTGCCTATTGGCTGGTTGCCTCTGATCAACCTGATGCCAATTGGGATGCTTATGCGCCAAGGGAGTTTAAATTCTTTCAAATCAGTGATATAGATGTTTATCCGAGAGGAACGGAAGAGGGTCTTGAGGTATTAGTGGTGAATCGCCAGACGGGCGCGCCCTTGCACAATGCCATGGTGGAAATGACAATCGGTAAAAAGAAATACACGCTCAACACTGACGAGAGGGGGTTTTGTTTGGTTGAGTTGGAAAAAGATGTGAGCTATTATTTGAGAATTGAAAACTTAACGGTTTCTTGGCAGGGGCAAACCTTGATTCCTTCGTGGACTGTGGGTTGCTCAAAGGATCAATTAAAAGAACCCCAAAAAAAGATTGTCGGGCACCTCTTCTCCGATCGTAAACTGTATCGCCCTGGTCAAACTGTTTTCATAAAAGGTATTGTCGAACAGTGTCTTCCTGATGAAACCCATCGCATCTTAGAACCTCGGATGTTGATGAATTATCCGGTGCGTGTCACATTGAAAGACGCTAATTATCAATTGATTGAGGAAACGAATGTGACTACGAATGAGTTTGGCTCTTTCTCTTGTGAGTTCCAATTGCCCGAAAGAGGGATGACTGGCTCATGGCTGATTGAGGCGTTTATTGATAAATATGGTTGTAATCACCGCATTTCGGTGGAGGAGTATAAACGGCCGGCTTTTGAAGTGAATGTTGAGACTCCCGAAGAGGCTTTTTCAATAGGACAGGAGGTTACAGTGGAGGGAGATGTGTTAGCTTTGGCGGGTTATCCAATCAGTGGTGCATTCGTGAATTACAGTGTTACACGCACGGCTTCTTTCCCGTGGTGGCGCAGTCGTTGGTGCCCATCTTCTGAAACCAAAACCGTGGTTCACGGCACGTTGGAAACCGATGAAAATGGCAAGTTCCGGATCACCTTCCCCACGGAGGAAGACAAGACGTTGCGTCGCTACACGCCGCTCTACCGTTATGAGGTTTCCGTGGATGTCACTGATATCAATGGTGAGACCCACACCGGTAGCACTTCCGTCTATGTCAGTAAACGTAATCTACTGTTGTCTTGTGAGTTGACCGAAGAGATGAATATTGAAAAATCGGACAATCAGTATCGTATCTCTTTGACCAACACCGTCGGGAAGCCGCAAAACGGTACGGTGCAATACGAGATTTTCAGTTTGCAAATGCCTGGTCATTATATGCGTCCTATCTCTAAAGCAGATGTGGCCATCACGAATGCCAAGATTCTGAATCAAAACTTTCCGGAATTCACTCAAAATGAGGAGAATTTACCTGAAAATTGGCCTGCGACATCCATATTGGAAGGGACTGTTAAGGTGACCAAAGAAGGGACTTCCTATTTTTCGTTCCCGAATCTTGCTTCATTGCGCGATGGTTATTACAAGGTGGTTCTTTCCACGCTTGATAATAGCGGAGAGCGCATAGAATCAGAACATTACATTCATTGCTATCGCGAAAGTGCCCAGCAGTGCAGTGCCTATCAAGCGTTATGGGCGGTGGTTGACGATAAGGTTAATGTGGGTGATAATTTGAAAATCACGGTCGGTACTATTCTGCCTGAAGCACATGTTTTCTGTGAAATATACGCCCACAATGAGAAAGTCTCCACCCAATGGCTGACTCTTCATGGCAATACGCAAACGATTGCCTATAAGGTTGATAAACGGGACATTGGGAACATCATTGTGCATCTTGTGAGCGTGCATTCGAACGTAAAAGAGAATCAGAGCTACACCGTCTATGTCGTTGATAGTCTGCGTGATATTAATTTTGAATTCCTCCGTTTCCGCGACAAAACGCAGCCTGGAAGTCAGGAAGAGTACCAGATTCGCTTGGTTGACAGACAAGGGAAGCCCGTTTTTGCGGAAATGCTCTGCTCTATGTACGATTTCGCATTGGATGAATTGGGACGTGGTAACAACCAATATTTAATTTTTTATACACATAGAACGTATGCGGACGGTGATTTCAGAATTGTTTCGTGGGAAAACAATTACAGCCAGTACAATTATCGCTATGTTCATGGCTCTGCGTTACCGCAATTGTCTCAAAATTGGCTGACCTTCAATCCGTTGAATCGTACTTATAGTAAAATGAATACCGTACAGGGCAACCGAAGCGATGGCGCTGCCACAATTATTGATGGTGTGCGGGTTCGAGAGGCAAGCTTTTCCGCTGATTTTGCCGAAAATGAAGTCCAGGAGGTTGCCATATTGTATGATGAAGCACCACCGATGTCTTTTGCCGAAGAAGTGGCACCCACTTCTGCGAAGCGTGCCAAGAGTGCTCCCCATGAAACGAAGCCTGCCGAGTATGTCCGCTCCAACTTCAACGAAACCGCCTTCTTCTACCCGCAGCTCCGCACCGACGAGCACGGCGATGTCTTCATCAGCTTCACCATGCCCGATGCATTGACAAAATGGAAGATGCAAGGCGTGGCGCACAACCCCGACCTGCAATGCGGCCGCTTCGAGAAATTCGTGCAGACCCGCAAGGAACTGATGATTGTGCCCAACGCGCCGCGCTTCCTGCGCGAGGGCGACACCATGGATTTCTCCGCCAAGGTGGTCAATACCAGTGACAAGCGCCTGCGCGGGCAGGTGACGTTGGCATTTTTCAATGCGGTGAATAATCAACCGGTCAATATGTTGGTGTCTGATGACGACCGTAGAGACGATGTGCACATCGTCTCTACAACGGGATACACGCAATACGATGTTGCCCCCGGTATGTCCCAAGAGGTCCATTTCCGCATCATCGTGCCTGAGGACGTGCCTGCGGTTACTTACCGCATCATCGCCCGCAACACGGACCCTCAGGATGTGGCTGGCGATGGCGAGGAGAAAACCCTGCCCGTGCTCACCAACCGCATGATGGTCACCGAGTCGATGCCGTTCTATATTTCTGGCAAAGGTTCGAAGACGTTTACATTCAATAAATTACAAGACAGTTTCGGAGCGACGGATGGTAGAGACGTTGCGCGCAACGTCTCCACAACCCTCAAACATTACCGTCTGACCGTGGAGTGTGCGCCCAATCCCGTGTGGTACGCCATCCAAGCGATGCCCTACATGATGGAGTATCCGCACGAGTGCAATGAGCAGCGCTTCAGCCGCTACTACGCCAACGCGCTCGCCACGCATATCCTGAAAGCCAACCCTGTCATCGAGGAGGTCTTCAACCGTTGGCAGACCGATTCTCCCGAAGCGTTCTGTTCCGCTTTGGAGAAGAATTCCGAGTTGAAGCAGATTATGTTGGAGGAGACCCCGTGGGTGCTGGATGCGCAGCGCGAAGGGGCCAACAAGCAGGCGTTGGCCGCAATGTTCGACTTCAAGCGGATGTCGAAGGAGGAAAGTGCGACCCTGAAGAAACTACAGCAGGCGCAGAACGGCGACGGCGGCTGGCCGTGGTTCGCGGGCGGTAAAAGCTGCGACTTCATCACGCGGCACATCGTGGCGGGATTCGGACATCTGAAAGCCCTCGGCGTGAGTACGGACGTGGCCAACAGCACTCTCCGCAATGCCGTCTCCTACATGGATGAGCAGATGTATAAACGCTACCTCGATCGCAAGAAATACCACTACGATTACATGGATGAAACCCATTACCTCTATGCTCGCAGCTTCTACAAAGACAAAGTGTCAGCCAAACATAAAGCCGCTTACGATACCTGTTACAAGGCTTTGCTGCGCGGCTGGCGTGATGAGTCGTTCTACACGCAAGCGATGATTGCCCTGACCGCATGGCGCAACGGCGACCAAAAGGTGGCGAAGGAGATTGTCGCGTATCTCAAGAGCATGTCCCAGCATGACGAAGAGATGGGCATGTTCTGGAAAAAACAGGGTGGGGGATGGTTCTGGTACGAACAGCCCGTTGAACGTCAGGCGATGCTGATAGAGGCGTTCCACACTATTACACCTGAGGATGCAGAGTCGTTAGCACAGATGCAGTTATGGCTGCTCAAACAGAAGCAAACCCAGCACTGGAGCACCACGAAATCGACCACCGAGGCCATCTACGCACTGTTGCTGAACAAAACGCTCGTGGCGGAGGACAAAACTGTGGCGGTCACTGTTGGGAATGTGCGTCTGCCGGACGAGAGCACCCAGACCGAGGCGGGCACCGGCTACTTCAAGAAGGCTTGGACGGGCGAGGAAATCACCCCCGATAAGGCGAATGTGCGTATTGAGAAGGGTACCGATGGTCCCGCGTGGGGCGGCCTCTACTGGCAGTATTTCGAGAATCTTGACAAAATCACTCGCAGCGACGACCAAAACTTAGTCATCGAAAAGGCGATCTTCAAGGTGGAGAATACCGACAAGGGTGAGGTGTTGAAGGCCATCACTGAGAATCAACCGTTGCAGAAAGGCGACAAGGTGCGTGTGCGGGTGGTCATCACCGCCGACCGTGACATGGAGTTCGTGCACCTCAAGGACATGCGCGCCGCCGCTTTCGAGCCGGTCAACGTCTTCTCACAGTACAAATACCAAGACGGACTCTGGTACTACGAAGCCACGAAGGACGCCGCCACGCACTTCTTCATCGACTGGCTGCCCAAGGGCAAGTACGTTTTTGAATATACCCTCTTCGCCACCCAGTCCGGCAATTTCAGCAACGGTATCACCGAGATCGAGTGCATGTACGCGCCGGAGTTCCGCTCGCACTCGCAAGGAGTTCGAGTTAATATCGTAAGGTAGCTACTGGAACTATTTGATATTAGCTCTTGAATTGTTTCTTGTTTGTGGTGAAGAGTTTTTAAAAGCGACCCCTGTTGTGTTTACGTACACTCCACTTTGTAAGAATCCAATGATGCTTTCAATACATTACTATTGTCTTTTGGAATCCTAATAGCCAATAGCCAACGGCCAATAGCCAACGGCTAATAGCTAATAGCTAATAGCTAATAGCTAATAGCTAATAGCTAATAGCTATTAGCCTTCCTACAACCTCCCCTCTTCCACGAAACTATAATATCTCCGCCGGTGGACGATAATATGGTCCACCAGATGGATGTCCATCACTTGGGCGGCCTTTTGGATTCTTTCTGTTAGCTGGAGGTCTGTGTGGCTTGGGCGGACGCTGCCAGACGGATGGTTGTGGCATAGCACCAGCTGGGTGGCCTTGCACAATACCGCCTGTTGCATAATGATTCTCGTATCTACTTCGGCAGAGGAAATGCCTCCTTTGCTGATCTGGCAAGTGTTGAGTATCCGGTTAGCTTGGTTGAGATAAATCGTCCAGAATTCTTCGTGTTCCAAATAGGCGATTTTGTTCTGCATGTAATCCACTACATCGTTGCTGCTGAGAATTTGCAGCCTTTCTTCGACCTTTTCGGCCTGTATGCGTTTCCCGATTTCAAAAGCTGTCATCAATGAGACAGCTTTGGCCTGTCCGATGCCTTTGATTTGCGAAAGATGGTTCAGGGACATTTGCGAGAGCGTGTTCAGACTGTTTCCGGAAGAGGCAAGCACTTTCTTTGCCAATTCCACAGCAGAATCGGAAGAGTTGCCTGTGCGCAACAGTATGGCGATGAGTTCTGCGTCGGATAGAGCTACTCCACCGTTCTTGGCGTATTTTTCTCGAGGCCGGTCTTGTACACTCCACTGTTTGATGGTTAATTTCCTGTCTTCGTAGTTTTGGTTTTGATGGTTCATTTTTTGGTTAATACATGTTTGTTTGGTTGTAGAGACGGTGTGCACACCGTCTCTACTAATACATTTGCGATCGTTTCAGCAAATAGGGTAGTAGTATCTGTTCGAAACCTTGCGTGATGTCCGCCGGAATGACGTCGATTTGGTATTGCCCGCACTTTACCTTGATTTCTTGGAAATAGTCGCGCACGGTCTGTTGATAGTATTCACGGATATTGTTGGCATGTACTTTTACCTCGTTGCCGGTCTCCATATCGACGAATTTGTAGAGACGGTTTTCAAAAGCAAAGTCATACTCCAGCTGTTTGTCGAAAGTGTGGAAGAGGACCACCTCGTGCTTGTTGTGGCGCAGATGCCCTAATGCCAGCAGCAGCTCGTCCAGATTTTTGTCCGATTCCAACATATCGCTGAAGATGATGACCAACGAGCGGCGGTGGATTTGTTCGGCAATCTGATGCAGCGTGTCGGTGACCATCGACTGCCGTTGCACATTGTCGCCGATAGGTTGCAGCACCTTCTCCAGTTCTCTGTATATCATTTTGTGGTGCGCATCGCCGCCACGAGCGCGGGTTTGTAATTCCAGCTTGTCAGAAAAAAGACTTAGTCCTACGGCATCGCGCTGGCTTTTGAAAACCTGCATCAGTACGGCCGCGGCATACACGGCAAAGAAGATTTTGTTGGGTTGCGCAAGAGTGTATTTGTCCCGCTTGGGGAAATACATGGATGACGAATTGTCAATCACCAATTGGCAGCGCAGGTTGGTCTCTTCTTCATATTGTTTGACGAATAATTTGTCTGTCCGGGCATAGAGCTTCCAGTCAATATGACGGATCGGTTCGCCAGTGTTGTAGGGACGGTGTTCGGCAAACTCCACGGAAAAGCCGTGCATCGGACTTTTGTGGATGCCCGTGATAAAGCCTTCCACTACCTGCTTGGCCACGAACTCCACGTGGTCGAACTGTGTGATTTTCGTCAAATCGATCGTATATGCCATAGCTCAAAATTTTGGGCGCAAAGGTACAATTTTTTCAGTCTGCAGAAAAACTGCTATTGGGAAATAAAGGACCGCCAAGCGTCAAGGAATCCTTTGGCGAATGCCGTGGATGCGTAATCGTCGGTGAAAAGACTAGAAGCTCGGAATAAGGAAGGCCGTTCTCCCTTTTTGATAAGAACCAGACAAGGGAATTCCGATTCATGAAGTGGTGGGGTGGGGGACAGGAAATCGTAAAATTTCGAGGAAGTATAATACAAACTAAAAGGTTTGCTGAGTTGCCCTCGTATTTGGTTGTTGAGTTCGAAGGCCGCCATGCCGCCTATCGGTTGGGAGTACACGTTCCCGATATGGATTCCTCTCGTGTCGCTCTCTTCCAACAGTTGGTAGATAGCTTTTACGCAGCCCGAACACTCCAATCCTTGATGAAGAATCAACACGGCTTTGTCGGAGGGTAACTTGCTGAAAGGAATGGGCTGTGCGCCAATCGGATGCAGGCAAGGCGTGTCCGATTTTGTCTTCGGGTGGTAGCGCATGACTTTGTAGGCCAACTTGGGGGCTCCTTCCGACATGTACTGGTCCACCTCTTGGTTGTATTGTTTTTGTGTCTTTCCCTTCCAAGACACTTCGGTGCGGTAGGTCAGTTGCACAATCCGACCGTTGTCTGCCGCATTTCCTTTGTCGAATCCGCCCTGAAACAGGTTGAAAGGGAATAGTGCTGCATGAAAGATACTGTCTTCATGGATGTTCCACAAATAGGGTGTGGTGAGGCCGTCCTCTGTACGGATGGCATACCGCAGCACTGAATTCCCCGACGTAGTATCATATTGCATGTAGAGTAGCAGGAGGTCCCCGTATAGCGGCATGATTACCTTGGGATAGGAGTAAGAAGACAAGTCGTCTTTCACTGCGTATATTCGTTGTATCCCGTAGGGTACGGAAAGCGCTTTTCGGATGTATTCGTCTTCAAAGGCTTTCCAAAGAGGCAGGTTGAAACGGACAGAGTCTTCGAATGTTCCGTCCAAACGGTATGTCTCCATACGGGGGAATCTCGTGCTTAGGAAGAAAACAGATTGTTGGTTGTGGGAAATGTAACGGTTCGGCTGGATTTGCACTATGTGCGGTGCCTCGTAGGGGAGCTCCCGCACCAGTGTCGCCGAATCGCGACCTGGCTCTTTCTGAAACCACTTGAATCCTTTGTCATGGTCCTCCTCAAAAAAATGGATGCTTTTCTGATGGAGATAGCCCATGAATAAATGGTGGTGACGATAGGTGGATTCCACTTGGTAGTTTTGATTATGGACTCGTTTATAAAGGATTAATTCTTCTTGTGTGGTCACCAACAGATAGTCACCTTCAAAACAGACATCAAAGATCCACAGGCTGTTTGCGTACCGTTCCTTGTTCGGGCCGCATTCGGGCAAGGGAAGCATGATCTCCGTTTGCTCATAATTATCAACCGATAGGGTGTGGATGACGGCCTGGTAACCGTTCTGTTTGTGCCGGAAACCCTGCTGTTCGAAGAAAAAGAAGGTGTCGCCTTGCATTTTACACTTGATAAGATTGTTGTTTTCAGGCAAATAAGTGCCATGCAAGTCCACAATCGTATCCAACGAGAACCGATTGCCGATCCATTCTTGTCCATCGCACTGCAGTGCAGCCATTAATACGCTACAGATGATAATTATTCGTGTTTTCATAGGAACAGGTCAGTTTGAGGTGGGATTAGTTTGCGCTGGCAGATGGGAGTAGACTCACTTTCTCAATGTAAATCTTCATGGTGGAAGTGTTCTTGGATGAAGTGGTTACCACCCCTCGCACGACGTATGTTTCCATTGAGGTCTTCTTGGCAGAATGATTGGCGGATCCGGGGAATGCAATGGTTTTGCTGTAGGTGCTTGGAATACTTACTCCTTTCACACTGTTCCCGTTGGCCATGTCATCCGCCTGCTGGCTTTGCGCCGTTTCATACTGCACTAGAACGTCGTTGATGCATTGGACGAAAGACTGCACCCTAGATTGGTTAGACTCCGTATAGACAGAGGTACCGTCGTTTACGGGGAAAGAAGTGCAGTTCGGCACCCTACAAGACGTGTATCCACTACCGGTGCAGTCTAGCTGTCCGACTCCTGTCGAAGTGAGCGATGCTGGCGTGTAAGTCACGTAGTTGTAGAGGTTCAAGATGGCGGTGAAACCACCCTGAGACTTGTTCACAATAACGGCGGGTACCTTTTCAGCGAAAGCGCCAAATGAAAACATTGATAATCCGATGAATAATAAAATTTTTTTCATAGTTTCTTTAATTTAATGGTTTGTTTGTTTTGTTTGTTTTTTGTTGTTTTTTTTGGTTGTCCCTTTTTCGCAGGGACGGCAGTTGCCTGCTTACGTTAATCGTCTTCTGATCTTACATAGTTGATTAAGGTTTTGTTCTTTTGTTTCGGCGTTTTTCGTTTTTAGGTTAATAATAGTATGTTTCCAAGGTTTGATCAGTCGGGGTCGCCAACCCTTTTTGAACAGTACAAAAATAAAACACTGACAAGCGTTTGTCAAGTGTTTTTAAAAATTTTTTTTCGACTGATAATGAATGAGTTGGCGATTTTGTCTTTACTAATCGACTTCGAATAGTAAATTTTTGATTCGAGATTTCGCAGATTTTTGGGCTTCGACTGCAAAAACCGAATCGGCGGTTACTCCAAAACGACGTGATGTTTGGACATGATTTTGCGCAGATTGATCAAGGCGTAGCGCATGCGCCCCAGGGCGGTGTTGATGCTCACGTTGGTCATCTCAGCGATTTCCTTGAAGCTGTAATCGTTGTAGATGCGCATCTTTAACACCTCCTTTTGTTCGTCGGGAAGGTACTCCACGTAATGGTTGAGGTCGGAATAGGTCTGTTCGCGGATGAGTTTTTCCTCCACAGACTCGTCTTTCGAGCCGATGATGGTGAAAATGTCGAACTCCTCGCCGCCATCGACCGTGGGCATACGTTGCAGGCGACGGTAATAGTCGATCTTCAGGTTGTTGGCTATCCGCATGACCCATTGGAAGAACTTACCCTCTTCCTGGTAGTTTCCGGAACGAATGGTGTTGATGACCTTGATGAAAGTGTCTTGGAAGATGTCTTCCGCTAACTCCTTGTTTTTGACCGACACCATAAGATAGGAAAACAACCGTCTTTCGTAACGGAGGATAAGGGTCTTTAAAGCAATCTCTTCACCAGCTTGATAACGTGCTATCAATTCGTTATCGGACAAGGCATTCCAATTCATGATACGCTCCTTTCTTTAATGGGTTAATAAAATCAGAAAGTAGATGTTTCTTCGATAGCAGGTCTCCTTTTTTGTTTAAATTGTTAATGCCTTTGTTTGATTATAATTTGAACTGCAAAAATATAATTTTTTTGAATACAACCAAATTTTTGCATAATTTTTTTTTTGAAGCGAGCGTTGGTGAAATTACTTATCTTTGCCGAAGTGTTTCATTTATATATTGTCATGATGAGAAAATGGGTTTACTTCACGTTCTTCACCCTGTTCGCCGTACTTTTTGTGGATGCGCAACAGTTTGATATACAACTTGATAATAAAATTTATGCGGACGGTATTGCCAGCGTCAAGCTTTTGTCGAGCAATGACCAATTGTCGGATCCGGTGGCTCCCCTTGGCGATGTCTTCCACCTCTCTTTCGATGATTTGAGCCTTGAAGCCAGACACTTGAAATATACTTTTATACACTGTACGCATGATTGGAAGCAGTCAGATCTGAACCCCATAGAGTATATTGAGGGTTTCATGGAGGAGGACATTACCACTTATGACCACTCTTTCAATACGATCGAACCCTATATCCATTATCAAGCGAGTTTTCCCAACGAGAATATATCATTCACAAAATCAGGAAATTACATTCTTTATGTATATGACGATACCCCGGATAATCCGATTCTGACACGCCGTTTCATGGTGGTGGAGCCCGTTCCGGCCAAGATTGTCTGCGATGTGCATTCCGCTATAGACATTAATACTCGTTATACTCATCAAGAAGTTGATTTTGTGTTGTTTGCGGGTGGTTATAGAATCCGGAATCCTCAGCAGACAGTCAGGGCAACTATCCAACAGAATGGACGATGGGACAATGCCAAGATCGGGTTGGTGTACCGTTCGGGCAACTCCGCCGAATTGCAGTTCAACTATATTGACGGCACAAACTCGTTCCCTGGAAATGCTGAATTTCACACGTTTGACATCTCCACGCTCCGCTCCAATGCCGACCATGTGGTGGGCATCTCTTATCTGAACCACCATACGCATGTTTATGTGCTGCAGGACGAAGCGCGTCCTTATTCCGCTTACGAGAGTCGGGGCAATATCAATGGCCGCTGCTATTATCGCAATCGTGACTTAAGAAACGAGAATTCAGAGGATTACGTCTTTACCCACTTTACGCTGAAAAGCAGTTTCCCCTTCTCGGACGGTGATGTCTACGTGTTTGGAGAACTGACGGATTGGGAATTGCAAGATGATGCGAAATTGCGGTATAACAAAGAATTCGATTTCTGGGAAACAGAACTGTTGTTGAAGCAAGGGGTGTATAACTACCAGTATGTGTATGTTCCAAGAGGAAGCAATGTGATTGATGCCACCTACATTGAAGGTTCGCATTACGAAACTAGTAATATATACAATATTTATGTATATTTCCAGGAAGAGGGTACTACATACGACCGGCTTATCGGTTTTCAACCCTGTTCCATCGTGGATCAAAAGTAAGTGTTATTTGTTTTTAACGCACCTGACAGAGTAGAAAGCCTCTTTCGGAGTGCAATTGATTTCCACGGTAGCGTTAGTGTAATAGAAACGGTGGATGGGCGCCGTGTCGGGACTGCCGTCCGAGCAGGTCCAGAAGCCGGCGTTGTTGCCAAATCCTTCTGCCTGTCCATTCCACACACTGCCGGCAGGTAGAACGGAAAACCCTGTGCCATTGTTGGTTGCGGTATTTTCAATGATGCAGCAGTCTGCTCCGTGGGTCAAGAAGTCAAACTGCCAGCCTTCGCTGGAAGCCATCGCTTTGGCCACATTGTTGACATCGGTGCCGCAGCGGTAGTAATCTTTGTAGCCCACATAATCCTCCAATCCCATCCATTCGAAGTTGGACGGCATGTGCCAACCGTCAGGACACAGACCTTGCACACGACCGTCAATCTCCTCGGTCGGTTCTGATTTGTCCAGTCCAGCATGCCAAGTATATAGCCTTCCGTAACGGATGATGTGTTGCGGGTCATTGTTGGGAGCTTGTGGTGCAGGCAGGATCTCACGTCCGTCTGCATAATGCAGGGTGCGCAGGTTTTCGCGTAGCCAGCATTCGTTACCCATTATAACTGTCTGATACTCATTGCCGTCAATGTCTTTGACCGTGCCGCAGTCGCGAATGTCTTGGGCGTAGGCAGATACCGCGAAAATCAAAGCGGCAAAGAAGAATACAGCTTGTTGGAATAGTCTCATTCTTTGATTGTTATATGTAGAGACGGTGTGCACACCGTCTCTACATGGGAAATTATTCAATACGGTCAGAAATCAGATATTTGTTGCGGTCGGAACCGTTGCGAACCACCAATTCAGCCAGGTAACCGGCCAAGAACAGCATCAGACCGAAGACCATGGCCAACAGCGCGAGGTAGAAGAGCGGTTGGTCAGTGACCTGACGGAAACCTGGCACTTGGTGTGACAATCGATAAAGTTTTTGTGCGATGAGCACAATGGTGATGACGATACCAATCAGGAATGACAGCGAACCCAAAGAACCGAAGAAATGCATCGGCTTTTTGCCGAATTTCGACATGAAACTGACCGTCAGCAGATCCAGATAACCGTTGATGAAGCGGTCCCAGCCAAATTTGGAGACGCCGTGTTTGCGTTTCTGGTGGATGACCACTTTCTCGCCGATATTGCTGAAACCCGCCCATTTGGCGATGACCGGGATGTAACGGTGCATCTCGCTATAGACTTCGATGGATTTCACGACATCCTTCTTGTAAGCTTTCAGACCGCAGTTGAAGTCGTGGAGTTGGATGCCCGACATGCGGCGAGTGGTCCAGTTGAAGAACTTCGAAGGGATGTTCTTGGCAATCTTGGAGTCGTAACGCACTTTCTTCCAGCCGGATACGAGATCATAACCGTCCTCTTTGATCATGCGGAAGAGTTCGGGAATCTCGTCGGGACTGTCCTGCAAGTCGGCGTCCATGGTGATCACCACATCGCCTTGGCAAGCCTCAAAAGCGGTGTTCAATGCAGCCGATTTGCCGTAGTTGCGACGGAATTTTATCCCTTTGATTGCGGGATTTTTGGCGTGAAGATCTTGAATCACAGACCAAGACTCGTCGGTAGAGCCATCGTCCACCATGATGACTTCATAGGTGAAGTTGTTTTCAGTCATGACACGCTCGATCCAAGCGGCCAATTCAGGAAGCGATTCCGCTTCGTTCAATAAGGGTACTATTACGGATATATCCATATTCAATCAGTAATTAGTAATTTGTAATTAGTAATTGGTTTAAGGTTTATGGTTTATGGTTTAGTAGCTTAACAGTTTAGTAGCTTAACAGCTTAGTGGTGCTTCAACTTATAAACTTGTAAGCTTGTAAGCTTGTAAGCTTCTAAGCTTCTAAGCCTCATTCGTTTCAGATTCAGAAGGAACGAAATCTTCAATCGGTTTCTTCGATGTGTAGTTGAACATGGCGACGAAGAGGCCGAAGAACATGCCGTAGAGCAAGTACATCATCGCGCTGACCCCGGCATATTTCCCGTTTTGATCGTAATGCGGTACGCGAGATTTGTTCTCTTCGAAACGGATTTGCAGCGGGTCGATGCTGGCGAGTGTGTCGTTCGTCTTCTGGACGATGTCTTGTACATACGGGGTGGAGGGCTTGCCGTCGTTCTGCTCGGTGTAGCTTACCAACGTCTCCATCAGCACTCTCTTGGCGTAGGGCGTGAAGTTGCCGAGTTTGTATTCTTCTTTGTCGGCTTCGGGCTTGGAACGCAGTTTGTTGATGTAAAATTGCTGGAAAATCAGAATGCCGCTGTTGATTTCATCGCGAATCTGTTGCTGCTCCGTCTCGTTTGTCAGGCATCCGTCTTCTGTTTTGAAAACGACATCTTTGAGCAGAGACTCTTTGCGGTTATTCAGCAATTCGGCTGCGGCATCTGTGTAGGCCTTCAGCTCGGCGTTGGTCAGCGTGTCTTTGGCCAAGTTTTGTTTGTACTTGTCCAGAGCAATGGTGTACTTCTGCTGCAGACCGTCTTTTTCGATGAATGAGTAGTGCAGCATGTCGTAGCCGAAGAGCATAATCGCCCCGATGAGGGAGATGAGGATGCAGCTCCGGTAGGCCTTAGCGAACGAGAGTCGTTCGGTGTAGGTCTCTTTGAACTCCTTCACGCCTAAATGCAATACGAGGATAAAGCCGACAATCATAGCCAAATCGAGTATTTGGCTGGCTGCGTAATCGACTTTCCGGGCAAACATCTTCAGCAACTCAATGCCTATGAGCATAATGCCCAAAATGACGCCCCATTTGAGATGGATTTTCCAGAAGTTGCTCATTTGGCTATTCGCTTTTGGCTGTTAGCTGTTGGCTAAAGGCTAAAAGCCAATAGCCAACGGCCAATAGCTATATTATTTCGGGCAGCAGAATTCGGTGAGCACGCTGCAGGTGGACTTCGGGTGAGCGAAACCGATCATGAGGCCTTCAGCACCGGGACGGGCGGCTTTGTCGATGAGGCGCACCTCTTTTTCCTCCAGTTCATGCAATGCTTCGTTCGTGTCGGGCACTGCGAATGCGATGTGGTGGATACCCTCGCCTTTGTTCTCGATGAACTTTGCGATGGTGCTCTCAGGAGATGTCGGCTCCAAGAGCTCGATCTTGGTCTGACCAACCTTGAAGAAGGCGGTCTTCACTTTCTGGTCAGCGACCTCTTCGATGTTATAGCATTTCATCCCTAAGATATTCTCATAATAAGGGATGGCAGTTTCTAAACTTTTCACGGCGATGCCGAGATGTTCGATGTGGGTGATGTTCATTGTTATTACGTTTTATTGTTTGTTATTAATATCTTTAAGGTTTAAGGTTTATGGTTTATGGTTTAAGGGAGCTGAATGTTTTTTTCGAATGATTATCTATTATCAATAAATCAATCCCTGTCTGGGGTGGCGTCGAGCCATGTCGTTTTGTGTTTGATGAGTTTGATGATGAGGGCGATGACGGCGTAAACGAGGGTGGCGCCGAGGAAAAACCAGTTGTAGGCAGGGTCATCAAGTTCGGGGCGTTCGAGGTTTTGCATGACAATCCGTTCGAAAAGAGCGTAGTCGAGGACAGTGTATGAGACGAGAACGGACATGAAAGTTGCATATTCGCGTCGGATGAGTGTTTTCCATGAGAAATCGAGCATGCCGCCTTCGTAGAGAGACCATTTCGGGATAAAGGCGGGTACTTTCGCGGCCCACTGCTCGAATTCGTCGCCGTATTTGGAGCGCAGGAACGCCTCTTCGGCCATCATGATGCGTTCGTAGTAAATCCAATATACTAAAGAAACGATGATGAAGGCGAAGATGTTCATCGTATAGACGAGCAGTCCTGCCCAGATGAGGTAGTTGGCGAGGTAGAGTGGATGGCGTACCACAGAGTAGATGCCCTTGGTGTTGAGGTGGTCGGCAACTTGCTTGGCGGTGTTGCGGCCGGAGGTACCTTTGGGGGTGGTGCAGACGGTGTAAGCGCGCAGGGCGAGGCCGGCGAAAACCAGCAGCAGTGATACGATCGTGCAGATAGTGTAAATGGGACCACCCCAGCCCCATTGAAAGTGGATGTGGGAGTATAGTTTGTCGTTGGTGAAGAATAGAATGGGCAGGGAAAGCGTGAAAATGAGCACGGGAATCTGTCCTCTGTACTTGAAGAGTTTCGCGCCAGTCGCCTCCATTGATTGAATCAAAGCCATTTTTCTCGGTTGTTTTTTTTCAGGGTGCAAAAGTACAAAAAAAGGATGACAGTTGCCATCCTTTTTCATTAACCATTAAAATCTTTACATTATGATTACCCTCTGCGCTCTTTAATACGGGCTTTCTTACCCGTCAAATTACGGAGATAGTAAATTCTTGCTCTTCTCACGACACCGCGTTTCAC
>Ga0265301_10003712_pt1 | contig 15996 bp, 10 predicted proteins | sample AusTroGonzalo_MG_2_FD_193488 | JGI IMG/M metagenome (GOLD analysis project Ga0265301, IMG submission 193488) | Bovine rumen microbial communities from tropical cattle in Woodstock, Queensland, Australia - Gonzalo_04 | ecosystem: Host-associated > Mammals > Digestive system > Stomach > Rumen ...
AGCGCTGGGGAGAGGTCCTCTATCTGGTCAACACCAGGCTCGGAACAGAAGTCCTTTTGGGTGAAGATACACTTACCATCCTCATAGCAAGAAAGGAGTTCATAAGACCTTCCATCATTTACCATAAACATAGTTGACATAAAGGGGCCTCCTATATGGCCAACGCCTTCTACCCAGATAGGCTCATAGCCACCAAAAGGTTCAAGCTCAAATCGACGAAACTGCTGACTGTTTGCTGTAACTGTATCTACAGATGTCACGGTCGTAGTGGCATCATCTATGACTATAACTGAGCCCAATCCGACCGAGAAGTCGTAATACAACTGTTCTTTATTCCATATATAGCCATACACCTTTTTTCCTTCTTCGCGCCATAGCTCTGGCCACAACGCAACCATATCTGTTGCAGGAATAGAAAAGATTTTGCCTTCGTTGTCCTTGCGTACTATTGATAAGGGCTTACCATGCATCTTGTGGTATGTTGTTCCATTGACAATAGAATCGCCACTTAGAGTAAGACTATAATATACAGTCTGCCATCCTGAAGATACTATTTTCTGATCTTCATGTTCAGTATAATGCTCATGCATACAACAGTTCCACACCTTCCCTTCCTTTAGGAATGGACGGTAATCATCACCCGATTGTGCACTTACCGTCTGCAAGGACAATATAGTGACTAACATTAACAATATACGTAAATTTTTCATAATCCTTTATTTATTAATTAATTGCTTATGGCCGTTGATAATATAGCATCCAGAACGCAGAGCTTTCTTTTCGAGTATGCGGTCTGTGACCTTTAGACCATTGATGCAGTATATGGTATGACTGGTATCATTGGTGGATAATTTTTGATGAATAATATTGGCGGTTCCACTTATGACAGGACGGACAGCGAGACCGAGACAACGATAATTATAGGAATCCCAATATGTATTATTGTAACTGAAGAGAAGATTATAGGCATAGTTTGGGTTCGAAGGACTCGGTGTGGATGACCAATAATAACCAGCATTAGGCAATTCGTCTGTTATTCTATTTAAATTATCATTATTATCAGATATACCAGCACCAACGAGACGACTATTCCGAAAGATGTCTGTTTCTGGCAAGAAAATAGAAGCGCCATTTGAACCTATGAAATGGGCACCCGTAACACCTTCTATTGTTGTCCATGTATATGAGCAATTGTCGAGTAATTCCTGAATTTGCTCAACAGAAGGCATTACCCATGATCCACCCCACTGAACATGGGCTACATCATACTCCGTACCCGCAATATCCGAACCTAGCTCTCGACAACTATCCATTGTACCATCACAATGAAGATAGGTACTCCAATCATATTTTTCTTTTTCTTCGGTTTCTCCCCATGCATAAAAACTGCCACACCCCTCAGGGGTAGTTGCTCCAATATTACAGCACGACCATTTCGTACCAGATGGGAGTCCAAGGTCAATGGCATGTGGATGGCCATCATCTGGGCATGACTGAGCTTTTGCCATGAAAGCTACGAATAGCGAAATTAAAATACCAAATAGCTGTTTCATATTTAAGCAAGAAGACAGCACAAAAAGAATCTTTTGCTTCATTTATTTTGTTAAAGTTTTAAGTTGATATTACTAACTATTTAGTTATAAGTTTTTAAATCATGCACAAATATAGTCATAAAACGCAAATATATACATAGAATACTTAGAAAATTGTTACCATTTTTGTTTATTTTAACAAATAAGACAAGAATAATATGAAAGCATCTCATCTGAGAAAGCAAAACAATCATTATAGTATTACTATTCACACAGTTTGGAGGTGCTATTCCGTCCAAATAGCACCCCCAAACCTATACCATTGTGCAGTTATCTCGAAACAAACTTCTTTCCGTCCTTAATATACAATCCCTTTGCAGGAATTGCGCTGAGACGACGACCTTGGAGGTCGAAGACAGTCTTTTGTATTTCCGTCTGGGGTATTTCTGAAACCCTCAGATTGTAATCCGATATTGGCAAGACTTTACCTTTGTATAATTTTTGAAGCTTTTCAATCTGACTAACATGCGTATAAATTACTGTTGATGTATCCATATAAGCAAATATATCTTGTGGAATTTCTTCTTCAAGGATGCCATAAATGACAAGGGCATCTAAAGAGCAACCTGCAAAAGCGCTGCCGCCAATTCTATCTACAGAGGCGGGAATGTGAATGGATGACAAATTCCGGCTCCCCTCAAAGGCCAAGTCATAAATCCTTGTTACACTTTCAGGAACGTTGTAAGACAAACGGCTATTTCCACTCGGGTAGGCGTATAGGCCTTTCATTTCCTTGTCGAACAGAACTCCATCTTGAGATGTAAGGTACTGATTATTGTTGTCTACATCTATAGATTCCAAATTGCAACAATACATAAAGGGATTCTTATATCTGTCAAGATTGTGATAATCATGCAAAATGTCCTTAATTGTTTGAGGAATATACACCTGTGTCATACCCTCACAATTCATAAAGGCCAACCACTTTATATACGTTACCGTATAGTCTTTTCCATCATATGTTACTTTTTCTGGAATTCTCAATTCTCCTTCCCATGTGTTGTTCCCATTAGCAACAATTGCTTCACCAGATTCCTCAAATAACATATAACAAAGACCATTAATTTCAACACCCTCACCAAATATATTTAATGAGAATAATATGCCAAATGCAATAGATAATAAAAAAGGTCTATTCATAATTTGCTAAGATTTCACTTCTCTATCATTTCATATATTTCTTTCCGTCCTTAATGTACAACCCCTTTGCTGGAATTGCACTGAGGCGACGACCTTGGAGGTCGAAGATGGCTCTCTCTCCTTGTGAATGGAATAGTTTGCGTGAAATAATGCTATTGGTCTTGTCGCTGACATCATCGCGATTATAGATGCACACATCGCCATCGTAGCAAGTCAATAGCTCTGCCGTGGGGTCGAACAATCCTGCCAAGTTACCGTTTGACCACAGCACGGCATTATAAATGCCACAATCGCCTCCGATGCCTTCTATCCATGTGGTGCTGCCCGTTGAAGATTCATTTGGAATATGTTGCTCTAGTTTTAGTTGTGGATAAAGCCGCCCACACGACTGAATAGAATCTTTCTCAGCCACGGTTAAGCTGTAACGATCCCAAAAAAGTCGCAATAGCGTGCCGTCGAGTTTATCTTCTGTGTCTAAGGAATAGTCGGCAAATAGGTAGCTCACCACATTGATATCGTTGATGTGGGGAGTCATCGCATATACTCTTCGTCCCTGTTCACGCATCGCCTTTTCATAGACAGCTGGTGTGCCGAGCGGTTTCTCAATGAATATCTTCTTCCAGATTTCGCCTGCTATCAGTGTGTCGCCATCGATGAATTCGCGGAAATTGCCCGTGGCACTGGTGTAGTTCCATGTACGACCATCCTTCAATAGTGAGATATAGCCTTCTGCCTTAGGCTCCTGCTCAAAGAACTTGAAGTTCTCTTCTTGAAGAGCTTTCCAACTAGTCATATAGGCATCGAAATAAGCATGCAGTCCGCAAAGCGTGTCTCGCGAGCAACCGGGCGTCTTGTCAAGGATGAAGGTACCATAGTTGCCTGCATGCACGGTCCCTACGTCACTGCTATAATACATACCGCAGAACGAAACTCCTTGAGTGCTGGGTTCTACTGTTTCTGACGACAAATCCAAATTGGCCACCTCTACCAGATAGTCACGTTCAGGGAAGAATATATATGGTAAGTTCGCTTTAGGATTAGGCTCACGGAGGAAGAACAATGTGTCGGCCACTTCCTCATACAACCGATAATAGCGTCCCGCTGATGCGTCGGGCTTCACAGGCAGCACTATCGTACAACGCTGACCTGCAGGGAAAGTCACACGATCAAACAACATAAAGTTCATTTCCGAGACATTCTCCTGATTGTAATCGATGCCTCTACAACGGAAAGGCAGATGTCCTAATGCAGAGCATACAATGTTATAGGTAGACTGCGTGTTCTCTACGCGGATGTCATAATAGCCTGTAGCATCTGTCGTTCCCTCATAAACGGTTTCCATGGAACCATAGCCATCATACCCCATCTGTACCTTTGCTCCAATAACCGGTTGCCCAGTTTGATCAACGACGCGTCCAGAGAGATGTTGCATAGGGGTTTGAATGGTAAAAACAACGCATGGCATATTTCCCAGCATAGAGCTATTGGGTAAATTCTCATTAGGATCATCGCTTGTTGCCATAGTACATTTACTATACATGTCTTGCTCGAAATACACATCGTAATCCTTGGCTTCGCCTGAAAATTCCATGATAACATATAATGTCTTATCATGGCAAACAAATGGCTGCTTTAATTCTATTTCTAATATTTCCTCGTGTTGGTCAGTCGTGCCACCATGCTTGATAACGCAATCTCCATCAAAGACGCATGTCATATCGGAAGTTGACATAAAGGGAATCTCTTGTTTGATTGCTTCTGATGTCTCGAGAAAGTACACTTTGGCATGGCGTGTAACATCCTCACCTTCGTTATATCCGCGGAATGCCATTTTTACTATCCTTGCATTTTCTGGGATACCATTATAATAAACCTGCGACTTTGTCTTTGCTGATGATGTCAGTACAGGAACGCCTACACCGGCTTTTTTGCTCGTCAGGGGAGTATATGTTGAGGTAATGTAATCATTCTGATTAGTTCCTGATATAGGGTCATAAAAGAAGTCATGTTTGAAAAACAATACTCCTGTGTCGTCTGAGCAAGAATAGAAACTACGTATGGAGAACTCTGGTAGGGAAGGGAATGGATTCAGGAAACCAACAGGACTTCCGATACCCTCTACCCAAATAAAATCGGAGCATTCATAATAGTAAGAACGAAGACCATCTTGATAGCCTTCATGGTAACCACTGTCAAGATTTTGAAGATGAAAACGCCTATAGGAGTTCCCCCTCACTTCTATCGTGTCGATCTTTGTCAACAATATCTGATGAAGCAACTTGTTATAACGGTCTTCATACTTCATCGTGTCACCAACCTCCATGCTGAAGTCATAAAACAAGCGAGGGTTCTTATCTCCCATCAGTTTGCCATATACCTTCTTGCCCTTTTCTTGCATTAGGCAATATAGCCCGCTATCAACATGTTCCAATTGGTTACTATGCATCATTATCCCATAATAATCCCAGTTGATTTTTTTGAATGTCTCACCTTCACAAACAGTATCTCCTGCAACCACGAACTTCATCATTCGCAAAGGCTCATCTATTGCATTACCAGAATTTACTGTCCACACCTTTCCGTCTTCCAGCAGGGGCCTGTAGTCCGTTTGCGCAGTAACGATTTGCACAAAGAAAGTTAGTAATAGTAGTATCGTTCTATTCATAATTTGCTAAGATTTCACTTCTCTATCATTTCACATACTTTTTCCCGTCCTTAATGTACAGCCCCTTAGCAGGAACAGCATTCAGGCGACGACCTTGGAAATCGGAAAGTGAGACGTCCTTTTGCTTCTCTGACAGCGACTGTATGCTTGTTGGCAACTCGCTAAGGGGAAGGACAGTACCAGCATATACTTCCTTATACCTGGCAACCTCCGACCGAGGAACGTACAGCGTTGCAGAGGTATCTAACTTAAAAAACACATAGTTAGGGAAGGGTTTATTGACTATACCACGAATGATTAATTTCTCCAGCTTACATCCACTAACAAAATATTCATCTAACGAGACAACACTTGAAGGAAAATCCAAAATCTTTAATGACTCACATCCATAAAAAGCCATTCTACCTATGCTTGTTACCGTTGATGGTATTTCAATGGATTTAAGACTTCTACAATTAAAAAACAAATAGTCATTAATGTGAGTTATTTGAGATAAATTAATTTCTTCCAATTTTTCACAATTACGAAAAGCATCAGCGTCGATTTTGTCAACACAGGAAGGAAGATGTATAGATGTGAGATCTGAAGTGTGCTCAAATGCCTCACCCCCTATTGTCCTTACGCTTTCTGGCACAGAATAGGACTTGTTCGGTAGAGCTGGAGGATAGGCATATAAGACTGTCGTATCTTTGCTAAAAAGGACATTGTCCACAGTGCACAGCCATTGGTTTTCGGAATCTACTTCTACAGAGGTTAGCTGTTCACAGCCATCGAATGGGTTCTTGTAGATTGTAATTGTTTCAGGATATTTCTGCCAAATTTCCGCAATTGTCTTAGGAAGACATACCTTTGTCAATTGATTACACCCATCGAAGGCATAGTTAGTAATCCGCCTTACAGTATATGAGTTCTCATTATATGTTATCTCTGAAGGGATCGTTAGTTCTCCCGTCCAATAATTAGCATGGACAAAGGTTGCCTCATGCTTCGTTTCATCGAGGCCATAAACAAGTCCTCCTATTTCAATCTTTGCTCCAGGATAACCATAGCCAAATGAAACATCATCCTCATCGTCATCGTTACCAAAACAATAAGCAGACAATAAAAGAAATGAGAACAAACTGAAGATAATTCTTTTGTTCATGATTGATTAGTTTTAGTTATTAGTTATAGTTGGAATCTTTTTGCAAATATAAATATTTTTTCAGTATCATACAAACATAAAACGTTAAACATTGCAAACAAAGTGACAAATTTCTTTCCGTCCTTAATGTGATGTTTTGCTGAGCGTTCTTGTCACTTGTGACAGTTATCGGTGACAAAAAAATGAAGGAAATGGAAGAATGATAGTGTTTTTTGTTTATCTTTGCAAACAGATTATTATTCATTTAATAGATTTGGATTATGAGAAACCTAATGAGACTTTTCGGACTTGTGGTTCTTGGAATCATGATGTGTACACCGGCGAATGCCCAGTTTGGTAAACTGCTGAAGAAGATGGGCGATGCCATTGACAAGGCCAGCGAGGTGACTAATGCTATCGTGGGCGAGAATAATACGGAGGCGGCAAAGCTGCCGGAGGGAACCGTGCTGGTGAATATTGAAGGCGGCGGTACGCTGGAGAATCCGCTGGCTGACTATATGGATGTGGAGTGCGAAGGCGTGTATGGTCGCACCACATCACCATCGTTTGGTGAGGTGTATGCTGTACTGAAGGTTAAGATGAAGGTGCCGCAGACGAATCTTGGTATTGGTGGTGACCACGGCAACGCTGGCAATACGTTTGCTTATGATGCAAAGGGTACTGCTTATAAACAGAAAATGAATATTATTGGTAACTATGATGTGCAGGAAGGCTTCTTTGTGCGTATCAAGTTGGACGACAGTCGCCGCTTTGTGGATGTGCCTAGATCGTTGACACACCTGGCCCTGGTGGACTATATGTTCTCTACGCAGGACACGAAATGGAAGGTGGTGAAACTGAGAGATGTGCCCATCCAGTGGGACGTGGAGCCGCAGGTGCACTTGGAGATGAGTAGCCAGCCGCCTGTTGGCGCTCCTCTGATTATAAATCCGCTGCGCGATGTGCTGGATATTCAGTTGGAGGGTGTATATGGACAGACAACGGAAGAGGGTTTTGGTACCATCTATACGGTGCTCACGCTGAAGCCCAAGCAGCCATTCAAGCGTGTGGCAATAGGCAGCAACTGGGGTAGTAGTGCTCCCACACTGGCCATTGATCAGGATGCCAACCTGTATATGCCTTATAAGAACCTGTCGGATGCATTTACGTTTGAGCCGGGTAAACCGCTGCGCGTGGTGCTCAATGATAACACCCGCTATAAGAACATGTCAAAGGCCATACGGAGCATGGGCGTCATGAGGTTCTGCGTGAAGTTGGATGGTGGTGACCATTCTGGTTATATCTATCTGCAGAATGTGCCCGTGACATGGGATCCGGAGCAAACGAAAGAATAACTATTTGCTGATTCTCACCCAGTGTACCTCGCGCTGTGTACCGAGGGCATCGCGAAGGGTGAAACGATATTCACGGCCCGGTTCGAAAGCCCAGCGAAGGAACTGCTGGAAACTGCGAACTGGGCGGTCGTCTATCTGCAGGATGGTGTCGCCCTCGCGAAACCCTTGCTGATAGGGGATGCCGCCTTCCCACACCAAGCCAACGGTGGGAAGACCTCCTTTTTCTACAAAGGCAATCTCTAGTTGGGGATTGTTGACTTGAGCAAAGGTCTGCTGGTCGTAGGGTTGAAAGCGCAGGCGACGCTTATGGGAATTGATGATAAGCGAGCCATAGCTCAGCACAGCTGCGCCAAGATGTGAACCGCCTTGTGTGGTGATGGTGTGGACACCGGCAAAGATAAAATCGCCAATGTGCAGTTGGTGGAGGTTGAGAAACACCACCTCGCCGCGCTTCTCAAGGCCGAAATGCCCCATGGCATGACGTCCCTCGCTACGTCCTTCTATCTGGGAAACGAGTGCAGCTGCGCTTCTTTTCTCACCTCGGTCAAAGCTCTCCTTGTTCATCACATAGAGACTGCGGCTGCCAGTATCGAAGAGCGCCTGCTCCTTGTAGCGTCCGAAGGGACGAACAGAGATGTAGGGCACGTGATAGTCCAGGCGATAGCGCATGTCGAAGGCTGCTTCCTTGTCGAAGAACTTCTTGCGATCGGTGAGGATGAGGCGACGGTTAGTGACGTCTATCTTACCTAAGAGCCCTTTATTGAAGATGTCAAAACCAATGATTCCATCGATATTTTGGCTGTTAGTAGTGCGTTTCTGCACAGTGGCTCGCAGGCCCGTGAGCGTTAGTTGCCCTAAGGAGAGTGGTGGCAACTTCACCACGGAAACGGTGTCGCGCTGGTTGTTGGCATCGTGGGCAAAGATATAGCCTACCTTCTGACATCCCTCTAAAGGTGTATCGCTGAACACTACACTTTGTCCGGCACCCGTGTCAAGCAGGAATCGCAACTGTTTACCTTCGATAGTAATTGGTACGAGTACCTGTCCGCGATGCCACTCAATAGAGATGGTATCCACAAAGTCGGTTTGCGACAATGTGAAATCCAACGAATAGCGAGCTAACTGTGCATCGGCTTCTATGCACAGCCAGCTCGCTAAAAGGAATATCCATCTTGTCATAGGCTTGGAGAGTAAAACTCTCTTTATGTTTTATCGCTTCATCTCATTGATGAGACGGTCGGCATGTCCCCATTTGTCCATCATGAAGAGGACATAGCGCATGTCAACACCGATGCAGCGGGCCAGACGGCTATCGAAGAAGATGTCGCTGGACAAGCTGTCCCAGTTGCCGTCGAAAGCCAGACCGATGAGGCGGTTCTTGCCATCGAACATGGGCGAGCCGCTGTTACCACCGGTGATGTCGTTGGTGGTGAGGAAGCAAAGGTTCATGTTGCCTGCGCTCTCCATCAGGGGAATCATCTCGGGCTCTACTTTGTAGTCTTCGATGAGATCGCCTTTCTTCATCTTCTCTACGATGCTGGGGGCAGCGGTGTAGTAGCCAGAAGGCTTACCACCCAAGGTGTATTCTTTCACCTGACCATAGCTGAGGCGCATGGTCATGTTGGCATCGCTATAGTGGGGAAGATCCTGCTCCATGCGAATCTTGGCATCGCAAAGGTAGCGCTCCTGGATTTCGATGGAATCGTTGATTTTCTGCATACCTTCACGCAGTTGGTGCATCATGTCGGTAAGTTCGAAACCGAACCATACGGCAGGATCTTTCATGAACGACTTCTTGTTGGGATAGACACGGGCACCTTTCTTCATGAGCTTTGACTTGCTGTAGAGATAGTTGGCGTAGGCCTGACAGTCGCCACCAAACTTCTTGTCGATGAGCTCATAGACGGCAGCGAGGTACTCCTTCTGGGTCATCTGCTGACGGAAGTTCTTGAGAAGTGTGCCCAGGATCTCACAGTCGGTAGCCTGGTCGAAGGTCTCGCTGTTGTCCTTCAGCGTGATGTGCTGGCGCTTGCCCTTGCCAACAGGAGAGGCTCCGTTGTGCACAAACATGGCACGTGTAGAGAGCTCGTCGGTACGACGGAAAGTCTCGAGCCAGTACATGTAGGCTTCCATCAACTTGATGCGCTGGCTGTATAGCTGCTGCATCTTGGCGAAGTCAAGCTTTCCTGTCAGATAGCCACTCTTCTGCTGCCATTCGCGCAGCTGTCCCTCGAAGTCGCGTTTCTGCTGGATGAGCTGGATGCTGTCTATGCACTTGTTCATACCAATGGAATTCTTCCAATAGTTAGATGACTGTGCATATTTAGAATCATACTTGATGCGTACGGCCTCTGAGGCATCCATATGGCGCTTCATAACCTCTTGTTTCACGCCGCGAACCTGCGCACGAATGGCGTTCTGCACATAGCGTTCCTCAATACCATAGCTCGAGAGGTAACGACTAGTGCTACCAGGATAGCCGATGGTCATGGAGAAGTCGCCTTCCTTATATCCTTCGTCTGAGATGCGTGCCCAATGTTCTGGGTGATAGGGCACGTTGTCCTTAGAATAGGCAGCGGGACCATTGGTCTTGGGATCGGCATAGATGCGGAATACAGAGAAGTCGCAGGTTTGGCGGGGCCACATCCAGTTGTCGGTCTCGCCACCAAACTTACCCATAGACTTGGGGATGGTGAACACCAGACGCAGGTCGGTAAAGTCGCGATAAGTAGTGGCGAAATAGCGGTTGCCTTCGTAGAAAGGCTTCAGCTCAAGACGCAGAGTGGAGTCCTTAGCCTTAATCTGCTTAGACATCTCATTCTCGATGGAATCGAGGAAAAGTTCGCGTTCTTTCTCTGTCATGGTGCCCAAGCCCTGCTTCATCAGGTCGTCGGTGACATCCTTCTGGTCAACCATAAAGGCTACGAACATATTCTCGTTGGGGAGTTCCTCCTCAAACGACTTGGCACAGAAGCCATTCAACATATAGTCGTGCTCAACGGTAGAGTGCGAACGGATAGACTCAAATCCACAGTGGTGGTTGGTGAATACCAGTCCATCAGGACTTACCACCACGCCAGAGCAATAGCCGGAGAAGCATACCACCGATTTCATGATGGCATCATCGGCCTTGTAGAGTTGGTCGTAGGGCAGCTGATAGCCATAGCCCTTCATCTGTTCGTATACGGCCTGGGGCAGGTCGTAGAGTGTCCACATGCCCTCGTCGGCGTGGGCACCAAGTGTCATAAGACAAGTGATAAATGATAAAATCAGTTTTTTCATATTAGTTATGTATTGATAATTGTTATTTCCTGAAGTGTTTTCCAATAACGGGGAGACTGCTCAAGGGGAAATCTTTCTTGACTACCAAAGCCAGGAACAGACCGATTAGCAGTGTGTTGATAGACAGACTGGCCCATGCGGGGAGTGTGTGAATGGTGTACCAGATAGGTATGAAGAGAATGGCAGTCGTCAATGTGTAGAGAGCAATGTCCTTCATGGGATAGGCGATGGGGTTCTTCTTTTGTCCTACCACATAGCTCAAGACCATAGCAACGCCATAGCCTGCTACACCGCCCCATGCGCAAGCCCAATAGCTGAACTCAGGAATGAGGAGGATGTTGACGGCAAAGAGCACAGAGCAACCTGCCAAAGAGAACCAGGCACCATAGATGGTCTTGTCGATGAGCTTGTACCAGAACGAGAGGTTGAAATAGACGCCCATCATGATTTCTGCTATCATGACTACAGGTACTACGTCCAGTCCTTCGCGATATTCACTGCCAATGATGTTCTGCAGTAATGGCATCCAGCCCATCACGCAGAGGAAAGCCAGCAATGTGAAGATAATAAAATACTTCATGGCTGCTGCATAGTACTCACTCTTGTCTGCATCCTTTGACTTGGCAAAGACGATGGGCTCGTAGGCATAGCGGAAGGCTTGTGTAATCATGGCCATAATCATGGCAATCTTTACGCATGAGCCGTAAATACCTAATTGCACGTTGGCTTCAGCCTGGTCGGGATATACCAATGGGAAGATGATCTTGTCGGCTACCTGATTGAGAATGCCTGCAATACCCAAGATGAGAATGGGCCATGAATAGCTCAGCATCTTACGCAGCAGCTTGGCATCGAAACACCAGTGGATACGGAACAAATCGGGTACGAAGAACAAGGTGATGAAGGCTGTGCACAACAGGTTGATGAAGAACACATAATAAACAGAGGTCTTGCCCAGCCATACGAAGTATAGGACGTTCAGTCCGATATTGAGTGCAATGAATAGTAATTTCAGTGAGGCAAAACGAATGGGACGTTTCTGGAAACGCAGGTAGCTGAAAGGAATAGCCTGCAAGGCATCGAGTGCAACAACTACGCCCATCATCTGCAGGTACTCTGGATGACCGCAATAGCCGGTGAAATGGCTAATGGGGCCAATGAATCCAAAGAGCAATAACAGGAAGATAGCCGACAGAGTTCCTACCACTGCAAACGAAGTGGAGAACACACGGTCTGACCAAACAATAGGTTTGCTGTCAGAAGAGTTATCATTTGCAAAGCGGAAAAGAGTGGTTTCCATGCCGAAAGTGAGCAGCACTAGGATTAGTGCGGTGTAGGCATAGATGTTTGTGTTGACACCATAGTCGCCCGTATCCTTGGGCATGTAGTGGGTGTAAAGGGGAACTAGCAGATAGTTCAGGAATCTGCCAACGATGCTCGAAAGGCCATAGATGGCCGTGTCTTTTGCTAGTGATTTAAGATTTGCCATTTTTTATGCGAAGAACATATATGCAATAAATATCGCGGCGATAATGCCTGCCAAGTCGGCCAGAAGTCCGCAAGCCACTGCATGACGGGTGAAGCGGATGCCTACGGAACCGAAGTAAACGGCCAATATGTAGAACGTGGTATCAGTGCTTCCTTGGAAGACGCATGACAGACGACCAACAAACGAGTCGGCACCATAGGTGGTCATGGCGTCAATCATCATGCCACGGGCACCGCTGCCACTAAGTGGCTTCATCAAAGCTGTTGGTAAGGCGCCCACGAACTGAGCATCAACACCCATTGATTCAAAGCCATAGCGAATGCCGTCAATCAGGAAGTCCATAGCTCCGGAAGCGCGGAAAACGCCGATTCCAACGAGAATGGCTACCAAGTAGGGGATGATGCGTACGGCTGTTGAGAAGCCATCCTTGGCACCTTCAACAAAAGCATCATAGACATTCACCTTCTTCAGTAAACCTGCTGTTATGAAACAAATGATGATAACCATCAGGATGATGTTGGCAGCAGAAGTGCTGACCAGGTTCATCTGCTCGCCATCGAGCTGGCTAAATCCCCAAATGATACCGGAAACAACCAGGCATGCTCCGCCCAATGTGGCTAGTACGGGCACGTTGAAGAGATTGATGCGCTGGAAAAGTGAAGTAATGAGTACGCCCATGAGTGTTGAGAAGAACGTAGCCAACAGAATGGGAATGAAGATATCCGTTGGTTGGACTGCTCCCATCTGTGCACGATAGACCAGGATGCTGACGGGTATCAGTGTTAGTCCGCTGGTGTTCAGCACCAAGAACATAATCATGGGGTTTGAAGCCGTATCCTTTTTGGGGTTGATTTCTTGCAATTGCTCCATCGCCTTCAGTCCTAAAGGGGTAGCGGCATTGTCCAGTCCCAGCATGTTGGCAGCGATATTCATGAAGATACTGCCTGTAACGGGATGTCCCTTAGGTACATCGGGGAACAGTTTTACGAAGACAGGACTCAGCAGGCGGGCTAACACATTGACCACACCGCCACGTTCGCCAATCTTCATAATGCCCAGCCAAAGAGACAGGACACCTGTTAATCCGAGCGAAATCTCAAACGCTGTTTTTGATGAAGAAAACGTAGAATCCATCATGTTTGGGAAAACATCAAAGTCCCCAAAGAATACCAAGCGCACCAGTGCTACGACAAATGCGATGATGAAGAATGCAATCCAAATGTAATTCAATACCATAACAAAGTGCAAAGGTACTGCAAATATTTGGAATAAGCAAACGATTATATATGTTAAGTGCTGTTAAATATTAAGGTTCGCGTACATAATAATAGATAAAAAGAGTTTTTTCGTAGGATTATACGAAAAAAAAGAAGTAATTTTGCAGCCGAAATTCTAATAGTTATTTAATAATGGATAGTAAAAAATCAATTTTGAGCTTAGTACTGTTGACGTTGCTTTTCACTGGTTGTGAGAAGGATTTGTTCGATCTCGAGAAGTACAGAGCTAACATGGCTGCTGCATTCCCTTTTGCAGATGTGGACCCACAGCATACATGGACAACCATTGGTACTGCTGAGGTTGCACTTGGACTTCAGATGAACACAGGCGAAGAGTACGACGTGAGGATCTATGATGAAGACCCCATAGGCAGTACAGAGTCGCTCACACTTTTGGCTCAAGGTACTGTGAAGGACGGTGAGTCGCTCAACACAAAGCTTAGCTACACTTTGGATAAGAATTACGTGTTTGTGGCATTGTTTGACAAGGATAACTTCATGAGTGTCTATCCTTTCGGCATCGTCGATGGAAAGATAGAGGGCGTGATTGGTACAGAACCTGCAGAAGAGTCTCGAAAGATGGCTCCTCAGCGTCAGCAGGCTCATAACTATAACTTCCCTGATGCTCCAAGTGCATCGCTGTTCGCTTCTTCTATCCCAAGTGGAGCAAAGAGCGTGGATAAGTACTACGAGACGCAGAATGGTAACTATGCCATTAAGACCAGTGACACACAAATTAATGTGTGGAATGGTAATTGTAATCTCTATTTCGGTCCTGGTACCTACAATATCACAAGCTTAGCTGTGAACAACAACACCAACATCTATCTGTTGAGTGGTGCTGTGGTAAACATGCCCATAGAACAGAAATACGCTAATGTAAATGTTTATATTGCAGGAGGTGCTACGCTGAAAGGCAAGATAAATACCAACGTACATATCTACAATAGGGGCACGATAGAGTCTACGGGTAATTCTTCAGGCTTGATTCTCTACAGTTCTTATAACCCTTGGTGGAATGACCCCAATGCTTCTGATGGTTTGATTTATAACGAAGGAACCATCAAGGTGACTGGTAATACCGGTACGATAAACTGCAATAGCCATACTCAGTTTGTAAATGCAGGAATCATTATTGCTGATAAGATCGTGGTTGATGAGAATGGTCAGCTCTTGAATAAGGGTAGTCTTACGGTGAATGGACATCTGGGTGTGGAAAACACCGAATCACTCTTTATCAATGAAGGTGAGTGTACCGTGGGTAGTACAGGTGTGGCAGGAAGCGCAGACCTGTATAATGATGGTATGATGACTGTACAGGGTGAAACGACTGTTAGTAGTAATCAGTGCACATGGCACAACGATGGTACCTATATCACCAATAAGTTTACCTATACAGCTGGTAGCACCGATGTTATCAACAACTGTAAGATGATTGTCAATGACCGCTTCTACATTGGTTTGGGTGATACCGATCGCAACAGTTTCCAGATGAATGGTGGTGCCTCTGTTGTTACCAAGGACTTCGAGTTCTCTGGTCCTGGATTCATCAATATGGGTTCTGGATCTTTGTTCCAGGTAACTAATATAGCCTATATGGCCATTACAAAAGATGTCTACGGCATCTATGGTCCTTCAAAAGGCGGCTATGCTGTTTTCCAGGCTAAGGAGATAGCTCGTCGTAGCGATATTAATGTGCGTCAGGGCTTCGTTGCCAACTATTTCAATCGTCTTTATGTAGCTACCGATAAGCACTTTAACTTCGGTTATAGCGATAAGGATGATAACCAGATTGCTAATGGAGAGGTGGGCAATCAGCCTTTCTATCGCTTGGATAGTAAGTCTGGTGCCAAGATGTCATCTTACAATGGCGCTGATGTAACTATCGCAGAAGGTGAGTGCTCGCCAGGTTATGGTGGACAACCTCAGGAAGAAGAGCCTGAAGCTGGCGCGATGGGCTTGCGTTATTGCTTCGAGGATAACTTCCCACAGTTGGGCGACTATGACTTCAACGATGCTGTTATCACCGTAACACCAACGATTAACGGTAAGAATGTTACTTTGAAGGTAACT
>Ga0265301_10003715_pt1 | contig 15987 bp, 13 predicted proteins | sample AusTroGonzalo_MG_2_FD_193488 | JGI IMG/M metagenome (GOLD analysis project Ga0265301, IMG submission 193488) | Bovine rumen microbial communities from tropical cattle in Woodstock, Queensland, Australia - Gonzalo_04 | ecosystem: Host-associated > Mammals > Digestive system > Stomach > Rumen ...
CGGCAAACGAACGGTTGTCGATGATGTGTCTATCGAACTAGAACAAGGTGAGATAGTAGGTTTGCTGGGCCCTAACGGAGCCGGCAAAACGACCACGTTCTATATGACCACGGGTTTGGTGGCTGCCAATAGAGGAAAGATTTTCCTTAATGACCAAGACATTACCAGCCTGCCCATGTACCGCCGTGCACAGATGGGAATCGGTTATTTGCCGCAAGAGGCAAGCGTGTTCCGCAAGATGTCCGTCGAGGATAATATTCGTTCGGTACTGGAGTTGACGAAATTCAGCAAGGAGTACCAGGCTGAGAAATTAGAGCAACTCATCAAAGAGTTCAATTTGGAGCATGTGCGTCATAACTTAGGTGACCGGTTGAGCGGCGGTGAGCGGCGACGCACAGAGATTGCCCGCTGTTTGGCGATTGAACCGAAATTTGTGATGTTGGACGAACCCTTCGCAGGTGTGGACCCTATCGCTGTGCAAGAGATTCAAGATGTAGTGTGGCGACTTAAAGATAAGAACATCGGCATTCTCATTACAGACCATAACGTGGATGAAACACTGATGATCACTGACCGCGCGTACTTGTTGTTCGAAGGCAAGATTCTTTTCCACGGCACACCGGAAGAACTGGCTGCTAATCCTGTTGTTCGGCAGAATTACTTAGGCCGCGATTTTGAATTGAAGCGGAAAAGTAAAGTTGAGAGTTGAGAGAAGGTGAAAAGTTATAAGTTAATAGGAATTCTGTTGGCGGCAGTGCTGTTCAGTGCGTGCCATAATGCGCCAGAAATACAAGTCTCGGTTCGCGAATGTGCACCGTTGCCGGAAGTACGTGTCAGTGCTCGCGCATGCGTATTAGAGGGTAAAGCTTATGTATTTGGCGGAAGGGACGCGAAAAAGAATCCCCGAAAAGAACTATGGCAGTATGATCCTGCTGCAGATTCGTGGACACAAATCAATTCCTTCCCCGGCAAAGGCCGTGTGAACGCTGCGATTACTGCTTGCGGAGATCGGTTATTCATGGGGCTTGGGTTTGCAGGGCGTGTCTATGTAGATAGCTGCTACTTGCGAGATTGGTGGTCGTATACACCGGCTACGAGCGAATGGAAACGGTTGGCTGATTTTCCCAACATGAATACTGTCGCGCCTGTCGTGGTGTCGGATGGCACAGCCGTTTATGCCCTTTTTGGATGCGGCCGTTTTCAACAGTGCCGAGTGTGGCAATATAGCATCGCAGAAGATAAATGGGTAGAATTACCGCTTCAAGAGGCTAAACCCGCCGCATTCGGCTGTGCCGGTGCGATGTGCGGTGGTCAACTCTATTTCGGGTTAGGTTTTGATGCTCATAACTGGCGAGATTGGTTCAGTGTGACGCTGCCTGAGAATGAATGGAAAGCCTGTCGCTCTATACCCGGTAAAGGACGTGAGTTCAGTGCTTGCGCGGCGAATAACCAATATGTGTATATTTTCGGTGGCCAGTACTTCGGTGGTAATGGTACCGGCGGAGAGATTTTTGAGAGTTTTATGCGCTATGCGCCTGCCAAAGATCAATGGGAATGGTGTGGTACTATGCCCGGCGGACGAGCGGTAAACCAAATAGCCTTTTCCATCGATGGAAAGGTCTATTTCGGGTTAGGCGAAGATGAAAACAGTAAGGGACTAAACACTATCTACTGCATCGATGAATAGGACTTGGATCATAGGCATATTACTTCTCTGCACAGTGCAAGCGCAGGCCTGGAAATGGTGGCCTCTACCGATGGCAGAGAAAGATACCTGCCTCGACTCGCTGCTATACGTAGGTGAAGTAAGTGTACTGTCCTCCAGCGGAGCACAGACGCCTTCGCTCTTATGGCACAACCAACACGGCAATATATCCCTTCTTCCTCATAGCGGAAATATAAGTCTAGGCATCATCAAACCTGCGACACGTCCGAGCCGATGGTTTGATTATGATTTCGGAGTCGTGCTAACCGGTCGCGTTAGTGGCACGCAACGTTCAATCCCAGCGCCGGAGATACAAGGAACCGGATATTTTCGTGAGTTATACGCCCATGTGCGGCTATATATTGTGGACATAACCGCCGGCATTCATCCCATCACTTACGGCGGAGGAATCGAAGGATTAAGTATCGGAGGTATGTTGTTTTCCGGCAACGCCCACCCTATTCCGCGCATCTCCATTGGTTTAGATCGTTGGACGCCGATTCCGGGATTATTCGGCTACGTGGAAGTAAAGGGCGGCATGACACATGGATGGTTAGCCGACAATTCAGAAATTGTCAAAGGTACACTTTTGCATCATAAGTATATTGGCGGACGCATCGGTGGTTCGCTTCCTGTGAATATCAGTTATGAGTTTCATCATGCAGCTCAGTGGGGCGGATATTCGTCCGTGTATGGCGATTTGGGCAATAATTTTGCCGCTTTCAAAAATACTTTCTTGGTTCGTTCAGGCGGTTCGATGCCCAATGATCAACTTAATGCGCAAGGCAATCATATCGGTTTTCAACAATTAGAGCTGGATGTAAAAGGGGATGGATGGAAAGTGAGTGCCTATTGGCAAGTGTTACAAGAAGATGGTCCGATCGATTTTATCGGTCGCACAATGAATCGCCCGGATGGTTTATTGGGTGTGACTATTCAGCAAACCAAATGGCCGTTTATCAGCGATTGTTCGTTGGAATTATTCAATACCACTGACCAATCGGGCCCTTACCACGACAAAGACGGCGTAGTATACGGCGGAGGAGATGGTTATTACGGAAATGGTATTTATCGGCAAGGTTGGACCTATTACGGTATGATTATCGGCAATCCGTATTTATCGCTAACCAATAACCGCGTTCGGGGCGGACAAGCAGGCGTAAGAGGCGATATTTTCGGCTATAAATATCGTGTGATTTGTTCACATGTACATAACTATGGACGCTATACTGCACCGATCAATACAGAGAACACCGCCTTCCTGATTGAAGTCAAGAAACACGTAGAACAAGCGTGGGGGTTGGATTTTGGAGTTACCCTTTCCGGCGATTTCGGAAGCCAATATGGAAACACATTTGGCGCGATGGTGACTATCAGCAAAAAAGGACTTATCAAACAATGGTAAACATGAATTTCGTAGAACTAAGCAATACTATATTCTCGCAAGCGGTGCGTGACTATCATAAGACCGACCACATAGATGCACCGATGCCGAATCCTTATCCGCAAGGTACGATTGAATATGATTTGTACCATAAGAACTGGATTGACACGGTTCAGTGGCATTTGGAAGATATTATTCGCGACCCGCATATTGATCCCGTGCAGGCGTTGGCGCTTAAACGTCGCATCGACCAAAGCAACCAAGACCGAACGGATCTGGTAGAACGTATTGATAGTTATTTTTGGGAACTCTTCCACGCCATTGAACCTCAGCCTAATGCACGCATCAATACCGAAAGTCCCGCTTGGGCAATCGACCGATTGAGTATTTTGCACGTCAAATTATGGCATATGCAGGAACAAGTGGACCGCACAGACGTCTCGGCCGAGCAACATGATAAATGCGTAGCGAAAATGGCTGTTTTGAAGGAACAATTGGGCGATATGACTACCTCAATTGGGCAATTGTTAGACGATTACGCTTCCGGGGCACGGATCATGAAAGTGTACAAACAAATGAAGATGTACAATGATCCGAACCTTAATCCTGTTCTCTACGGCAAGAAATGAAGCGTCTTCTCATCATACGGTTTTCTGCGTTAGGAGATGTAGCGATGGTAGTGCCGGTTGTTCGGGCGCTCGCTGAGCAACACTCTGAATTGGACATCACCGTGCTTTCGCAGAATCGTATGGAAGATTTGTTTGTCGACCTGCCGACGAATGTACATTTCCACGGCGTGGATTTGAAGAAGCAGTCTTTGCGGGAAATCATTGCAGATATAGGCACTTACGATTACGTAGCGGACCTACATGGGGTTTGGCGATCAATGATGATACGATGGGCTTTGCGTCTACGCGGAGCAAAAGTACAAACGATTCAAAAAGGACGTTTTTCGCGACTTTTGCTCACCCGTAAATGGACACATAAACCACTGAAAACCACCATCTTACGTTATTGTGCAACACTACAAAGTCTAGGATTGTCCCTAGACACTCCCAAGGCAGTTCTACAAACGGTCGGTAAAGGGATTGGAATTGCGCCATATGCTGCGCATAAAGGGAAAGTTTATCCGTTGGAGCGCATGGAGCGTGTGGTGGAATTGCTCAGCGAACAAGGTAAACAAATCGTTCTTTTCGGCAATCCTTCCGAAGCTTCTATTTTGGAATCATGGGCGAAAAAGTATCCAAACGTAAAGTCTGTAGCCGGCCAACATTCGCTTCGCAAGGAATTGGAGATTATGCGGAGTTTGCGGATTATGTTGACCATGGATAGCTCCAACATGCACTTGGCTTCGCTGGTAGGCACGCGCGTTATTTCCATCTGGGGTGCTACGCACCCGAAGGCTGGATTCTTAGGCTTCGGACAACAAGAAAGCGATTGTATTCAGCGCAATGATTTATCTTGCCGTCCTTGTTCTATCTATGGAAAGAAAAAATGCAAATACGGCGACTATCGTTGTTTGGACATCACACCGGAAGAAATCGTGGCAAAAGTATGCGAATTGTAGTTAATCCGACATATGAATATTTACGCGGGTGGTTAGAACAGTTGCCTGAGATGTTTGCGCGGCAAGGCGAGATAATCTACAACGAACGCAATCAGATTCGCACCATGCAGACACCAGATGGGCAACAAGTGTGCGTCAAGCGCTTTCACACGCCGCGGTTCTTCAATCGTATCGGTTATACGTTTTTTCGTACGTCCAAAGCTCTGCGTGCCTACGAGAACGCCATCGAACTCCTACAACACGGCATAGCCACACCCGAACCCATCGGTTTCATCCTTTGTGGCAAAGGTTTGCTCCGCGAATCGTATTTGATTACCAAGCGCAGTGCGTTGACGCGCAATTTTTATGAGTTCGGAGACGGCATCATCGAAGGTAAAGAAGATATTCTTCGATCTTTCGCGCGTTATACAGCCTTCGCACACGAAGCTGGCATATACCATTTGGATTACTCTCCGGGGAATATTTTGTTTGACAAAATAAACGGCGAATGGCATTTTGAGATGATTGACATCAATCGAATGGAAACGCACACACTTGTTTCGATGGCAAAAGGCTGTGCGAACTTTGCGCGTCTATGGGGCAAAGCGGATTTGCACTTACTGATAGCCGAAGAATACGCTTCCGCCCGCGGCTTTGATGCCGATGCTTGCAAGCAGATAGCTCTTCGAGCTCGCGAAAACTTTTGGAGACACCGTCCGCATCCTTTCTTTGTATATAGTTAACGGCCACACCCGATGAACATACAAGCCTCCGACATACTCATCGTTATTCCTGTTCATAAGGCGCAATTGACGGCCGAAGAACAACTTTCCGTCTCCCAATGCGAGCGAGTGTTGGGGCGTTATACGATTCGCTTTGTATGTCCCGAGTCTATTCCTGTCATCCAAGGATTTGAACATATACCCGTAGAACATTTTGAGAATGCTTTTTTCGATGGTCTGGCCGGATATAACCGGTTGATGATGTCCGAGTCTTTCTACGCACGTTTTGCACAATACACCTACCTTCTGATTTATCAACCGGATGCGTTTGTTTTCCGCGACGAATTGCTTCAGTGGGCACAAACAGGTTACCCATTTATCGGGGCACCTTGGATTCTGAAATCCAAATACCGCACATGGTGGGGACGTTTATTCCTTCGTTTACGTAACTTCCGCTATCGATTGAAAGGCCAACCATTCCGTTCGTTTGCGTTAGGCGACAAAATAGGAAACGGAGGTTTCTCTCTGCGCAAGATAGATGAGTTCCTTCGCCTCTGCCGCAGCGAATCGAAAACTATTCCATCCTACCTACAGAAAAGCGAACAGTGGTCCGAATACAACGAAGACGCATTCTGGGCCACAAGACCTAATTGGCACTATCCGGCTGCAGAGGAAGCGCTACGGTTCTCCTTTGATATCCAGCCACAAGAGTGCTTGCGCCAGACCCAAGGAGCACTGCCCTTCGGATGTCACGGATGGCACAAAGCGGAAGTGCGCGATTTCTGGCAACCCATCATCAATAAACAGTTGGGCACCGAACCCCTACGTGTCTATTTCGACTATCAGGCGTTCATCCATCAATCATTTGGCGGCGTATCCCGTTACTTCACGGAGATCATCGCTCGTCTACCGAAGTATAATATCCTTCCCATCGTAGGCGTCCCCTATTCAAATAACACCCATTTGCAAGCGTTGGGCATCCCCATTCAACCTGTTTCTCACCGCAAAATAGCCAAGCGTCTAAACCGGCGTTATTGCCGCCAACAGCTACGCGAGGGACAGTTCGACATCATCCATGCCACCTATTTCGACCCTTACGTCATAGCGGCTAACACCCACCATCGTCCGTTAGTCATCACTATCCACGATATGATTGACGAGATCATGCACGAGGGCCATCATACACCTCGCAGAAAAGCCCTTTTGGCCCGCGAAGCAACACATATCATAGCCGTTTCTAACAACACCAAACGAGATATCATCCGCCTTTTAGACATGGATGCCCACAAGATTAGCGTTGTGTATCACGGTAATAGCATTGTGGAAACCGAGCCCCAAAAGACTCCTGTTTTACCGGACCAATACATCCTCTATGTAGGTGGACGACAACGCCAATACAAGAATTTCCGTCTATTCCTGCAAGCGATGCAACCCATCGTTCAAAGCGAACAGATAGATATCATTTGCATTGGCCAACCCTTCACGCCGGCGGAACAACAAACCCTACGCGAGTTGGGTATCGAGAAATCCACGCATTCGCTCTTTGCCGATGATGATCAGCTCTATACCATCTACCATCACGCACAATGTTTCGTCTATCCTTCTTGCTACGAAGGCTTTGGTTTGCCTATTCTTGAAGCCTGGTCTGCCGAGTGCCCGCTGATCCTGTCCCGTAGTAGTTGTTTCCCCGAAGTTGCCGGCGATGCAGTCCAATACTTCGAAGAAAACAACGCAGCCGATTTGACCAAGCAGACCCTACAGGTATTGCATTCTGCTACTCTGCGCAACGAACTAATTGCCAAAGGGAAAACACGTTTACTCAACTACTCCTGGGATCAAGCCGCCGAACAAACGGCCGCTATTTATCACGAAATCTACCGTCGTTATGTCTAAGCCAAAAATATCCCTCGTCACGGTTTGCCGGAATAACTTATCCGACGTGCAACACACCGCCACAAGCGTCTTTGCGCAGACCTTCACCGACTATGAATACATCATCGTCGATGGGGCTTCGACGGATGGTACAGTTGAGTGGCTTCGCACGCAGTCCAATATTCGCTGGGTTTCTGAGCCCGATAAAGGTATCTACGATGCGATGAACAAAGGCGTGCAGATGGCAAAGGGCGAATGGATACTTTTCCTCAATGCCCGAGACACATTGTTCCATAACGAGGTGCTCCAACAAATAGCGCCATTTTTGCAAAACGAATACGGTTTAGTGTATGGCGACATCGTCAAAGAGCGGAAAGGACGAGAAATAATCAAACAGGCAGAGCAACCGCATAATTCGCATCGCATGTTCTGTTGCCACCAAGCCCTCTTTACCCGAACAGACCTGCTGCGCCAAACACCTTTTGACTGCACGCATCCTTTCTCTGCGGACTTTAAGTTTGTCAAGCAAATGTACCTTCAGGGCATTCCTATGTTGCATGTGTCTCAAGTGATTGCACGGTTCGACACGCACGGTATTAGTCATACACATCTGACAGAGGGACTGCAAGATAACATTGCAGTCATTCGCGAATTAGACACGCGCTGGTGGAATCGTTTTTGCTTCATCAGCCGACTTCAATGTAAAATCCTATGGACCCAACTACGACACATCAGCTGAACATAGCTTTCGATGCCAAACGAGCCTATCTCAATTACCGAGGCTTAGGTAATTACTGCCGCACACTGTTGAGGCAGTTAAGCGCGTTATATCCTGAGAACACCTATTGGCTATGCACCCCTCAAGACCCTGGTGACTATCCTTGGCTCAATCAAACTCCCTTCCGCAAAATTGCGCCATCCGGTCTATGGAAAATCAGCCCGTCTTTGTGGCGAAGAGCAGGTATTAGTAGCGCCCTCCAAGACGCGAAAATAGACATCTATCACGGTCTCAGCCAAGAATTGCCGGCACACATCCGACGCTTGGGTTGTCGAACCGTAGTTACTATGCACGACGCTATTTATCTGCGTTATCCCGAACTATATAGCCCGACATATGTATGGGCATTCACCCAAAAGAACAAACAAGCCTGCCGAGAGGCGGATTGCATCGTAGCCATCTCCGAGCAAACGAAACGCGACTATATAGAGTTCTTCCATGTGCCTGAAGAAAAAATACGCGTCATTTATCAAGGATGTCATCCTATTTTTTGGGAAAATGCCTCCGAAGAGCACGATTGGCAAGTAATTGCGAACTATAATCTCCCATCGGAATATATCCTTTCCGTCGGCGCTTTGGAAGCGAGGAAGAATGCCCTGCGCATCCTACAAGGAATGGCAGAGGCGCATATAGACCTTCCGCTCGTCTTAGTTGGTAGAGGAAACCCGTCTTATGTGCAACAACTGCAACGCTCCGCAGAGACGCTTCATATTCGCTTGATTCTCATCCAAAATGCCCGGCATCAAGACCTGCCATCCATCTACAGGAAAGCATCCGTGTTCGTTTTTCCGTCGTTGTTCGAAGGATTTGGTATTCCCATCTTAGAAGCCGCAAGATGCGGAGTGCCTGTTGTAGCCAGCTCAGGAACTTGCTTTGAAGAAATTTGTCAAGAGGCAGCATTGTACGTAAACCCTTTACGCCCAGATGCGATAGGCAACGCCATCCGCCGGTACTTGGATGACACCTCATTACGACAACAAATGAGCGCGCAAGCACTCGTCAACACCGAGCGTTTTCGTCAAGAAAAAGTGGCCGCTGAAATGATGGCTCTCTATCAATCGCTCGTCTGAGACGGCAATTCCGATTCGACCTCACTCCGTCGTTCTACACCATAGATCCAAACAAAGATAGTCACGCAGATTAGGATCGGAGGGAAATACTTCCCCAGAGGTTCGAAGCATGCTTGCAGCATAATAGCCGCTAAAGTCATCGCATAATACCATTTATCTTGTGGCCTCATGCGCACCGCAGCTGCAGCTATAATCAACCCCAAAAGCACGAACAACCCGATCACACCGTGCTCCAACGTAATCTCCAAAAAGGTACTATGCGGGTGAATGAGGTACATATCCCGAGGCCGCTCAGAAAATTCCGGCAACTGCAATAATTGTCCGAAATAGATTTCCCGCATACCCTGATGCTCGTAGGCTTTAGTCACGTACTCTTCGCTCAGTGAAGACAATCCATAGCCTACCCAAGGTTTCTCTTTGATCATCTCCACCGAATAATCCCAAACCACTAATCGCGTTTCTTGACGAACGTACTCCCATGAGAAACGCGGATTGCGACAAATATGCCACAACGCTCCTCCGGCTATCAAAATGACCAGCACTCCTGTCACCCATGCGTAGCGACGAACAGCCGGCAACCGCAAACCCAATACCAATACCATCACTAGCGCAGTTAACATACCTACTCGTCCATCAGAGATTAGTAGCATCCCAAAGCAAGCGAACATCGCTATCACAATGGCTATCTTCACCGCACGCGGCACACGACTCTGTAACGCGTGAAAACCCATCACTAATGCGATATTCAAATATAGATTATACTCCATATGCGACGCAATGTTCATATGCCGCGTCAGATTGAACCAATATCGAAACTCTTCCAACTGGAGATGCCCGTCCACGCCCTGTAAAATAAGCACCGTCACCAAAGCCGCTGCACCCGACAGTAACATCGCATACCCAATATAGCGCACGCGCAACTTATCACTAAAACCCACCAAACCCATCAAACCAACCACCAAGAATGGCAAACGGCGTTCGATTTGCTGATGATAATAGGTAGTTGCAGGAATGTCAAAGAGTTGATGCAAAGGGGTAAGCAAGAAAAAGACAATCATCAGCGCAAACACCCATTTTTCTCCACTCATTCGCCAACCTTCCCAACGTCTGTTAACGATCACATCCACTATCCACGCCAATACCGACATTATCAACACAGCCCGCTGCGCCGGAAAAATAGGAAATAGCAGCGTCGGCATCAACGCCATCAACAATCCCACCGGCAACCACGCGACGATAGTACGATAATCAACAGAAAACCTATTCATCACTCTTGTATTTTATCAAATCCCACACTCACTGTCAGCAATAATCCACGCGGCGTACACAAACTAAGCGGCGTGCGCTTACCTGTTGTATCGCTCCCCGATGCGGCGTCATAATAGAAACAATACTCATTCAACTCCGTTGCAAAATCCCAGATATTATAACACAAAGCCTGCACACTGAACGGTAGACCCTTAATCGCCCCACGGTACTTCAACCGCAAATCAAAATTGAAGAACGAGTCCGTCCGCTGACCAAAATTACCATCCACCACATTAATACCTCGCGTATAACCGTTATACACGATCACCTGGGTTTGCCCCGCCTCATCTTTACTCATCTTCAACCGGTACTGCGTAAACGGCGTACCATCTCGGAACTTACCACTCAGACTCAACTGCCAATTCTTGGTAATATTAACGCCCAACTGCAACCGCGCGATATAGGCTCTATCCTGATTAAGGCGCCCTAACGAACGAATACCGTCATCCGGCTCGCCCATATTCGTAGCCACCCAACTCATCGACGGCTGGGCCAACGATTCGCTCAGCACGTTAATATCCTCCGTCTGCACACCGTTGCCCAACGCCGATGGACCCGATAAACACTCGCTTTGCCAACTAAACGATACGTACACTTTGCGGCCGTTATAGGCATACTTAATCACATTAGACACAAAAACCGGCGAATCCCAAAGTCCCTTACCCGTCTTTGGGGCTTGAATAACCTCGTAATTACCATCCTCCGCCATCCGAACCGACCATGTGTTATAGTATTTCTTAAACGACGACAAGATACTAATCTCATGCCTTCCTTTTATCGTAAAGATAATCGGCAAATCCACCGCTACATACTGCGGTTGCCAAAGTCCCTTACGCATCCGATGGTTCGCTCCGCCATTCGTATTATGCAGGTAATCATCGCTCAGAAAACGTATCTGTTCATATGTATACGGTATGCGATAATTAGCCACAATCACATCCGCTCTGAACCATTTTGTCGGCTCGAAATGCACATCCACCTTCGCTTCATACAACGGTGTAACAACCGACTTGCCGCGCAGCAAAATTCCATCCAACGTAGCCGACAAACTACCCTTCAATCGCATCCACGGTAACACCGGATAATCGGCCTCCAGCGACAGTGTGTTCTCCAACATACCGGACGCAAAAGCCCTCGATTGCCACTGATAAGTGGCCAACTCAATCGGCTTATCCATGTTATAACCAAGCAGATACGTTTTATTCGTCCAATTCGTCTGCGAAGGACTAAAATACAAGAACGAGTTATAACTGTCCAAATGCAACTGCAACCATTTCGTCAATCCGTACCGATAATCCACCGCCCAATTCAACTCATGTGTATGTCCATCGGGATACCATGGTTCAAACCCTTCACCATCGACATCCAATATATTGCGTTCAAAATCCAACTGCCGATGCTTATCGCGCTGCAACGCATATGTCAAACCCGTCGTCAGCATGCCTTTCCGACCAAAATCCTTCTTCCCATAAACCGAAAACGAATGCCTTACCTGATGCGCCGCTTCGTTCTCATTGTACCCGAACTCACTATACGCATCGCCCCTATAACCGGCTCGCACAATATAATACAACCCATCAAAAGCCACATTGCTTCGTATCGGCAATTGACCATCCAACTGCACACGGTAATAATCCGAATCATATGTACCGGCAATTCCGGTATAATCATATCGCAACTGCCGCCGCTTACCATATGTTGCAAACACATGTTGCGTATAATTCGCCCCCTTGGCCGGAATGGCAAACGTCACATCCGCCTCTCCTGACCCCACTATATGCTTGCGGTTGTTCAGCGGCCGATTATCCTCCAATCGCTTAATCGCCGAATTACCTTCCTGCAACTCCTGCAACCATTTGGCCGAAATACTGTACCCGCCCACATTGCCGCCTTGACCTGCCACTCGCACTTGATTCGCTCGCACACTATCCGTCGTCCAATACATTGCCCCGCGGTTATAATCAATCGCCATCGAATGCACAAATAGATCCGGTGTGTACAACGCATCGCCCGCCTGCGTACGACTATCCACGCGAAAACCGTTCAAATAATACTTATTCCATCGATACGAATTGCCGTTAAACGACACAATCAACGGTTCAGGATTAGCCCAATCACCCGTCGTCTCCACTTGATAAACCGACACGTCCGAATGATTATCCAAATAGTGCTGCAGACTACCCCACTGGTACCACTCACGCACCCATTCGCTGCTAATCGTATCCACGCCGAAAGAAACCGACGCCCACAATGGAAAAGCGGTCAAAAGGGTCCATATAGCAACTATCTGACGTTTCATGAACGGTTTTTCTTCTTCAATACATCCAAGTTATAAACGAGCCCTACTCTCACCTGATGAAACGGAAAATCCTTAATTCCCCACTGGTACTGCACAAACGGCTCAAAGCCCTTCACATGTCCTGCCGCACGCACTTTTAGACTCATCGGCGCATCGCCATATTTTTCCCAACCAACATATCCGCCCCAAGTCACTTGCAGCGATGCGTATTCATGCTTCGCACTCGCCTGCAACCCATACATCACCGCATCGTTCTGCCGCGCTTCTCCTGTCTGCCAACAAAGAAAACCCACTGAACCCGCAAATCGCAATTCCACCGCCTTCAACGGAATAGATTGCCCCATACTAACATCAAAGAAATAGCCGGGACTATCAAAATGACGTTTCCGTTCAAACTGTCCACCGCTCGCGGTTTTCATGCCCAAACGAACCGTCATCTGAGGAATATACTTCGCCTTCGCACCCTTGAACCAACTGTCATGCAACACCTGCACCTCCGTCGATAAATACACATCACCGGCACCGCTTCCCGTCCCGTCCGCCTGCTTGTACCACTCATAGACAGGCATCCAAACGCTCACATTCGCCCAACGCGTAAACAGAGGAACACACACGCGCGCGAACACATCCGCCGTTTGCGAACCGTTATACCCGAAATAGCCGTCTGCAGCTAACTCCAGCGACAACTTATCTTGTGTCCTACCATCCGTCATATCCAACACCGGCAAAGCATTCGGACCAAAGAATCCAGGCGCCACGCCCGTCGGAGTGAAGGCCTGCGCACTCAATACGCCACACAGCAACACCACTAAACAACTATATCGCACGGAAGGTAAACACATAATTCATCACAAAATTCCAAATCGTCACACACCCGATGGCAAACAACTTACTCCAATAAAACGGCACTTTCCATCGTTCGTGTAACAAATATATAATCAGGTTATTAAGTCCCAAACCCACTATCGCAATCAGTACAAACGACGTATACTCACGAACCACCGCCTCGCTCTGACTCTCAAACGTCCAAACCCTATTCCACAAGTAATTATTCGTCGCCGCCAAGATAAATCCCAGCGAATTGCTCACGTACTTATTCCACCGCAACTTCTCCTTGCAAAGCCAAGTCACGCCGAAATCAATCACCATTCCGCTTGCGCCTACAATGCCGAACCGAACGAAACGCAGCAACACCAACCACCATCCGCTATTCATGCAAATCCTCCTCCGTTAACGCATCCGTCCAATAGACTTGCCCAAACCGCCACACACACGCCGGCTTACCCAATAATTCCCTTTCCAAGTGCCATAAATCGAACTGCGTATATCGATCATAGGCATTTCTAACCAACACCGCCTCGTCGTCATAATAGAACCGGTACAACGACGGAGCTTGGAAAGAACCGTCAAAAACAACCGGCAAACCTCTCGCCTCCTCATGGATCTGCTCATAGATCGGCTGCTTGTTAGCCAAACCCGTCTGAACCGGCAGCACATTCATCATCAATACCACTCTGGCCACTAACACCAAGCCCACACAGCAAACCAACGCCACTTTCCAGCCTTTCGTCCAAAGCCACTCTTCATCCATCAGAAGCAAAATAGCCGGAATAGAACTAACCATCGTCCAATGTGGTTCCACATGCCCACGAACCGTCATCAACCCAAAGAACACCTGCATACCGATTACCGTCCAACCCAACGAACGCTTGAACACATCCGCTTGCCGCAACTGCCGCCAACCTACCCAAACCATCAGCGCCCACACAATCGGATTAAACACCGCCCACTGGTTAGGCAAAAACTCCAAACTGTAAAGCGCTTGATAATCCGTCGCACGAGACACCAGATGGTACGTAAACGAAGGAAAACCGTTCGTATACTGCCACCATAAATGCGGGACCATCAGCACAGCTGCTATTCCTACCGCCGCCCATGCCTTGCCATCCCTCAACAACTGCCGGTTACCCAGCACAGCCAAACCAATAACCAGCACGGCAATATACTTGCTATACAACATTCCCGCCATACTAACGCCCAGCAACACGCTCATCGCCCAACTGCCCTCACGCACGTAGCGCTTGTACGCGTAATAAAAAACCGCTGCAAAGAACAATAACGGCGCATCCGGAGTCGTCAAGAACCCATATGCACAAAACATCGGCATCGATGCTGCCACCAACAGAAATCTCTCTAAACTCTCAACTCTAAACTCTAAACTATCCGTTTTTACGGTCTTCCAGACGACCCAAACAGTCCCCACATGCAACAAAACAGTTACAAGCCTAACACTCAAATTCTTGAGTATCAAGCTTGTACTAGGAACAATCGCCCCGCTAAGGGCTGTCATCAAACCCACCATCGGCGGGTGATCAAAATAGCCCCAGGCCAAATACTGCCCATACAATCGGTAATACGCCTCATCAGCGTGTATCTCGCAAAAAAGCGCACATAGCAAATCCAGTACACCCCATAGGAGCAACCACGGCCATATGCGCTTTTCATCTTTCATCTTTCACTTTTCATCTTTCATCATCCTCCGAACAGGTTCTGGAAGAAACTCTTCTTATCTCCTACACCCGGCGCAATATTCGGACTATCTTGCAGTTGTTCAATCAGTTTGCGCTCATCCTTATTCAATTTTTCCGGAATATAAACGCCTACGTTAATCAACAAATCGCCTGTTCCGTAACTGCGGCCGTACTGGTCAATTCGCGGTAAACCCTTACCCCGCATCCGCAACACTTTGCCAGGCTGCGTACCCGGAGTAATAGTAATCTTCACATCGCCCGTCAACGTCGGAATCTGTACTTGTCCACCCAACACCGCCGTCGGCATATCGAGCAGCAAATTATAAATCAAATCGCTATCCTGACGAATGAAATCCTTGTGTTCCTCTTCTTCTATCAGTACCAACAAATCGCCTGCCACACCGCCGCGAGGAGCCGCGTTACCCTTACCGGGAACCGTCAACTGCATACCGCCCATCACACCGGCAGGAATAGTAATCGTGATAATATCCTCGTCACGAATAACACCTTCGCCGCCGCATTTAGGACACTTATTCTTAATGATTCGTCCCTCGCCGTGACACGTGTCGCACTCCGCCTGCACTTGCATCATTCCGAAGATCCCGCGTTGCTGACGAACAACACGACCCGAACCCTTACACGTCGGACAAGTCTCCGTGTTGCCGTCCTTGCTGCCCGAACCGTTACAGTCCTTGCATTGTACCAACTTACGGACCTTGATCTTCTTCTCGCAGCCACTTGCAATCTCCTCCAGCGTCAGACGAACTTTCAC
>Ga0265301_10003717_pt1 | contig 15983 bp, 14 predicted proteins | sample AusTroGonzalo_MG_2_FD_193488 | JGI IMG/M metagenome (GOLD analysis project Ga0265301, IMG submission 193488) | Bovine rumen microbial communities from tropical cattle in Woodstock, Queensland, Australia - Gonzalo_04 | ecosystem: Host-associated > Mammals > Digestive system > Stomach > Rumen ...
TAGAGAATATCATGAGTTTAGCGGCGAAGCTAAAATCAATACATCATTTTATTTATTAAGATTTAATCAATTAAATTATTTATCATTAGAAAATAACTCTAATACAAATGATTTAACGCTAAACATGTATCTTCTCCAACAAGATATTTCGTTATCTTGCTTAAATGTAGCGATTAATGAATCAGGAAAGATTCAAAATCAAAACTTAAATGTTTATCATTTACACGAAGATACAGCATCTAACTTTAATACATATGCGATAGCTAATAATAATTCGATCTTAAATATTAAAAATATAGGTAGAATTAATAATGGCTGTCCAAGATGTGATTTAAAACAAAAAACTAAAGGAATAATCGTTGATACTTATTCAAATATTGAAGCCGATCCAGCTTTAATAATTGATGAGAATGATGTTATGGCAAGTCATGGAGCTTCGATTGGTGCCATTGATCCGGAAGTTTTATATTATTTAATGAGTAGGGGCTTAACTAAAGAAGCATCAGAAAAACTAATTATTGAAGCTTATATTTCCCCATACTTTAAAGATTATAGTGAAACTAATTTAGGTAAGTATATTTTAGATAAAATAAAATAGGAGAAAATTATGAATAAAATTAATATTGAAGATATTCGTAAATATTTTCCAATATATAATAATAATAATCCAGATTTTCATTATTTAGATAATGCAGCTACATCGCTAAAACCGAGCGTAGTAATCGATGCAATGAATGATTATTATGAAAACTATGGTGTTAACATTCACCGTGGTGTTTATAAAATGAGTTATTTAGCTAGTACTGCTTATGAAGATGCAAGAAGTAAAGTTGCTAAGTTTATTAATGCAGATGATAGAGAAGTGGTATTTTGTAGAAACGCGAGTGAAGGATTAAATCAAATTGATTTAATGTTAGCAAAAACACTTAAAGAAGGTGACCACGTTTTATCAACTCCACTAGAGCATCATTCTTCAATTTTACCTTGGCAAAATGTGGCTAGTGTTGGAATTATCTTAGATTATATTGATTTAGATGATAATTATCGTATCACTCTAGATAACATAAAAGCCAAAATTACTGATAATACTAAAGTATTAGCAATTACATATGCATCTAATACAATGGGTTATATTACTGATATAAAAGATATTATTAGTTATGCTCATCAAAAAGGTATTTTAGTAGTTTTAGATGCGGCACAGTATATCCCACACGCTAAAGTTGATGTAAAAGATATTGATTGTGACTTTTTAGCATTCTCAGGCCATAAGATGTTTGGACCAACCGGAATAGGTGTATTTTATGGTAAATATGATTTACTGAAAAAATTAGCACCAGTATACTATGGTGGTGATATGAACAATGATGTAGATTTCTATAAAACAGAAATCAAAAAGCCACCTTATTGTTTTGAAACAGGAACTCCGGCGATTGCAGAAGCGATTGGTCTTGCTAAAGCGATTGAATTTATTGAAGCAGTTGGCTATGATCAAATTCAAAAAGTTGAAAAAGACTTGCTAGATTATGCGCACAGTAAACTAAAAGATATCAAAGATGTAATTATATATAATCCTAATACTGATTTAGGCATTATCAATTTTAATATTAAAGATGTTCATCCGCACGATGCTGCTACTATTTTTGATAACTATAATGTAGCATTGCGTGCAGGCCACCACTGTGCACAACTTGTATCTAGAACATTAGGAGTTAATGGTACACTAAGAGCAAGTATATATGTTTATAATACTAAAGAAGACATTGATGCATTAGTTGATAGTATTAAAGAGACGATTAGTTTCTTTAAACAATTTTAAGGTGATAATTATGAATGATATGAATAATTTATATAGACAAATAATTATGGATCATTATAAAAGTCCACGTCATAAAGGCTTAAAAGGATATAAATGCGAACATTTACATAATCCTTCATGTGGAGACGATATAACTGTAGAAGCAAAGATTGAAAATGGTAAAGTTGTGGAAGTTAATCATGATGGAGCTGGTTGTTCAATTTGTTGTTCTAGTGCATCTGTAATGTCAGAACTATTAAGTGGTAAAAGTGTCGAAGAAGCTAAAGAAATTATTGAAGATTACTTCAATATGATTAAAGGCGAAGAAATTGAAGATCCTGACCGTTTAGAAGATGCTCTTGTTTATCAAGGCGTTGCTCAGTTTCCAGCAAGAATGAAGTGCGCTACAATTTCTTGGCAAGCTTTAAAAGACGTTATTAATGATGATACTGATGGAGATAAAAAAGATGAGTAATCATGATGAAGTAAAATCAATCATTGGCGATTACAAATATGGCTTTAAAACGAATGCGAAAACTGTAGCATCAACTGGTAAAGGCCTAACACTAGATGTTGTTAAAGAGATATCTAGATTGAAAGGTGAACCCGATTGGATGTTAGAATATCGTATTAAAGCATATAACGAATTTACATCAAGGCCACTACCTAATTTTGGACCTGATTTATCGTTCATTGATTATGATGATTATACATACTACATTAAATCATCAAAAGATGTAGCATCTAAATGGGAAGATGTACCAGAAGAAATCAAAGATACATTTGATAAAATTGGTATTCCAGAAGCTGAAAGAAAGTTTTTAGCTGGTGTTTCTACCCAATTTGAAAGTGAAGCAGTATATCACTCTACTATCCAAGAATTAGAAGAAAAAGGCGTTCTATTCTGTGATACCGATACAGCGGTTAAAAAGTATCCAGAAATTGTTAAAGAATACTTTGGAAAAGTAGTACCTTATACTGATAATAAATATGCTGCCTTAAATACAGCAGTATGGAGTGGTGGAAGTTTTATTTATATTCCTAAAGGTGTTGTTTTAGAAAAACCGCTTCAATCATATTTTAGAATTAACTCAGAAAAGATGGGCCAATTTGAAAGAAGTTTAATAATCGTAGAAGAAGGGGCAAGCGTACATTACGTAGAAGGATGTACGGCACCAATCTATTCAAAAGATTCACTTCATGCGGCAGTAGTAGAAATTTATATTAAAGATAATGGTTATTGTCGCTATTCTACAATCCAAAACTGGTCAAATAATATTATTAACTTAGTTACTAAAAGAGCACTTTGCTTAAAAGGTGCAATGATGGAATGGATTGATGGTAATATTGGCTCAATGCTTAATATGAAATATCCTGCATGTATCCTTGCAGGTGAAGGCGCAAAAGGTAACTGCGTATCAATTGCTTTTGCCGGAAGCGGACAATATCAAGATGCTGGTGCTAAAATGATCCATTTAGCAAACAATACGTCAAGCACGATTATTTCTAAATCGATATGTAAAAGTGGTGGGGTTGTAAACTATAGAGGTACCGTAAAGCATGCAAAGAATGCGCTTAACTGTAAGAGTAACATTCAGTGCGATACAATCATTTTAGATGATATATCTAGAAGTGATACCATCCCTACAAATATCGTACAAAACAATACATCACGTATTGAACACGAAGCAACAGTATCAAAAATTTCTGAAGACCAATTATTCTACCTAATGAGTAGAGGTATTAAGAAAAATGATGCTATGCAAATGATTGTCATGGGCTTTATCGAACCATTCGCTAAAGAATTACCAATGGAATATGCTGTAGAATTAAATCAATTGATAAAATTAGAAATGGAAGATGCCATTGGATGAAATTAAGCACTATAATTCAATTGATTATAGTGCTTTATTTATTCTTTAAAGATAACTTAAGCGCTAGGCGCCTAAATTGAAAACTACCTCATTGTATTGTATAATGAAATAAATAGGTGAGATTATGGTTAACTTACAAAAAGTAATTACGGAATATTTTAATAATCACGCAATTGATATTAATTCGTCTACAGTTGTTATTGGTGTATCAACTGGAGTCGATTCAATGGTGCTTTTAGATTTGATATCTAAATATACAACTGCTAGTATCGTTATTGCGCATGTTAATCATGGCAAAAGGATAGAATCTAGCAAAGAAGAAGAATATATCAAAAAATATGCTAAGGATAATGATATTAAAATTTATGTATATCATATTCAAAAGCAAGAAATTGAAGAAGGTAATTTCCAAGAAAAAGCTAGAGATATTAGATATAAATTCTTTAAAGATGTAATGATTAAAGAAAATGCTAAATATTTGCTGTTAGCCCACCATTTAAACGATGATATCGAAACGATGCTGTTTAGATTACAAAGAGGATCAAACTTAGCAGGTTATGCGGGAATAAGCGATTTTGTAAAGATTGAAGAAGGCTACATTGCTAGACCTTTACTAGGTGTTTTAAAAGAAGATATCGTTAGTTATGCTAAAGCTAACAATATTAAGTATTTTGAAGATTCTTCAAATGAACTTGATATTTATTCGCGTAATAAAATTAGACATAATGATGTAGTAGAAATATTTGATGCGATTGAAGATGCATCTAATAATTTTATTGAAATGAAGAATAATATTAAAAATGCTGCCATTGTTTTAAATGAATATCGTGATAATCTAATTAAAGCAATCGTTAAGAAGCAAAAGGATGGCTATTCTTTTAAAGTAGATGAGTTTAAAAAAGTACATGAATATATCGCAAGAGAAATAATTTTTAATTTAACTAAAGAAAATAAACTATCAAGTAAACAAGTAGATGAAATTATGAAGATAATTTATTCTTCTAAAGCTAATATCGTTACTGAAATTGGCTCTATTCAAGTTGTTAAGTCTTATAATGAAGTATATTTGTTTATAAATAAAATCGAAGAAAACGTTAATATAGAAATTACTATTAACGATTTGAATAAATTAGAGTATAATGTAGATAATGTGATAGTTAATATAAATAACATTGATAGCGATGCTTGTAAAAGAAGTTCGAAGAATTGTTTTATGATGAGTTTTAACTATAACTATTTACCACTTGTAATTAGAAATTGGAGAAATGGTGATAAAATAGTTACCGCAAGTGGTACTAAAAAAGTAAGTAGAATATTAATTGATAATCATATTAGTATGTTAGATAGAAAGAAAACATTAGTAGTTTGTAAAGACGATGATGTTTTAATGGTAGTAGGTTTACAAAAGAGCCTTAAAGCATTAGAGAAATATACTAAGTTAGAAGATTGTAATATGATTATTAATTTTAAAAAGGAGGATTACGATGCATAAAGATGTGGAAGAAATTTTGTTTTCATTAGATCAAATTGTAGCTAGATGCGATGAAATTGGAAAACAAATCAGTAAAGATTATGAGGGTAAGACTCCTGTTATAATTGGTCTTTTAAAAGGTTGTGTACCTTTTATGGCTGAATTAATCAAACACATTGATTGTGATATCCAAATTGATTTCTTTGATGTATCTAGTTATGATGGCGTAAATCAAACTGGTAACATTAGAATCTTAAAAGATATTGAAACAGATGTACATGGTAGAGATATCATTATTTGTGAAGATATTGTTGATACAGGATTAACAATTAAAAGAGTTATGGAACTACTTGGATGTAGAGGAGCAACTTCAGTTGAAGTAGTTACATTATTTGATAAAAAAGAAGGTAGAACTGTTAGTAATATAGAACCTAAATATATTGGCTTTGATGTTCCGAAAAAGTTCGTTGTTGGATTTGGACTAGACTATAACGAAATATATCGTAATTTACCATATGTTGGGGTACTTAAACGAACTGTTTATGAAAAATAGGTGAAAATATGAACGATAAACAAAACAAAAATCCAAATAACAAAGGGCGTTTTAATAAACGCGACATTGCTTTTATTGTTTTGCTAGTAGCTGTAGTAGTTGGTATTATTATTTTCTTTTCTACAAGCCGCAATCAACCAACTGAATTAAACGTTAATCAGTTTTATCAATATGTTGATGCTGGGCAAATTGATACGATTGTAGCAAGCCCTTCAGGAAGTGGCGCTAATGCTAAGTTATATAGCGTTAGTGGAGAATTAAAAAATGATGCTGGTAAATATGTAGCAGTAATTGATGATGCCACATATGCATACTTACTAGAAAAGATTAATAATGGTACTGCTTCATTTACTTTACAAGTAGAAGAATTAAGAGAAATTGATTGGTTAACAATTATTGTTTCAATTGGTATTCCAATCTTACTAGTTGTTTTCTTAATTGTAATGTTAAGAAATAGCGCTGGTAGTAATAATAAAGCATTTGATTTTGCTAGAAGTAGAGCAAAACTAAATCGTCAATCTTCAGTTACATTTGATCAAGTAGCTGGTGCTGATGAAGAAAAAGAAGAAATGAAAGAAATCATTGATTTCTTGAAATATCCAAAGAAGTATCGTGAAATTGGTGCTAGAATTCCAAAAGGTATTTTGCTTGTTGGTCATCCAGGAACTGGTAAGACATTACTTGCTAAAGCAGTAGCAGGAGAAGCTAAAGTTCCATTCTATTCAATTTCAGGTTCTGATTTCGTAGAAATGTTTGTTGGTGTTGGTGCAAGTAGAGTTAGAGATATGTTTAAGACTGCAAAGCAGACTGCTCCTTGTATCGTATTCATCGATGAAATTGATGCCGTTGGTAGACAGCGTGGAGCAGGTCTAGGCGGTGGTAATGATGAAAGAGAACAAACTCTTAACCAATTACTGGTAGAGATGGATGGATTTGGGGAAAACTCAAGCGTCATCATTATGGCAGCAACAAATAGACCTGACGTACTAGATCCTGCCTTACTTAGACCAGGAAGATTTGACCGTCAAATCACGATGACAATGCCAGATGTTAATGCGCGTACAGAAATCTTGAAAGTACATGCTCGTAATAAGAAGTTATCACCACGTGTTAACTTAGAAGATGTATCACGTAGAACTCCAGGATTTAGTGGTGCTGATCTAGAAAACTTATTAAATGAGGCCGCATTACTAGCTGCTAGGGAAAATCGTAAAGAAATTAAGATTTATGATATTGATGAAGCAATTGACCGTGTAATCATGGGACCTGCTAAGAAGAGTAGAAAATATACTGATAAAGAAAAGCGTATTATTTCCTTCCATGAAGCAGGACATGCAGTTATCGGTGTTAAGTTAGATAACGCAGAAATTGTTCAAAAAGTAACAATTGTACCGCGTGGACAAGCAGGTGGATATGCAATGATGACACCTGAAGAAGAACACTTTATTGAGACTAAAGATCAATTGATCGATGAAATCGTTGGTTTACTTGGTGGTAGAGCATCGGAAGAACTTATGTGCGGTGTTGTTACAACTGGCGCTCATAACGATTTAGAAAAATCTACAAAGATTGCTCGTGCAATGGTAGCTGAATATGGTATGAGTGATTTAGGTCTTGTTCAATATGAACAAAGAGGTGGATCAGTATTCTTAGGTCGTGATTACATGACTGATAAGAATTTCTCAAACGAAATTGCAAATGAAATTGATTCACAAGTAAGATTACTAGTTAGTGCTTGCTATGAAAAAGCAAAGAAAGTTTTAGAAGAAAACAAAGAATTATTAAAACTTGTTGCTGATCACTTATACGAAATTGAAACTCTTACTAAAGAAGATATTTACGAACTTGTAGAAACAGGTAAACTTGCTTGGTGGGAAAAGAAGAAAGCTAAAGCAGAAGCTGAAAAGATTGCGAAAGAAAAAGAAGCAGAACTTCAAGAAATTTATCAAAAGCAACTTAAGGCTATGGAAGATGCAAAAAATGCTGCTAATAACGAATCTGTTTTAACTGATGAGCCAGCTGATAATAGTGAACCTGTAGAAGATGTAAAAGAAGATAACGATAATAAAGAAGAATAATATGAGACTTGATAAATATTTAAAAGTATCGCGTATTATTAAAAGAAGAACAGTAGCAGCAGATGCTGCTAAAGATGAACATATATATGTAAATGGTCGCTTAGCTAAGCCCTCTACAAACTTAAAAATAGGTGATATCATCGATATCAACTATTCTAAAAAGATTGTTAAGGTTAAAGTATTATCAATTGATAATGTAGTTAAAGCAAGCGATGCATCAAGTATGTATGAAATTATTGAAGTGATTGAAAAATAAAAGAAAATAAATGGGAGGTTAATTATGAAAAAAGGATTGAAAATTGCAATCATTGGATCTGGATCTACTTACACTCCAGAATTAATTGAAGGTCTTATTAACAAACGTGAAACTCTTCCTCTAGAAGAATTATATTTTATGGATATCGACGAAAGAAAGAGAACTATCGTTGGTGGACTATGTGTAAGAATGATTAAGGCTGCTGGCTTAAATTGTAAATGCGTATTAACTGATAACCTTGATGAAGCCTTAGATGGTGCTGATTTCGTATTAGCACAAATCAGAGTAGGTAAATTACCTGCTAGAGTTAAGGATGAAAAGATTCCTCTTAAATATGGTTTGTTAGGACAAGAAACAAATGGTATCGGTGGAATGTTCAAAGGTTTAAGAACTGTTCCAGTAATTGTAGATATCGCACATCGTATGGAAAAATTATGTCCAAATGCATGGTTAATTAATTTCTCAAACCCTGCTGGTATGGTAGCAGAAGCTGTATTAAATAATACAAAGATTAAAATGTTCGGTTTATGTAATGTTCCAATCAATATGGAAGGTAGCGTAAAATCTAAACTTGGTTTAGATGACGCAGAAATCGAATATATCGGTTTAAACCATTTAAGTTGGATTACATCTATTAAAGCTAATGGTCATGAATACTTAGCAGATGCTTTAAATGCTGGTTTAAATTCAGATGCTATGAAGAATATCCCAGCAACAGGATTCCCTAAAGACTTAATCCAAGCAGTTGGTGGAATTCCAAATTCTTATTTAGAATATTTCTATTTCAGAAATGCTAAAGTTGAACATTGTCAACACGCTGAAAAATGTCGTGGTGAAGAATGTATGGAAATTGAAGAAAACTTACTTAAGATTTATTCAGATAGTGAACTTCATGTTAAACCAGAATTATTAAGTAAACGTGGTGGTTCTAGATATTCTGAAGTTGCTATTAACTTAGTTAACTCAATTCACAATAACATTAACGATATTCAAGTTGTTAACTTAAAGAATAATGGTGCTGTACCATTCATGGAAGATGATGATGTAGTTGAAACTAGAGCATACATCGGTAAAGATGGTGGCAAGACTATTAAAGTACAACATTACAACGATCATATCGCTGCTTACATGAAGATGATGAAATCATATGAAAAGCATGCAGTTAAAGCTGCTTTAACTGGCGATGTTAATGAAGCATTCCAAGCATTATTAATCAACCCTCTAACTGGCGATTATGATAAATTTGCTCCATGCTTCTGGGAATTACTTGAAGCACACAAAGAATTCTTACCTAACTTTGCAAAAGCGTTAGAAGAACATAAAGCGAGCGAAAAGTAATGAGATATGTATTAGGTGTAGATGGCGGTAATACAAAAACCGATTATTTCTTATTTAATGAGAAAGGTGAATTTGTAGACCACTTAAGAGCAGGTACTTGCTCACATGAAGCATTAGACGACGAATTTGATGGTGCATACCGCGTAATGAAGCATTGCATTACGGAATTACTATCACGTAACAACTTAAAAGTTAGCGATGTAGCTGCCGCTACATTTGGTCTAGCTGGAGTTGATGTACCATTCCAAAAAGTTGCCTTAGAAGGTATTGTTAAGAAAATTGGTTTCACTAATTTCGCAGTAGTAAATGATTCAGCTATTGGTATTAAAGCGGGAACTAGCAAAGGATATGGAATTTGTAGCGTAAACGGTACTGGTACATCAAATAGTGGTATCGATCAATATGGTGGATACTTACAAGTTGGTGGTATTGGTGATGTATCTTGCGACTTTGCTGGCGGTGGATTTTTAGCTGAAGAAGTTATAAGAGCGGTATACTCTGCTGCCTATAGATGTGGTGAGGCTACATCTTTATCACAAATCGTATTCGATAAATTAGGTATCGAAGGCAAAGAAGATTTAATGGATGGGATCGCTAACGTATTTAAACGCCGTAGATTCAACTATACAGAATTAACTATTGCTTGCTTCGAAGAAGCAAACAAAGGCGATAAAGTTGCTTTAGATATTTTATATCGTATGGGTGATAACTGCGCTAAAAGCGGAGCTGGCTTAATCAATAACCTTAGATTTGGTGATGAAGTCGATGCATGTTTAGTTGGTAGTGTATGGGTAAAAGGAGCATGTCCTCATGCTATCAATACATATAAACAAAAGATTCAAGAATATACTGGTAAGAAAGTTAATGTAAATGTTCTAACTGTTCCACCAGCAACTGGTGCAATTATTTGGGCATTAGAATTATTAACTGGTAAATATCCATCTCTAAGCGAGAGAAAACGCATCATTGATATCGTAAGCGAAGAATTAAATAAGTAATGAAAATAGTATTAGGATCAAAATCTCCAAGAAGGAAAGAAATCTTAACTTTAATGGGATATGATTTTGAAGTTAGAGTAAGTAGCAAAGACGAAGTTATAACTTCATCTGATCCCCAAGAAGTAGTTAAATCCATTGCTTTACAAAAAGCTAACGATATAAATATTAATGATGGTGAATTATTAATATGCGCTGATACAATCGTTGTATTAAATAATATGATTTTAGGTAAACCTAAAAATAAAGATGATGCGAGAAAGATGATTTCTTTAATTCAAGGAACTAAGCATATCGTCTATACAGCTGTATGCATTAAGACGACTACTAAAATAGTAGAATTCTTAGACGAAGCAATAGTTGAGATTTATCCAATGAGCGATAAAGAAATTGAAGAATATATCAATACCCCTGAACCTTATGATAAAGCTGGTGGCTATGCCATCCAAGGAATCTTTTCTAAACATATAAAAGAATACCAAGGTGATTATTATACGATTATGGGATTACCTAAAAATAAATTAGAAACAATTTTAAAAGAAATGACAAAATAACAAGGGTAACCTTGTTATTTTTTTTCAATGCCTTTAAATGATTTACATATTTAGTGCTTAGTGTTAAAATGAAAGAGGTGTTTAGGAGGAGTTATGAAAATTGTTGATGGGCATTTTGAATTAAATGGAGAGAAGTTCCATATTTATTCAGGTGCAATTCATTACTTTAGAATCATGCCAGAATATTGGCGTGATCGACTACTTAAATTAAAAGCCGCTGGTTTTAATACAGTAGAAACTTATATTCCTTGGAATTTAAACGAAAAGAGAAAAGGAGAATTTGATTTCAGCGGTAGACTAGATATTGAAAAGTTTTTAAGTATTGCTCAGGAAGTTGGCTTATATGCAATTGTTAGACCAGGTCCATACATTTGTGCTGAATGGGATTTAGGAGGGCTTCCTGCTTGGCTGATTAAAGAAACGAAAAATATTCGTTGCATGGATGAAGTATATACTCGCCATGTGAAAGATTATTTTACAGAACTATTTAAGCATTTAGTTAATCATCAATTGTCACATGGTGGCAATATAATTATGATGCAAGTAGAAAATGAATATGGAAACTATGGTGCTGATCATAATTATATGGAATGGTTGCGCGACCTAATGATTAACCTTGGCTGTGACTGTCTACTTTGTACATCTGATGATAAAAACAAAAGAGCATTATCATCAGGAATGATTGATAATGTTTATGCGACGATTAACTTTGGGTCAAAAGCTAAAGATGCATTTAACGATTTAGCATTATTTAATCGCAATGAGCCGAAGATGGTTATGGAATTTTGGTGTGGATGGTTTGACCACTGGGGTGAAAAACATCACACTAAAAAAGCTAAATGGGTAGCTAAACAAGTAAGCGACTTAATCGATATGGATGCTAACTTTAATTTCTATGTATTTAATGGTGGTACCAACTTTGGTTTTACTAGTGGAGCTAATACATATCTAAAATATACTGCAACGGTTACTAGTTATGATTATGCGGCACCATTAACTGAATGGGGCGACTATACTAAGCAATATTATATGGTTAGAGATGTAATGAAAAATAAATTACATCTAGATTTGCCAGAACTTCTACCGCGTCCTACGCTTCAAAATATTGGAGAAGTTAATTTAGAAGTAGTTGGTAGCTTATTTGGTAACTTAGATAACCTTGCTACAAAGCATCACGTCATATATCCAGAACCAATGGAAATGTATGATCAAGCAAGTGGCTTAATTTATTATGAAGTAGAAGTAAATGGTAAATATAGTCCAGTAATCTTTTCGATAAAAGGATTACATGATTATGCTTATATTTATCGTGATCATAAATTTGTTAAGAAGGTTAAGAACAATATTAAAAACTTACCAACTAAAATATTAAAAGAACCAACAGTTCTTTTAAAAGAAATAGATGGTAAGGTAACACTTGGAGTATTAGTTGATAATGATGGCCATGTAAACTTTGGTAATCATATTACTGATATGAAAGGTATTACTGGTTTAGAGATAGTACCATCTAATCTATATAATATGGATGTATATGATATTCCTCTTGATAATATTGAAAATATTAAAGAAAACGATGATTTAACATTCCCACTATTTTTAAGAGGAAAGTTTAAAGCATCATCAAAAGATGATTGCTTTGTCCATTTTGATGGTTTTAGTAAAGGTATTATATATGTAAATGGTTTTAATCTAGGTAGATATAATAAGATAGGTCCGCAAAAGGCACTATATTTACCAGGTTGTATTTTGAAAGATGAAAATGAAATTGTAATTTTAGAATTAGAAGGTTATAAAAAACCGATTATAACAATAAACGATAAACCAAAATTAGGTTAGGAGATTATATGAAAGAAAAGAAAGTTTTAACTGCAGACGAAAGAGAGTTTAGAAAGAACAAGTGGTTCTTTAGCGCTGGTGGTATTGGAAGAGATATGTTATACACTCTTGTTAGTACATACTTCTTACAATATGTTCAATTTGGTTTAACTTTAACTGTAGCACAGTTTGCTACATTATCAATTTTAATTGGTATCTTAGGAAGAGTATGGGATGGTATCAATGACCCAATGATGGGAGCAATCATTGATGGCACACATCTAAAGATGGGTAAGTTTAGACCATGGATTATGATTGGAGCAATTCTTACTGCCTTACTTACAGTATTACTATTTAACGTAAGACCAAGTGGATGGACATATATCTTTGTAATATGTGCGATTTACTTAGTTTGGGAAGCATCATTCACAATGAATGATATTGGATATTGGAGTATGATTCCATCTTTATCACGTACTAAAGAACGTCGTGATAACATCACTACTTATGTAACATTCTTTGCTGGTCTTGGTACAATTATTATGACAGGCCTTGTAACATTCTTCAGCCCTGGTAATGTATTAAGTGCTTATGCAATTTATTCAGTTATCGCCTGTGTTGCTATTTTAGTTTGTCAAATGATGGTAGTATTCACTGTTAAAGAAGCACCGCGCGATGAAGTTGAAGCACATGAGGAAAATAGTGTATCGTTTAAGAAGATGGTTAAAACTATTTTCCATAATAAACAGTTGTTATGGATGAGCTTAGCTTTACTATTCTCATCAACTGCTACAGCTATTTTACTTGGTTTAATTTATAACTTGTATTATCTAGAAGGAAGCTATAATGGCGATATCTTTATCTTCTTAGTAATATATGGTATTGCTAATACTGTTATTCAATTAATGTATCCAAGAATCGCTAAGCGATTCTCAAGAAAGCAAATTCAATTTGTTTGCTTCTTTGTTCAAGCAGCAGGATACTTAGGCCTTGGCTTAATGGGCTGGTTTAATACTGGTATTCCACTAATCATCCCTCTATGTATATTTGCTTTATTAGTATTTGCTGGTAATACATTATTCTATGTAGCAGAACTTGTTAACTTAAATAACTGCGTAGAATACAACGAATACATTACTGGTCGTAGAGAAGAAGCTGTTGTAACAACAATGAGACCATTAATTGTTAAGTTTGCGGATGCTGTTAAATATTTAGTAGTAACAATTACTTTAATCGTTTCTGGCTTATATGCAATTACACAAAACATTAGTACCATTGAAACCCAAAAGAATATATTTGAAAAACGTTATGAAACAACTGAAACAGCTAGAGACTATGTAGCTGAATATAAAGCATTAGTTATTTTAGAAAATAATGGTGCTACAGTTGATGATCTAAATTCGGAAATGGAAAGCGGCAATTATGAAACATTAAATAAATGCCAAGTTAATCCAGAATATTTAGATGCTATCGGCTATATGTATTTAGTAAGAGTAGATGATAAAGGTAAATATGTAGATTCAATTCAATTAAAAGAAGATGGATCATATTTATTCATCATTGATGGTTATGATTATCAATTATTAATCACTGTAAGTGATGCGCAAAATAAAGAAATTCACAATGCAGCTGATGAAATATATGATGTTAAACGTACACTTGGTACAAGAGTTGTTATTAGAATAGCTTGTTGTATCGTACCACTTGCATTAATGTTTGGATCAATGATGGTTCAAAGAAAGAAATTCATCGTAGACGAAAAATATTATGATGAAATGATGGCGCAAATCGAAGCTAAGAAAGCTCCTCACGAAGAGGAAACTGAAGAAGCTAAAGAAGAAGCCGCTGAATAAGATATAAGAAAAGGAAAGTAAAAATTGAAATAGTAAAGAAAAAGTAGACACAAAAAGAAATAATTAATAACCCCATTCAGTTCTATATTGAATGGGGCTTTTGTACCCTAGGGTACAAGCCAGCCGCTCATTATTAAAGTAGGCAATATAATCATCTATTGCTTTATAAATATTATTTGATTTATATAGTTTAAAATCTTTATACAATTCTTCCTTTATCCAACCATTTAAAGATTCAATAATTGGGTTATCAGTTGGTGTTCCTGCTCGACTCATTGATCTTTCTATGGTATAATCTTTGTGAAGCTGGTTAAAGGCTTGAGAGGAATATATTGTACCTTGGTCCGAATGCACAATCGTTAGAAGGTCTTTATATCCTCTTTTTATTTTGGCTTGTAATAACTTTTTGTATGCATCAAAATGGTTTTGAATTCCAGCACAATGCTTTGATGGTTTAATATCAGATGCAACTATTTCGTTATTAAAGACATCAACGAAGAATATCCAGTCATATGCTTTACCATTACAGTGAAGCATAGTTCCATCTGTTACTATCTTTTCAAATGGGCGTGTAGTATTAAAATCACCATTTAGTATGTTTTTATACCTAATATGTTCTTCGCCTGCTTTTACGTATGTTTTTCTAGCTTTAGATTTTATTCCCAGTTGTTTACATATTTTATGGCATAATAGGTCTGAAAATAGCTCTCCAGTATAGTTTCTAATGGATTGAGCTATGTGTCTATACCCATAAGTAGAATGATGACTATGAACTTCTTTAATTAGCTCTGCTAAGGAATCTCTATTATTTTGCCATCTATTCTTAGTGCCTTTTCTAGAACACCATTTATAATAACCGCTTCTAGAAACATTCATAGCTTCACACAAGCTTTTAATATTGTAGTCCCGAGAAAGAATTTCAATTATTTCGTATTCTGTTTGGATAATTTCGCGATAATTGCATCTTCCTCGGTGTACCCTTTTTTTAATCGTTCATTCTCGATTCTAAGTAGCATGTTTTCATACTCTAATTGTTCCATTTCAGTTAGAGTTTTTCTTTTTGAATACTTTGCTAATGGATTGCCTGGTTTACGTTTGTTTTGTAATCCATCAATTCCTTGTTCTTTGTATTTGGCTAGCCACTTTTCGATTTGTGATCTTGAAACATTAAATTGTTTAATCGTCTCTTTCCATGTATGCCTATCAAAAAAATAATTAAGCACATCTAATTTCTGTTCTTTAGACCATTCTCTATTTATTCCGCCTTTTGGTCTTCCCATGTTTACCTCCTCGCCGAACCCCTATAGGGGTTCTTATCTTTATTATACGTTATAAAATAAAAAACTATTAATAAACACTAATGTACTTTTAGTGTCTACTAATAGTTTATCATTTCAA
>Ga0265301_10003720_pt1 | contig 15971 bp, 16 predicted proteins | sample AusTroGonzalo_MG_2_FD_193488 | JGI IMG/M metagenome (GOLD analysis project Ga0265301, IMG submission 193488) | Bovine rumen microbial communities from tropical cattle in Woodstock, Queensland, Australia - Gonzalo_04 | ecosystem: Host-associated > Mammals > Digestive system > Stomach > Rumen ...
TCACCACATTGTCACCCACATAGGCCTGCGGATAGATCTGCACGCCTGCCCCCAGACGGACATTCTTGCCGATATAGGCGAACGCACCGATGTACGCATCTTCGGGCACACTCACTCCTTCGCTCACGAAACACGGCTGCTCGATCCCTTTCTTGGTCGGGAACATAGCTTTCGAAACCATCTGCAGCAACTGTCCCATTGCGCCGCGTGCGTTCTCCACGAGGATGACTGCACCGCCGGCTTTGCCTTCACCTTCCGGGAAAGCGATCTTGCCCTCCACCAGGCTGCGCGTGATGAGAATCACGCCTGCTTTGGTCTTATCCAGGAAGGACAGGTATTTCTCATCGGTGATAAAAGTGAGGTGCTGCGCTTGCGCTTGCTCTATCGGCGCTACGTCACTCACTTTCGCATTCGCATTGCCGTACAACGCTCCGCCTAACACGGCCGCTATCTGTTGTGCACTAAATTCCATATCTTCAAACTTTAAACATCAAACATCAAACGCGATATTTAAATAAATATCGCTTGGTCGGCTTTCTGGTAAGCGCCGCCAGATCCAATATCTCACTGGCGTCGGCGATGTCACGCACTGTACCATCGGAGTACAAAATGTCGATGGAATCGGCTTTTTCCGAATAGGTATTGCTGGTCGATACATGCTCACACCAGCAGTACGCCGCTTCCTCTTCGCTGATACCCAATGCCTGCGCGTACTCCTTATTCAACGCCGCTTTCTGCGCATCGGTCAGGGGCGCTTCCAGCAGTTCACCACGGAACAACTGACGGTTGATAAAGCTCTCGCTCAATGCACTCAGCACTTTGTCCCCGCCGCCTATCCATGCCTTGATGGCCGACAGCACGTCCGTGTCATCCAACAGCGCGTACTGCTCCAATGCCTCGCTGTGCGTACCGAACATATCGAAGGTCACATTCTGATAGAGGAAATACCGCAACGCCGGTGAACAAAACAGGTCCTTTGTACATTGTACATTGTCACTTTGTACATTCCGTGCCAGTTCTTTCGCCCTCGAAAGGATCTTGATCAAGTGCTGTTCGGCGGCAACGGAAGTCTTGTGCAGATAGACCTGCCAGTACATGAGGCGGCGAGCCACAAGGAATTTCTCCACCGAGTAGATGCCCTTCACCTGCACCACCAGTTTGTCATTGCGCACGTCCAGCATCTTGAGCAGGCGTTCACTGGCCACACGTCCTTCCTGTACGCCGGTGAAAAAACTGTCACGACAGAGGTAGTCCATGCGGTCCACGTCCAACTGACTGGAGATGAGTTGATGCAGGAAATGCTTCGGGTACTCGTTCTTGAAGATAGCAATCGCTGTATCCAACGGACGAGTATTTTGGTCTGTATTCTGTATTCTGTACTCTGTACTCAAATCTTCATTGATCCGCTCCATCATCAGCAACGAAATGTCTTCGTGCGTCACGCCTTCGACGAGCGTGTGCTCGAGTACATGCGAGAAAGGTCCGTGACCGATATCGTGCAACAGAATAGCGATCATAGCGGCTGTCTCTTCGTTCTCCGTGATCTCCACACCCTTAAGACGCAATGAATGAATAGCTTCCTGCATCAAGTGCATCGCACCTAACGAGTGACCGAAACGGCTGTGCATCGCACCCGGATAGACGAGATACGACAGGCCGAGTTGACGAATACGGTTGAGACGCTGCACGTAAGGATGCTGCAGCACATCGTATATCAAGTCATTCGGGATGGACAGAAATCCGAAGACAGGGTCGTTGATGATTTTTCGTTTATTGGGCATAATTTATTTTTTTACTTCGTAGGTGGTGTAGTTACCGTTCCCTTCGGTGAGGGTCATCTTGAGCAACTGACCGTTTTTCTTGTCGTATATCAGTTCGAGTGCCGCGATGTCGCGCGGGGCTACGTTCTCCGCCTTGAGCGTGCAGACATAGGTGTTGCCTACGGTCTTGTAGTCCGCTTTGGCGTTATTGAGTGCTGCGGCTTTCTCCACATCTCCGCCTAAGCATGCCAAGAGCGTTGCACGGTACACCGCCATCTTCTGCTTGGGGTCTTTGACATTTAACTTCTGCAATTTTCCCCCTTTGAACACTTCGAACTTGTCTTTCTCTATGAGCGTATAATCCCCTTGGGGGTGCGTATAGTCCATACGCAGGTTTTCCGGTGCCTCAAACTTCATCGTTCCTTCCGACACCGTGGTCTTGTTCATCTTCGGCATCACCCGCGTCTCCACGAACGCGAACGTACGCGTCTCGTTGGGCTGATGAAGCGACAGGATGGTCGTTGCTATCAATAATATCAGTTTAATCATGACTTTCTGTTTTTAATTTTCATATACAAACGGTACAAATTAGGCTCCAGGGTATAGGAGAGCATGATCGTGGTGATCATTCCTACCAGCGAGGCAAAACTGATGCTCTGTACAGCCGGGTGTTTGGCAAAACCCAAAATGAGCATGCAGATGACGAGTATGACCGCTGAGAGCGTGATGGCCGTTTTGTTGTACATCATCGTCGGACTCTGTTCGTCGTTTTTGAGCAGTCCTTCGAGGATGAAGATCGAATAGTCCACGCCGATACCGAAGACGAACGACGAAACGATGATATTGACTAAGTTGAAGGGCTGACCGAAAAGCGCCATCGCACCAAGCACCGTGTACCATGAGAGCAGCATAGGGCAGAGGGCTATCAGTGTTAACCATATATTGCGGTACGAGACAAGCAAGAGCAGGAACACGAATGCCGAACTGATCCAAAGGATCGTATTGAAATCATCGTGCAGCAATTCCACGAGGTCCGTGCAGTAGTAATAGGGGTCCATCAGCATGCAACCCTCTTGTGCGGTAAGACGGTCTTTGACCGCCTCTGCCTCCTCCGGTGCACAGGTAAGCGAGAAATAGACGAGTGCCTGATCACCAACCTCTTCGTATAAGTTATCCAAAATCGGCTGCGGCAATAGTCCTGCTTCGGTGAGCAGTTCGGGTTGCTCAGGTTGCGCCATCATCTGCTTAAAAGGCAAGAACATCGACGCATCAATGCCCGTCTTGTCACAAGCCTTCGTCACATTCCGCCATACCTCCGCTTGCTTCTCGGGCGTGAAGTACTGTTCCCACGCTTCGATACGTGCCTCTTGCTGTGCAAGCGATGGCATCAACAAGTGCATCTTCGTGCCGCTCACTTCTTCGATACGCGGCAGGGCTTCCAGTGCCTCTTCAACGGTCGGAGCTATCGAAGCGAAATACAGTTCGGTCTTACCGTCATTCATCCACTCGTTCCACGATGCCTCGGCTCGTGCGCAGTCATCGCTGACGTAGCCTATGTTAAGCAGGTTACTGTCAAACTGATACTTTCCCGAGAAAGCGATGCAGATCACTACCCACAGAACGGTCAGTGCCACGATCACTTTATTGCGGTCGATGGGGTAGGCGTTGATGCGCTCCAAGAACCGGAAAGCGCGTTCGTTCGGCGTGTACTTCTTCGGTAAGAAATGCGGCATAAAGACCAGACTGAAAATGGTCGTTCCGAGGATAGCCAGTAACGCAAACAGTCCGAAGTCACTCAGCAGACGCGACTGCGTAAAGAGCAGTCCGGCAAACGCACCGATGGTGGTGAGCGAACCCAACAAAACGGGTTTGGTTTGCTCTTTCATTGTCTGCTTCACGTCACCTGTGTAGATATAATGAATCAGCACATGCAGTACATAACTGAACGCTACACCCAGTACGATTGCACCGATACCCATACTCATGATCGATACGCCTCCTTGGTAGATATAGAGCCCTGCCAACGCCAGCAATGAACCGAAGGTCAAGGCACCTACGGTGAGTACCTGATACAGCGGGCGTTTGAGGCATAGTGAGAGCAGAATCAGAATAATGACCATCGCGATAGAGACAGTGATATAGATATCTCCGCTCATTCGTTCGCTGTTACCTCCTGCCAACACGATTGTACCGTGATAGAGGATGTCGATGCCCGGGTACTGCGTGCGTATCTCGTCCCTTACCTTGTTCATCGTGCGCACCAAGCGCTTTGCTTCCCGCGAGTTGTCGGTACCGAACGAAGGAGTGATAAATCCGATACAGGTATGTCCGTCTCTACCGTACAGGTGGTTGTTCTGAAAACGCGTCTCCAACTCGTCAGCGCCATCCAAAGGAAGAGCCTGCCCGATCGTACCCAACGCAATGCCACACGGGTCGTACGAGATAGCGTCATAGAGGTTTTGACCCAAATCCGTATCCAAGAAATCCTGATAGAAAAGCAGTTGTTTCTCGATATGCTCCACCGAACACAAGGAGTCCAATTGAGCAGCGCTGCAATCGATATACGCAGGCGTATGACTCATCGCATAGTCGGCTGCATCGATGACCATCATCGGGTCGATGTCCGAGAGGGTATAGAGGATAGACTGTCGTTCTGCCGTAACTTCCGTGACTCCTGCCATAAAAGCATCAAGCGCTTCCGCCAGCTCCTCTTGACTCTTGACTCCTGACTCTTGACTCTCGTCCATCGGCGCTGCCTGCACGAAGATCTTGTCCTTCAACTTGATGTTGAGGAAGGTCACACGGAACGCTTCATCTCCCGTTTGGGGAAGAAGTTGGAAGATGTTCTCTTCAAACACACAGTGTGCACCGAGCCAAGCGAGCACCGCTACACACAAGACTAATATGCTATTACGTATATAACCCACCGTTGATACCGATACATTCACCGGTTATATAACCCGCATCTTTCGATGCCAAGAAAGCCACTACTGCCGCTACCTCATCGGGTTCGGCAAAACGATTGAGCGGGATCTGTTTCTTGAGTTCCGCCTCGTCCAGTCCTTCCACCATGTCGGTTTTCACGAATCCCGGGGCTACCGCATTGACGGTGATATTCTTCCGTCCTACCTCTTGTGCGAGCGCTTTGGTGGCTGCAATCAACCCACCTTTTGCCGCCGAGTAGTTACACTGTCCGGGAAGACCCTTGACACCCGACAACGAGGCCATGTTGATGATACGACCGTACTTATGCCGGATCATCGGTTGCAACAGCGGACGAGTGACGTTATAGAACGAGAAGAGGTTGGTGGTCACCACGCGCTCGAAATCGTCCGTTTCCATCCATATAAGCAGGTTATCCCGACGGATACCGGCATTGTTCACCAGCACTTCGATATAGTCTTCCGGGTGTTCCGCTTGCCATTTCTCAATGACCGCCGTACACTCTTCGCGGTTGGCCACATCGAACTTAAGCAACTCACCGTCACCACCTGCCTCGCGTATATGCGCCAAGGTCTCTTCGGCTGCCGCGTCATTCGACTGGTAGTTGATAAGGATAGCATATCCTTGTTGCGCCAGTCGTAGAGCCACCGCTCTTCCGATGCCACGACTTCCGCCTGTTACTAATGCAAATTTATTCATATCTAACGATTTAACATTTTAACAATTTAACGATTTAACGATCGTCTCCATCCCCACGATCTGTGCGGCCGTGATAACCGACGTCATCGACACACCGAGCACACCGTGTAGGTTGAGGTTCTGACCGGTCAGCAACACGTTCTCTATCGGGGTCTTGGGTGCCAAGACGGTCGTCAACGGAGACCTCCAGTCTTTGCGTATACCGTATGCCGACCCCTCTGCCGTATGCGTGAAGCGGTTGTAGGTCAAAGGCGATGATGTATAGACATGCTCTATCGCACCGCGCAGCGCCGGCAGACGTTTCTCTACCAGACGAATACATTCTTCTGCTTTCTGCGCTTTGAAGGCCTCATAGTCTTCGCCCCGCAAGTCTGCCACTTGACTCCACCGCATCGGTGTCAACAAATCCAAGGCAGCCTGATCCGGATAGAAACTAACCATCACACTATTGACCTTAGAAGTATCCACGTTCCATAAGTCCGTTCCTTCGCGGTGCACGAAGATATTGCGATTCAGGTACGGCATCGCGTCGGTTTTAAGGCATATGTTCGCAGTGAACATACCGAAAGTCTCTTCGAGCGAGTCGATACGCCTGCGGTATATCTTACGGATACTCGTGCTGTCTGCCAACAACCGCATCACCTCTTTGGGATGCACATCGCAGATGACATAGTCCGCTTCAATGAACTCGTCTCCAACCCATACACCGGTCGCTTTACCGTCTTGGTCCTCGATGTGTGACGCCCGCGCGCGTACGAACAAGCCCTCCCATGCGTGCGATGTCTGACACCAGATGGTTGGCTATCTGTTGACCGCCACCCCGCAGACGCCAGGCACTCTGGATGAACGAGTTATTGATCTGCGCAAAGACATACAGCGGTAGCGAGTCTTTGTTGAGTTCCAGTTTCAGACTTGACCCCGACAGCACGTTACGCAGTACCGGATCGTGAATCGTCTCACAAAGGAACTCGTATGCCGAACGGGCAAAGAGCGAGGTACTATAGAAATCTTCCGCCTCACGCGGTGCAAACGCATCGAATATATGTTCGCCTACGTTCCGAAGGAATTCCGTATAACGGCGAATCCCGTCTTTCTCGTGCGGGAAGGCTTCTGTGAGCGTCTCAATGAAGCGCTCATGACCCGACGCCAAGGCATACCGCTTGTCACCCAGTACCACCTCATCGAAGCAGTCTTCGTCCAACTGCAACCAAGGCAAATCTAACAAGTTGAAATACTTGAACAGCGGATACAAAGACTCGCCTTCGCGCAGCCCGCCTACATAATGAAAACCGGTGTCAAAGAGCGTCTCGCCGCGACGGAAAGACTGCAAACAACCGCCTACCACATGCTCTTTCTCGAGCACCGTAACGCGGATGCCGTTTTTTGCCAGGATATAAGCGCATTGTAAGCCACCTAATCCTGCTCCTATGACCACCACCTGTTTATTCATCTTTTGTCACTTCCGCTTTGAGCGTCATGTAGTTCTCTTCGCCCTTACCGATCTCGGCATTTAGTACCCATCGCTCGTCTTTGGGTGTCAACGCGATTTTGAGTTCCAAGTCCGCATGCGTTAGCGGCGTGATGAGGGTAGTCAGACGACAACGGTTGAGTTTGATCATTCGCAGCGGAAAACCGATCACTTTTTCAGCGCACGCAAGCACCATCTCGATGTTACATACGCCCGGTGACACCGGTTCACCCGGAAAATGGCCCTCGTAGACCTTGCAGTCCGGATTCAACCGAACAGCAAAGAGGCCGGAAAAACCGTCTATTTTCTCACTCGTTATTGAAAAATAATCCCTCATTCCTTCAAGAATATTTTCTTATTTCACTTCGTTCAAACGATTATTTTTCCTTTAGAAAAATTTTCATCTGACAACTCGCCATGACCGCATCTTTCACCTTTGTCTCTGCGCTGATAAGACGTATACCGCCTACTTCGGTCATCAACTGTATTCTCGTCTTCAATTCATCGCCTACCTTCGGTAGCGAACTTAACGTACAGTCTTTGATCTCTCCAATATAACCGAGTCGGGGTTCTTCGCCTCGTGCGAACGTACCGTACCCTGCAAAAGCAGCTGCAGACTGTGCGATATGCTCGATCAGTCCGGGTTCGCGAAAACGACCGTTACGAACGAAGATATTGTCCTCTTGTACGGTCAGACCGGTCTCAGCACAGGTCTCGTCAGCAGACCATACAACGTCCACCATCACAATAGGGGGACGCTGTGGAATCAACTGATAGATGTCCGTTCCTCCGATCACGATCTCTCTGCCAAGTAGTCGTACAAAGCGTCGAAAGTCAGGATCTTACCCAGGTCAGCGGTCGGGATCTTAACACCGAACTCACTCTCGATAAGGGCTACCATATCGACCAAGCTCAGACTATCCAACTGAAGCGTCTGTTTGATGTTCGCTTCCGGGGTGATGATCGACTCTTCTACTTCAAACTCTTCTGCCAAACATGCATTTACTTTGGCAATTAATTCTTTTTTGTCCATGATTTTGTATAATTTTATTAACGATTTAACAGTTTAACGATCTAACGATTAACGTGGCATTCGTTCCGCCAAAGCCGAAACTATTACTGAGGAACGTATCGAAATGTTTCTCAATGCGCTTATTCGGGATCAACAGTTTCTCGCTGTCCTCGTCGGGGTTCTCGAAATTGAGATTCGCTGCGATGAAGTCATTCTGCATCATCAGCATCGAATAGATCACTTCACTCGCACCCGCCATCCACATCTCGTGGCCGGTCTGCGACTTGGTGGAAGTAACCTCTATACGGCTGTCACCGAACACATTATAGATCGCTTTCGCCTCGTTCGCATCACCCACATGCGTTGATGTGGCATGCGCGTTGATATAACCGATCTCATCAATACGTACCCCTGCACGCTCGATCGCCATGCGGAGCGACTTACTCGGACCTTCAACGTTGGGCGAAGAGATATGTTCGCCGTTGGCGGAGAAACCGTACCCTAACACTTCGGCGATGATCGGTGCACCACGTTTCACAGCATGCTCATAGTCCTCTATGATAACCGTTGCTGCACCACCACCGGGCACCAAACCGTCACGGTCACGGTCGAAGGGACGAGATGCTTTCTCTGGTGCATCTTCGCGAACAGAGAACGCGGAGATACCGTCAAACGAACCGATCGAGAAAGGATTCACTTCCTGTGCACCACCGCAGACAATCATGTCTTGCAGACCGTTCTGAATCAACAAAGCACCCAAGCCTATCGCATGCGCACCACTCGCACACGCACCGCTGATAGTCAGGTTGATACCGCGCAGATGAAAGATCGTACCGAGGTTCATCGTCACGGTCGAGTTCATCGACTGGAAGATAGCTCCGCTACCGCACAGCATCGTGTCGTGCTTCTCGCGTATCGTATCCACCGCACGCACCACCGGATCGGCACTCGAGTCATTGCCGTACAGCAACCCCACATCGTGCTTGTCCAAATAGTCCTGGTCGATATTGGCGTTACGCAAAGCCTCTACCGTCGCACAGTACGCGTACTTGGCCTGCTCCGGCATGTACGCACGTTGCGAACGACTCAACGCAGACTTCAAATCAGGAATTTCTACTTTAGCGGTCAGGCCCGAACGGAAACCCATCTCCTTGCGGACGGGATCAAGAATGATACCTGACTTGCCGGTGTACAGTGCATCGCGCACTTCATCCAGCGAATGACCAAGGCAGGACCAAATGCCCATACCTGTAATAACTACTCTTCTCATTATAATGCTTTTCTCAAATTTTCAAATAAACTGTCTCTCTTAGCCATGAGGCTCTTGACTCTTGACCCTTGACTCTTGACTAATAACTTCGCATTCCGCCACGTCGCTTTCATCCACTTGCCGTTATGGAGAGCGAACCATGCCAGCGGCCAGGAAGCGAGTAACATCCAAACGATGGACTGCCACCAAAGCCCCCAAACAAGACCGCAGATCAGCACGGTAAAGAGGAAGAACAACGGAATACCGAATACTACCGGCACGATGAAACGCACACTGTTGGTGAACATCGGATCGGCTTTCACAAACGGATAAGGCAGCAGATAATGAACGATATTCGGATACAACGACACAATCCATAACGGCAGTAAGGCCAGTTGTACCACCATACCGCATACCGTCTGCGCCCAGTTCTTCCGGCCTACTATATCCCGCTCCGTGATGCCCAAGGCTTTCTCTTCGTTCATCACCTCTTCAATCGCACTCCAGAACTCGGGACTTTCAACTTTCGACTTTAAACTCTCCACTAACTTCCTGTCACTCGCCAACTTATCGGGCAAGTACGCCGGGTTACCTCCGTTCGCACGGCAGTAGTCCCGACCGAAAGCACTCTTACGCAACCACTCGATCTGCTCGTAATGGTCCAGATCGCGGATATCGAGCATCATCGCTTCTATCCGCTCACGAATGATCTTATTCACCTCGCGCTGCGCCGTACGCGGCTTGGTCTGATACATCTCGTACCATGGTTGCAACGACACCGGTTCGCCGTAACGGATGATACATTGTGTGCCTACCTCAATATAGTCCTCGTAGTGGTTTGCACAAGGTACAATCTTAAAGTCCTTCTTAAAACCCGCTTTCTTAGCGGCCGTGAAGGCCATATGGGTGTAACCGAAAGTGAAATCATCGAACCAGTGTTTATTCACATGAATACCCGCAGGGTAGATGATCAGTCGGTTACCGTCCAGAATCTTGTTGTACATCGTGTTCATCGTCTCTTCGTTCTTCGCCATGTCTTCCGGTGATGCACCGAACTCGGCACGGAAAGTAGGTAACATACCTAACCACAAAAAGAACTTGGACAACACCGGTCCTACCAGATCGAACGCGTCTGCGCGAGCCAACACATACGGGTGCGTATCGTTCTCCAAACCCAATAACAGGTTCAACGGATCGTTCGCAGCGTTCTCATGATTCGACACCAACATACAGAGTTCGCCCTTCGCAGGAATATTCTCCTTCCCCTGATAATACATCTTGTACATCAGGTGCTCGTTGATGAAACGAACATAGGTTTTGAAGATCCTATAATCCCATGATGCAATATATTTCTCTTTTGCCATAATTCGTCTAAATTAACAAATCGGGCGCAAAATTACAAAAAATATTTGACATACGCAAGTATTTTCAAAAATATAGAGAAAAAAATACTTTTTTTCTTGTATATATTAAAAAAAAACGCTACCTTTGCAGCCACTTAATTAAAAAATCTACTTTTATGCGTAAATTTTATTTCTTTTGTGTTTTGGCTGCAGTAGCCCTAATGCATACCGGCTGTTTTTTATTGATGGGTTCAAGTTCGAGTTCAAGTTCAAGTTCGAGTAACAACACTACCACTACCAATCCCGAACCTGCTAAACCGACGGTAGACTATGCTCCTCAGACTCTCCGGCACGGTGCGTATATATCTTTCGTTCGCCCGGGCGGTGAGACGGTCAAGATCGTTTTCGAATCCAATTATGCCCCGGATATACCCGAGTGTAACGTTACCAACGGCCGCCTCAATGCAGCCTATTACCGGTACGACGGATTTAATATGTCCAGCTTGACATACAACTACAATATCAATGGTGAGATGTCCAAACAATACAAGGCAGAACTGAACTTCACCCACGAAACGGGTGGCACGATCGTTTTCCTGGAGTCCAACCAGACCACAGGATTTACTTATCGTCCCTGATTCGTTCGGCTAAGTATTCCTGTTCCGGTTGACCCGGCGTAGGGATAAGCTCTGCTTTGTCCAGTACATCGAGTGCCTGAAAGTCCATGATGGTGGAGTACCCCGAACGGGCGATGATACGTTGCGCACCCGTCAAGGCTGCAACTAACTCGTTATCAGAGAGATAAGGCACGATCGTTATGTTCCCGCGTTTGATGCGGGTGTTAGGACGAGAAGGAAGACCTTGTACAATAAGTACTTGGTCTTTTTTGTCTGTATAACGCGCTACGATCTCTTTCTCTAACATCGTTCGCTGCGGCTCAAGACCAGAGAGAACAGCGACGATATTGTATGGTGTCGTGATCTCGTGATCTCGATATCTCGTGGTCTCGAATCGACTCAGCGGCCCGATATATTCAATGGTAAATGGTAAATGACCAAATCGTAAATGGCTTGGGTGTCCCATCTCTCCGCTAAGACTCTTTTCTTTCTCCTCAAAATCAGGCACCCAGACTTCATCAAAACGGCTATAAATACGTTTATGCAACCGCTCTGCCACCGGTTCCAACCACCTCCAGCCTTTGGGCAACATAATATGTAGTTGGTGCGTCATATAGACCGCCTTCGGCTGACAGACCGTTTCACTGTTAGACCGCTTCGCTGACAGACCGTCCTTCGGACTGACAGAGTACAGACCGAAACGGTTGTCGGAGACGATGAGGTCGAAGGGCTCTTCCCGAAGCACGGCTTTGAGGATGGCATGGTCTTTGAACGACCAAGCAATCAGTTGAGGCATCGCACGAAGCATCGCGAAGACCTGTCGCGAACCTTTGCTGTAACGCAGGTTCAGCGGTGCTAAATAGACATACCTTAGTTTAGGAAAATGCTTGCGCAGAAGTGTCAGACTGTCCCCGTCACCACCCAAAATAACCTCGTCTCCTGCATCAAGGAAACGCTGCACAAGCGGAACGCAACGACTCGCGTGTCCGAGTCCCCAATTGAGTGGAGCAATGAGAACTTTCATAATTGTCAATTGTCAATTATCAATTTTCAATTATAACTAAGCGCTGATGCTGACATTGTAGCCTTTGGCTATAAGCGGAGCGGCGATACGCTCCATCTCGTCGCGTGGGATCTTCTCCAGATGCTCCTCCGGCGTCTTGCGGTCGATGACATAGATCATGATCTGTTTGGGGCGAAGCGTCTCTACTGCCTCGTACCAAGCCTTCAACTCTTCCGGCGTCGTGTTATCGATCCTCAGCCCGGCATGTTCGCCTCTCAAAAAACAAGTCTGCAACGTGAAATCACCCTCGAACTGTTTCAGCCACTCCATGATCTTAGCCACCGTCAGACCTTCATTCACCGGCAAGTCGATACGTCGCATCATCTCGTCTGTCGCGGCATCGAGCTTAAGAATCCGGTTGTCGCAAAGTCGCAAGGCTTGCACTACATCCTGTCTTCCCAACTGCGTCGAGTTGCTCAGCACACTCACTTTCGCCTTCGGGCAGTACCGGTCCCGCAAAGCGATCGTATCTTCGATAATACCTAAGAAATCGGGGTGAAGCGTCGGTTCACCGTTACCGGAGAAAGTGATGACATCAAGCCATTTACCATTTTCGCATTTACCATTTACCATTTGGCTTAACGCCTCTTCCAACGCCTCTCTCACCTCTTCTCGGGTCGGTAGTTGAGGATGGTTCACCGGTTCATTCCAACCGCACTCACAATACACGCAGTTGAACGTACACAACTTGTGCTCAAGCGGCATCAGTTCGACACCCAGACTGGTGCCTAAGCGACGACTGTGAATAGGGCCATATACAATACTATTGAATAACACGGTTGCCTAAAATCTTACAAATCTCATTGCGTTGGTTAAGCAGCATAGGTTGGAACTTGAGCAACTCCAACTGCGCATTGATATCTCCTGCCGCTTGGGCATTTTTCATTCGCTGCTCCAATTCATCAATCTGACCGTTAATAACCGTCAACTTGATCTCAAACAACAAGCGTTTCACCAACTCACCCAACTGCATCTCGTTGTTCATCTCGGCGAAGCGGTAGGGGTCGGCTATCATATCGACAGCCAAAGCACTGACACTCGGGTCGGGATGGAACTTAAAGAAAGTCTCGGCCTTGAATCCGGGTTCCTTACAATGTGCCTTGAACTCATCAATCATCGTCTGATAAACAGGTCGCGGCGCCTGCACCTGATCGCCCTCAAGCGTATAAATAATCAACTCTCCTATCGTAAACTGCTCTTCATCCACCTCTATAGGCCGCTCACCGTATTTGACCACCAACTGAAAGAGGTTGTAGAAGTTGGTTTCCAGACCGCTGCGCTGTGAGACCGTTGCACTGTGAGACCGTTGCACTGTTAGACCGGCTTCGCCTGTGAGACCGTTCTGCGAACTGTTAGATTCCGGAGTCTCACTTCTCACAACGTCAGTGCTCTCACTTCTCACTTCTAATTTTGCCTTCTCCCTTTCCTCAGCCCGTTTGCGGCGAATATTAACCACTTCATTCGTCAGCACTTTCTCACTCATATGCAACCTCTCCGCGCAGTCTTTGATATAGACCTGACGGGTGATCATATCAGGAATAAAAGCAATCGAAGAAGTTATATCTTTGATGAGCGTGGCACGTTTGTAAGGGTCCTCACCCGCCTCTTTGCTGAGCAGTGTCGATTTGAAACGGATGAAATCCGTCTTGTGCGTTTCGATATAATGGATGAACTCGGTCGAGTCATGGCTCTGTGCATAACTGTCCGGATCTTCACCCTCGGGCAGTAACACCACCTTCACGTTGAATCCTTCCTCCAGAAACATGTCGATACCTCGTAATGCCGCATGGATTCCAGCCGCATCACCGTCATACAACACGGTGATGTTACTCGTGAATCGCTGTATCAATCGTATCTGCGGTTTCGTCAGTGCCGTACCGCCACTCGCCACCACATTCTCGATACCCGACTGGTGCATGGAGATAACATCCATTTGTCCTTCCACCAGATAACACATATCGGCGCGAGAGATAGCCTGTTTGGCCTGAAAAAGCCCATACAACTCGTTCGTCTTGGAGTAGATAAGACTATCCGGCGAGTTGACATATTTGCCGACATTATCCTTCTTCTTAAGGATACGTCCGGCGAAGGCAACAGGCTTACCGCTGACAGTAAAAATAGGGAACATCACGCGGTCGCGGAAACGGTCGTACAACCTACCGTCTTCACTCTTACCCACCACGCCGACACCGATCTTCGTGTCCACATCATTGGTGATGAACTCCCTTTGAAACCTTTCGCTTTGAGTGCTGCGGCGAGCGGACTGCCTTTCTCCGGTGAATAACCCAACTGGTACTTGCGAATGATATCATCCCTCAGTCCGCGTTCGCGGAAATAACTCAGACCTATCGCTTGACCTTCTTGCGTCTCCCATAGTTGTTGTTGGAACCATTGGTTAGCGAACTCGTTCACCACGAACATCGACTCCCTGTTGTCCTGTCGCTGCTGCTCCTCTTGGGTCATCTCGCGCTCTTCGATCTCTATATGGTATTTCTTGCCCAACTGCTTAAGCGCCTCCACGTACGAGCATTGTTCGATCTCCATGATGAACTTGACGGCGTGACCCGAGGCTCCACAACCGAAACACTTATAGATTCCCTTCGACGGACTGACGGTGAACGAACCCGTCTTCTCGTTATGGAAAGGACAGAGCCCGATCAGGTTCGCTCCGCGTTTGCGCAACGTCACATAATCCGCAACGACCTCTTCGATCTTCGCCGTCGAATTAATCCTGTCTATGGTCTCTCTGGGTATCATACCGCTAACCTCTAACCACTAACCGCTAACCGTTAATCTTCATACCAAATATACATACCGATCTTGATACTCCATTGGTCCAGACGACCACGGGTATAACGGTCATAACTCTGCCCGAGCGGATCAACGAACTCCTTATTCGCATACGGGTTAATCAGACCGAAGTCATACCCTCCGCGCAAGAAATAACGCTTGTACTGAAAGCCCGCACCGACACCCCAGGTGATATTGATTCGCCTCAGGTGCTCGTTCTCCACATCCGTGGTATAAGCACTGTACCGGTTCGCTTCCACCTCGTCTGTCAGGTCATTACGCAGGTAGTTATTCACATCCAACGTGATACCGCACTGCAAGGTCGGACCCGTATATAACATCAGATACGTCTCTTTCGCCACTTGGAACTTATACTGCCAGTCAACAAACAACTCCACCTCGTTGAACAGCGTCTGCGTTTTGACCGAATAAGAGGTGTTTTTCTTCGTCCAGTCGGTATGTCCGCCACCGAAGGTGTAGTTGATGCCAATCGTGCTACCGAAACCCAAAAAATAACTGGCATCATACACCAAACCCACCTTAAAACCGTTCAGGCGAATCGTGTTCACCAACGAGTCCTTCGGGTACGACTTGTCCGGACTATTCAACCGCAATATAGGTTGTGCCCAACCCACCTGCAATCCAAAACCCTGCTTCGGCCGATCCAATGCCCACGCACTAACCGTCACACAAATCAAAAATAATGCTACAAAACTCTTTTTCATATTTGTCTTTATTCCTTAAATCTCACTTCTCACAACGTCAGTGGTCTCACTTCTCACTTCTCAACCCTCCTAAACACATCCCACGGACTCGTCGGCCGTATCTCATCGGCCCAGAAGAAAATAGTCAACCTGTCCCCTCCGTCGGGTATCTGGTCCATCGGATAGAGCACACCCGTCGTCTCCTTAGTAAACAGCATATGGTCGATCTTCTGCTGTTCAACGAACATCTTGATATGACTGCTCTCCGTTGTGTTCATTCCCACGAACGAACCATCACTCTCCTTGGCATAATAGATCGTCAA
>Ga0265301_10003722_pt1 | contig 15966 bp, 19 predicted proteins | sample AusTroGonzalo_MG_2_FD_193488 | JGI IMG/M metagenome (GOLD analysis project Ga0265301, IMG submission 193488) | Bovine rumen microbial communities from tropical cattle in Woodstock, Queensland, Australia - Gonzalo_04 | ecosystem: Host-associated > Mammals > Digestive system > Stomach > Rumen ...
TGCCATACCAACGAATAAAGGAGTGTTCTGTATCTTCCATTCAAACTGATCTCCTGCAGACTTAGTCATGTTCTTCCAGTAATAAGTACCTTCAGAAGACAATGGAACTGTAACACCAACGTCGGCACCAAGACCAGCCATCATACCGGAATGTTCGATCTGTACCATAACTGTAACATTAGAAGTACCGATAGTGAATAACCTAGCAAGGAACAGATAATCATTCGGACGTTCAGTCGTATTTGTCATTCCATAAACACCCATTTGTTCCCACATCTTGGTATAATGTGCTTCGTTACCACCTTCAGTATTGATTACACCAGTGATGTTGTTAGTTCTCATCTCCATTGTTCCAGTATTGCCTTTGTATGTATAGATGTTGTAATTGTCGTATATACTCGACAAAGAACGATGAACAGTAATTGGTTCTGCAGAAAGACCGATGTTGTTAGTGATGCTCAATCCTCTAACCAAGTCTTCTAGTGTAATGTGTGGATCTTGTGCATCAATAGTACCAATTTCAATATTACCAGCTACGAAATTATTAACAAAGTTACCAGAAATAACACGATGAACGTGATATATTGTGTGTTCACCTGTTGCAGTTGGATCAGTATCAACTGTTATTTCATCAGGTTGATCGATACCGTATACTTGAATAGTGTTAGCTATGTTACAATCTTTAACATCACAATAACCACAGTAAATTGGCACATTGACAGCAGTATTATACAAATAAGCATTGTCTACATCGAATGAGCCAGTACCTAATAGTGTACCATTCTGACTGTTCAAGTTAGTCATTCTAATTCTATCTTGTGTAAATACCAATGTAGAATCTTGACAACGAAGCGATAAACCTGTTACAGCAGTATCAGCAATTGTAACAGACATATCACAGTTCTTAAATACGTATGTATTAGCAGCTTTACCTTCTAATGTTAAAGCACCTGCACAATTCTCAATGTAATATGTGTGAGGATTTGTCGATTCTTTCAAAGTAGCATTAGCATTAGTTGTCTTATAGTTGATAAGCCATCTATCACTATCAATTACATTCTCCCAAGGATTCTGTTCTGTTAATAGACCTTCCCAGTCATAGTTAACTTTCTGTTGCTGATCTTTAATGCGCAACCACATTAATTGCTTATGTTCGAAATCATTGAAGTCAGCAATACAATTTGTATCGACATGAATGTATGGTGAACCATAGAACATATCTTCTGTTAGCTTACAATTAACGAAGTAGCAACCTGCAGAAATGTTATTCTTTGAATTGATGATACAATCTGTAAATGCAGAAATACTATTCAAAGACTTATTCAAATTAACTGTACATTTCGTGAATGAGCATACTTTGTCAGTATTAACATTCAAATCAACTACACAATTTGACAAAGTAGTTGTATAGAAGTAGTCATCATTGTCAACAACAACATGTTGAGGATTGATGAATAGATATGCACCCCAAGATGTCTTAACAAACTTAGCATTCAAATTAGTAGCATGATTAATGAACAGAGGATCACCGTTGATTTCAGTTGTCCAAATGTTCGATGTACCAGTGTCAATAAATGTCACATTCTTTGCTACATCAATGATAGGTGTAGTGAATGTCAAGTTATTGTACTTATAGTATTTGTAATCGCCATTTGCAGAGAAGTATGGTCTGACATTTACCGCATTACAATAGTCAATCCATTGAATCATTCGAGCAGTATCACCAACAAAGTTTGTAGTATTACGAGGAAAGATACCGTAATGTCTGCTATCACAATGCTCTGTTGGTTTGACCATCTTCCAACGACCTGTCAATCGTTCATTCGACTGAATAACAGCACCGTTATCATCATTATCTTCAGATTGAGCATACCAAATGTAGTTGATTGGTTCTTTATCACCACATTGATTATAACCTAACAAAGTAATAACCTTGTAGCCATTAACTGATGGTACTAAGTTGACATCTAAAGCACGCAATTCTGCAATAGAATTGACGCACATAGCAGCTGAAGATGTCAGTTCGAATTGAGTCTCATTGATGTTCTCAGATGTATATTGTAATGACCATTTGGTATCATCAGAAATGTCAATGTCGTGTTGATTAGTCCATGTACCTTCACCGATGTATTTGTAGAAATAAGCAACAACATCAGTATCAATGAAGACCTGATGTTGTGTACGTCCATATTCGTCAGTCAAGATTGGATTGTCTAATGCTGTACCATCACTATCGTAGATAGGTGCTACAGTGTTACCATCTTTGACATTGAACATAACACAGCCATGTAGTGGCTTGTTGTTATTGTCTTTGTATCTTAGCCAGTTGTCGAAATTTCTCATTATCTCTCCGAGTGTAGAAGTCCTTTAGCTCTTAGTTCGTCTAAGATTCGCATATTCTCTTCGTGTTCTGCTTTCTTCTTAGCATCTTCTTCTAGAGCTTTCTGAATAGCAGGTCCGACTAAAGGGAATCTGTTAAGTGCTCTACCTTGTTCATACATTGCAGAACCGTATTCGTTAGTAACTAAGTTCTTTAACGCTTCTTCTCTAGCAAGCTGATCAGCAGTCTTAAGACCTTCAGTAGCAGTACCAAGTCCTAATTTATCGTAAGCTTTAGTCAATGATGCGCTAACTGGCGAATATGTACTAGTGCGATTAATGAACTTGTCTTTGACAGGAGTGAACTGTCTACTACCTTCAGGCGTTAACACTGTATTTGCATCAAGTTTATTAGATTTGATGTATGCATTTGCTTTGTTAGCTAATGTAGTACCTTCTTGTTCTGCAACATTAAACACGACAGGATCTTTAGTAGCAATTGCTGCATAAGTTTCTGGATCAGATTCCATCAACTTTACCATTTCTTGTGCTTTATTACGAGCGGCTTGAGGTACAGTTGGATCATTTGCTACATTAACATTAAATTTGTATTGCTGTCTAATTTCGTCTACTACTTCTTTAGCAGTCTTACCAGTTGCTAATTCACCCAAGAAATCTCTTACTTTAGGAGCAATTCGACCAATGCCGATACCAGCACCACGAAGCAATGCACCACCTATAAGATTAGTACCAGTACCTGTTATAACATCCATTCCACTAAATGCACCACGAGGATTATTTGAGTCATTATAATAAGCTTCATCTAATGCTTCTGTTGCAATTGGAGCACCAGCATTCGATAGTGCTGCACCTATTAGTGTTCTTACACCAGGATTGCTAATAGCTCTAACAGTAGTACCATAAGGAATTGCATACAACACATTCTGAGCTTGATCTAAAGCATAATCTTTAGCAGAAGGTTCTTCACCACGTTCAATTGCTTCTTGTACTCTTGGCGCGAATATGTGCATAACTGCACCACCAGCATTCTTAGCAAATGCTTCAGGAGATTCAAACCATCCACCTGCATCTTCACCATGTGCAATAGCTTTACGTCTCTTATCAGTAGCTTCAGCACCCATTTCAGCAACTAACTCTTTAGGATTCTTTCCATGTTGTTCTGCTACCAATGCAATTTCGTTATAAGGAATCTGTTCGTAACGATTTACCCAGTCTTTGCCAAATGCTTCTTCTTTGTTTACTTTACGATTACTAGGACCATTTGTAAATGCCTTCGATACAGAAGGCATAAGATCCAATTCATCAACTGTTAGCATCTGCAATGGTAAATCTTTATTTGCCCATACGATATTCGATGCTTCTTCATCGCTTTCAGCTCTATCAACTAAATTATACAAGCCTTCTAGAAGTGCTTTCTTAGTAGAGCCTTCTGGATATTCAGAATAAACATCAAAGATCTCATCGAGCAATTGTTTGGTTACTTTACCATGTTTCTTATCTGACATGTTAACCTCTTATTTCTTGCCGTATTTAGCCTTAACATTACGAATCTTTGCTGCATTATCTCCTGCTTCTGCTAATTCTTTCTTATAATTAGCTTCGTTAGTTTCAGCTTTCTTTAAATCGATAATCCTCTTCTTAGCAGTTTCAATCAAAGTATGTAATGTACTACGTTCAGTTTCTTCAAGTTTAGTAGCATCTAATTGCTGAATTTCATTTAAAGCGTTCACAGCATCGACAGATTTAGAAGCATTGTTTAATCTTTCTGCTAAAGCCGCAAGTTTGTTAGAAGTAGTTTGAACATTTGTAGCAGGTGTTGCAGTAGTTTGTTCAGTTGAAGAAATCTTTGGTGACCATTGTCCCATACCGCGTTTGAAACCCTCAGTAGAAACATACTGACCATCAACTTTGCCGAATCCATCGAGCTGTTTAGCTTTAAGATTGTCAGGCAAATCTTTGCCATAGAATTCCATCTTTGCTCTAGCATCAGCTGCTGCAGCATATAGTTCATTCAACTTCGATGGATCTTCTTCTGTCATGATAGCTTTAGTAATTCTGTCGAGATTGCTCTTCTGAATATCGTAATTCATCTTGCTCTGATACAATTTCTCATCATTAGCAATAGACTTATTCAACAGAGCAATGTCGTATGTGTTCTGTCTATTCAAAGCATTCTCTGCTTTCTGGAATTCTTCTTGCTGTTTCTGACGTTCCATAGCTTCCAATGCTCTCTTCTCAGCTTCAGATGCTTGGAATGCTTGCTGTTGTGCAATCTTATCTTGATCGTAGTAATTACCAGCAATCTTGAACATTGCGTCTTGTGCTACTTTGCCAGAATTAGCTACAGCATCACCCCAGTTCTTGCCCATCTGAGCTACTCTATCGTAACGATTCTTTAGATAGTTAGCTTTGTTCTGCAATGCAGCCTGTAGCATTCCACCATAGTTAATATTATCACGTGTGTAAATTGGCATATATTCTCCTTAGTAGAGTCCTGCAATAGCTGAAGCATAACCAGCTTTAGCATTCAATCTATCTTGCTGTGCTTGCATAATGTCTGACATCTGACTATCTCTTGTATTGTAGTAGTCTTGAGCAAGATCACCTTGTAGACCAAGCTTGTATTCAGTGCCAGAACGAAGAGCATTCAATCTATTCTGGTTGTTCTGTATTGCGTCGATGTATTGCTGATATGCGAAATTTCTATCATCACGGTAGGCTTCCTGTGCAGTTCTATACAATTCATCACTCTTCTCCGCTGTTCCTTTAGCGATATTAAGAGCTGCACCAGTTCCTCTTCCAAGACCAGCACCAGCGGCACTATGCTGGATAGTATCACGCGTATCAGCAATAATCTGTGAGTAGTATGGATTTACGAAATCTTCTTGTGTCTTATCATAGTCAAAGTTACCAACATCAGCTACATAATCTTCTGGATTGTAGCCTTGAATAGCAGCTTTATACTGATTAACATCTTGTTTAGTTCCTAAAGAACCACGTGTTGCATAATATTGATTGATCTGATTGATAAGCTGTTGATATTGTGTGTCAGTAATCTGACCTTCTTGTAGCAATCTGTTAGCAGCTTCTTTACGAGCATTAGCTTCTCTTTCAGATGCTTTGTCTGCATAATAGCCAGAAATTGCTGCACCACCAAGTTGTCCAGCTAATCCAGCAGCAGCTCCAGCAATAATCAAAGGTACCATGATTAGTCTCCTATAGTTTAATAAATAGCCTTAATTCCATTTCTGTAAGACGAGTATGCCGAAGCCTGTGACATCTTTAGGAATGTTGCAATTAAGTGTTGAGTTTGTAATCTTTATTCTTTGTCCATTCGATAGTTGAACAAATCCATCATATACAGTTGGTAGTTTCTCGTTAACATACTTTGCACCACTTTGAAGATTGATAATGAGCAAGTTCTTGATGATTGTGAATGTAGCGTTCTTATCACCTAACTGACCATACTGTCCTTTAATGCCTTCAATGTTCTGATTAGCTTCATCATATCTGACAATCTTAACGTCAATCATGTTAGCTCCTTAGATAAAGTTTGAACATGGACTGAAAGCAATCTTTAAATTCTCAATAGCAAATGGAATTTCTTCAGTAGTAGAGATTTCTAACGTAAAGTACTTACCCATTCCTAAATGCCATGCAGTAGTGCTATAGTCGTATTGACCAATCTTGCCTAAGTAATAGTCTTCATAGTCAGACCATGTAGCACCATCCCAAGAATATCTGATAGATATACGTGGATTTAATTCCATATTAGTGTATTGATCGTTGAAAGAATGTTGACCATTGTTGCAAATTATTTCAGCACTATCGATATAGAATGGACAGTCTTGAGAAGTTAGAACACCACCTCTACGAATCTTCAACATTACTCTTCCATCATGTTCAGAATATTTATTCTCGTCCATGTAGCAAAGAGCATTCATTGTGCCAACATATACTTTGTTGTATGCAAATGTAGCATGATTATAACGCCAGAATGTCAATCTATTATCATCATCATAGCTTGCTCTATAATGCCAAGCTTGTTCTGTAACGTCATATACGTAAGTCTTCTTACTATCTTCGAATGTCAAAGAATAGAATACATGCTGATGTTCTTGCCAAATAGATGCATAAGCGTTATGTGGATTGATTAACTGAGTAATTTCACGTTCAATATCTTGTGTAGAGATACGTGTAATCTCAGTATCTTTAATCATAAAGACGCCATTATCACCGATATCAGAAGAGCCAAGCCATAGAACGGTGTTTCCAAGCATGGCCAAAGAATTTGGAGCTTTAATGCCAATGTTACCAGCTGCGTTGTCTGGAGATGAGAAAGGATTGTTCTTATCGTCATTGTATGAGAATACCTGCCAAGATCTTTCACCGAAAGTATATAGTTTAGAACCATTCGAACATAATGCAATTGTATTATCAGGACACCATTCAGAGTATGTAATGAAACCATACTTAGCATATTCTACTGTACCAACTCTGAATACATCATATTTCTCTGGATCATCTGATGCTGTACCATCGATAAAGTCTTTGTATAATGTGTAGTAGCTGTCTTGAATTTCACCAGCTTTGTATTGTTCTTTCGTAGCATCATCTAATGACATCCACCATGTTATGAAGTTGTTACGAAGTTGATAGAATGCTGCTGATTCAGAATCTTCAATTTCAAATGGATATTGATACGAAGTGTAGAATGCGTCAGTACCAGCATCATTGACAATCAAGTAACCATACAAATAAGCACAATGAGTTGGCTTGATGTATGTATCAGTCGAATTTACTCTTAATGGTAATTGAATAGCACGAAAGTCTAATTGCTGATCACCTACTGACAAACCTGTATTAACTGCATATACGTTATAACCATCCACAATAATCAAATGTGGATGTGCAGATCCATAACCACCAGTTTCAGTCATGTGACATTCTGAACCATAGCTACCAAGTTGAGCAATGAATGATACTTCATTGTCTTCATTGATTAGATATAAGTTTCTATCGAATACTGCATAAAGTACAGGTCTGTTATCATATCCTCTTGACACTCTGTACATACCACGACATTTACCATTAATGTAAGCAGCTTGTACTTCACCTTGACATGTTCTCATTACTAATGAAGTAGAATGTTCAGTTGGATTCTGTCTTTCCAAGAACATATTAGTAGATTCACCCAAACCTACCTTTGCAAGATTTGAGTGTGTAATGCTACCAGCAATGTTCTCAATAAGTTTGACTTTAGATGCCATTATAGCCAGCCTCCAGAAATCAATTCATTCTGTGTCATTCTTCCGTTATTGAAGAAATCGTATGGTTCTCTCAATATCATTCTAGTTACAGCTTTAGGCGTACGTACGTTATCTACCAAAGTCTGTACTTCTAACTGAAGACGTTCCATTTGTGTTTCATCTAAACGTGGATATTCCAGTGCCAACTTATGAGCTAATGCTACAATCAATAGTTCGATGTAGTTGTCGGGAATGTAAAGATCATCATCTAAGTCAAAGTCTAATGACTCATTGTAGTTAATCTTCAATCTATAATTCTGCTTTGCAACATTTGGCTTCAATTGAATTAGCCATTCACCTTCAGATTTCTGTATCAAAGTGTATACAGAAGCGTCATTGTAGTAGTTATCAAACTTGTATGCAGGTACGAACTTCAATTCATAGTGTTCAGCATATTCAGTATTCTTAGGTGTTACCAAATAGATAGAATTGATCTTAGCAACATCTCTAATTTGTACATGCTGCATCTTCATGTATTCTCTCATCTGTTGAATTCTGAGAGTTTCTTGATATATTAACTGACCACGCCAAGCAAATACTCCTGGAGCAGGCTGCCATACAATGTAGACATAGTCATTTACACCTTTGACCATGGCCCATACTTCATTCTCGTAATCTTCTTCATCAGGAACGTAAGCTTCCATTTGCGGTACCGAGTCAAAGTACATGTTATTCTTACCTTTGACAATATCAGTTTCATCCCATAGATGAGTAATTTCCGCATTATTAACGATGATAGAGTTCTGTGTAAAGTTTAACAAGTTGTCATAATTGTACTTATTGACAACACCTTTCAATAGACGATAAGCATTCTCTAGAATGTCACCAGGAATTGCCTGACGTCTAGGCACAAGATTTACTCTAGTAACAGCTTCTTTAATTATTTCACGTACGTTCATTTGTGTTACCTCTATTCAATAAATAGTTACATGCTTCGGTATTCATCTTGTCATATTCTTCTCTTGACAAGTGTTTAAAGTATCGTTCATAGACCTTATCAGTATCGCATATCAAAGGTCTATCTTCATATATTGCACATTTGTTGTCAGATGTCAAGAATTGACAAATGCCGTCACCTCTATCAAGTTCCGGCATTAATCTTGGTGCTTCTCTACAACAATATGCTTTGCAATTACCACATTTAATCATAACATGTTAGTTGTACATCCTAAAGTATTGTAGATATCTATTAGCAATTTCTGTAGCACGTTCTTCTGCAGCACTACCAGTAGCATGATTCATAGCATATATTGCTAACGCTAATGAGTCAGAATGGTCAGGAGAATGTCCAATTTGTTTCTTAATTAAGTCTTTAGGTACTAATGCTTGCATACCTTTGCTATTGATAGTAACCTGTTGTGCTAATATTTCTTCTCGAATGTTATCTTGACTGATATAGAAACCATCTTTGATAGCTTTAGCTAGTTCAAGATACATTTCAGTACGAGCATTCGGGTATGTGTCAGAATAAGCTTTCTGTGCAAAGTTAATACCAGCTACATTAATGTTCTTAGCTTTCAACACATCTAGAACACCTAGAGAATATCCACCAGTAGCATCAGCTGCACCTGATTTGATATGATATTTGTTATAGAGTTCGGTAATAGCAGAAGCTTTCGTAAATGTGTCTGCTTCTAAGAATTCTTTAATTTCGACAATACCGTATCTATTGATGACTGTAATAACATCCTTATCTGCACCAAGACCAGCTGCATCATAACCTAAGAAGTACTCATTGCTTTCACCTTGTAAAGAATTAGCAAATTGTGTTCTCATAACAATCTGTGATGCAATATCAGTATCGACAATTTCACCTAACACCTGTTGTCTATATAGATTTGAACCTTCTACATAACGTTCTTTCAATTCATCTTTGAATTTGTCAGATGTAAACTTATTGTCTAATGCAGTAGCATGTACAACTTTATTAGGATATTTCTTGACAAGATTAGAGAACCAGTTCTGAACTTTGTTAGTTTGGTTAGGAGATGAAATCAATCTTGTCATGGTTTCATACTTACCACCACGCATACGGTCGCGTGCGAAGTTATACATTTCTTCTGATGCATAAGCAGCTTCATCGATAGCTAATAGAGATATTTCAGAAAGACCTAGAACAGCATTAGGATTCTCAGCAGAATATGCGTACAATTGAGAACCATTTGCGAAATGAATCTCCATCTTACCTCTGTTATAAGCATATTCGATATGTGCCCAATCGCAGAATGTTCGTATTTCTTGTATAAGTACTTTCTCTAATGCTCTAAATGTTTGTGCAACAATAATGCCTCTAATACCAGGTTTCTTACAACATTGCAACACAATCCATATTGCTAATGCAGCAGATTTACCAGACGAAATACCACAACAGGCAATAGCTAAATCATCATCAAATCTATTGAAGATGTAATCGCTTTGCCATGCTGATAGTTCAGGCTTATTGTCTTTCCATTCACTTACGTTCATTATTCTCTAACTATGAATTCTAGATTGATGCCATTCGAAGTAGCTTTAACTTCAGTCTTCTTGCTTTGTTCTGACCAGTGATCTTTATCACGTCTTTCTAGTAACTTAAGCCATTTGTCAGCTTGTCTAAAGTTTGGTTCAGTAATGAGAATCTTAGTTAGCATATTACGCAATTTCAATAACTGTCCTTCGTAATATTCATCTGGAATTTCATCTACGATAATTCCAACAGGTGCTAAATGAAACACCAACTTAGCAAATTCTTCTTTACTATTTGTCGACAATAGACCAACAGTCAAGTCAACATTTAGAGGATTGACTCTCAAATTACCTTGCACTTCTTTAATAGCAATGTGCTTCCAATTATCCTTCAGCCATGAGCTTAGTGTCATCTAGCATCTCCTTGATGTCTTTATCATCGACACCTGCTTTATGCAATTCAAGCTTGACTAATATCGTCAATAGCTTATTTAATCGTTGTAGCAGAACATGTGTTGATACATCATGATCAGCTAATAAATTTGCAATTCTTTCTTTGTAATCAATGTCTTTCATAATAACTCCTGGATACATAAGGGGTTCGAACCCTTGACCTCCTGAGTGCAAATCAGGCGTTCTACCAAACTGAACTAATGACCCTTATTATCAATAAGTAGATTCTCCATGTCTTCTAATATTGTAGTCAACGCTGCGATTCTTTCTCGCCATTGTTTCGGATGTGCTTTAGAGAATAGGAAATGAACGCATTTGTGTGTCATTTGATTCAAGAATACGAAGTTGTCTTTGTTAGACAAATCTTCGTAATGTGAATCATCCATGTCTTTATGATGTAGATTAGCCATTCGAGTAAGTTTCTGTCCAGTTACTGGATCAGTCTTCTGCTCTTTACGCATTTCATCTCTAAAGTCTTTCCATTTCTTGCTTGCTCTAAATTTGGTCTTATCGTTCTGTTTCAACGCATTAGCTCCCGAAGCGTTCAGCTCCTAGTTTGTTAATCTTGTTCCAATTATCTGTTGTATAATTAGAATTGTTAACGGACGTAGTATCTAACGGCTTAGCGTTATAGAATTTCCAATTGTCAGCAACATTACCGAATTTACACAATTTAGTTACTGACTTGACGTAATGATCGATAAATGGATCGTCCATGCATGTTGCAATAACTTCATCATCAATAGCATTAAAGTATTTGTCAGTAAAGATTCTCGAACGATAGATTGTAAATGGACCTAAGATGCCACCAAAGCCTGATGAATGCACATCATAACCACCTAATTCTTCAATCTTCGTATGAACATAATCAGGCGAATATTCAACATCATCATCACATGTCAATACTAAATCATTGTTCAAATTGAAGTGTAAGATAGGCAGTAATTTCTTGAATGATTTGTAATCTTTATCAACCCATAATACTTCACAATTCTTTAGATGAGGATCATAATCTTTCAATTCATCTCTCGAAAGTGTAACATAAACTTTCTCTACTTGATCTTTCAAACTATCAATAGCTTTCTGTGTGCAGCCTTTCTCTAATCTAGGTTTACAGCTAGTCATTAATGCGCAAATCATGTTCTACTCCATATAAGTTATATTTAGTTGCAAATTTATAATCATCAAATGTTATATTGTCCATATCGATTGGTTTAGCTTTAATTGCAGTTAGAAAGGCTTCCTTTGATTCTGCATTAACTCTTTCTTTGGTGTCAATGATACCGCAACCACAATCAGTATCAATGCAATATACCCTGTAAGGCATTTCTTTATACGCTTTAAGATATGCTTTATATACATCACCGTACCACTCCTCATCTTGATGTGATTTATTGTCCCATCTTGCTGTATATTCAGATGTTGGCATGCAATCATGCATTACGATTACACCACCTTCATTTAAATGTTTCAGACTATTATGAATGTCTCTCCATACTTGATTATGTTCGTGCAATCCATCAATAAAGATAATGTCGAACTGTGTTGTTGTCAATTTAAAGAAATCGTCAGAAGTTGTGCAGAAATTTGCATGTGCTTCTGGATCGGGATCAACTGAAACTTTGTGTTCACACTTAATCTTATTGAAATTATCTTTACGAAATACACCAATTTCTAGATAGCTCTTGTAATGTCTTTCATCTATGAATCGTTGAATAATATCTGTTCTTGTCATACTAATGGTAACATCCTCTTCATAATGCATGTTAATTTGTCATGCCATTCTCTTAATGTTGTAGCACGTAATAAATCAGAAGAAACATGCATTGTTGCAATTGATTTCTTCTTTAAAGTAAATAGTAAATTACCATTTGACATTTCGACAGTAAATGGTAAGCCTAAGCTATTTGTTGAACATACAAACTTCAACAAATCTAATCTTGATTTAGACTTGTCGAAGAATGTTTCAGCTATATACTTTGCTTTATTCTCTATCATAGAGTTTCTCATTGCTGAATGCTTGTGTAGAAGGTACTAAGTCAATACAATTGTATGATCTAGATTTGCAATGTTTCTCAATCATATCGATCTGAGCTTGCATTCTTCTGATAGTTTCTTTCATTTCTCTAATTTCAATTTGTGTGTCTGTCATAGTAGCATCTCTCAGTTATTTCTCTGAATAATTACGTTTAATAGTTGCATTCATTCTCTTAGTATGTGGAATAAGAACTTCTTCAATAAATTGTCTAGCAGTCATGTTATCGAGAGAAGTTTCATTAAAGCCAAATCTTCCGAAACTCACTACATTTGTTAATGTATCATCATCAATCTTTACTTCTTGCTTAAATAGTTCCTTTGTAATATCTTCCTTCTCTACGACATTACCGTCTTTATCAATGTATTTACAAATACGTGTAGGATTGCCGTCAGGAAAGATTTCTTCAAATTTATTGATCGAATAATTGATTTCGTATTTCATAGTTTAGCCTCTTGTAAAGTTCTTTAGAATCTTCAATATTATGTTTAATACCGTCGTTCATGAATTGTTCATTTGGAACATAATCACCAGGTTTATGCTGTTTATGTGTTTCAGGTATCTCAATATTTATGCCTTTCAAGCATTCTAAACATTCAGTTTCAACATTGTTTCTTTCGAAATTAACTCTTAACAAATCTTTATCATATTCGTATGTGCTATAACTCTTGTAATATATTGTGTAGTTATGTTTATTAGCATCTTCTATCAAATTCTTAATAGCTATCAAATAATCTCTATACGAATTGTTCGAATAATTGTTAAAGAATGTAATATTAGACCAATCGTAAGGTTGTACCCAATCTTCATGATAACTTCTAACTCTACCAATTACAGCACCTGATTCGCCAATAATTGCTCTTCTGTTCGTATAATTTGGTAATTTCTTAAAGAATGTCATCGAATGTTTCGAAGAAGTGAATGTTACACACCATACGATAGTGTTAGGATCGAAATGGTTGCCTGTCTTAAATATTTGTTGATTGTGTGTACGATAAATTCCATCACCTTCACAATCTATCGTTATATAGTTATTCATGCTTTATTTATGCATGAATAGTGACATTATTTGTCATTCTCTGTCGACATTCTATAATAAATGTTCTAAATCATAGAGAGCAACGCTTGCGTTGCGCTTGCTGCGCAAGCAATTTAATGTATGTAAATTTATTATCGTAACTTATTAAGTATACTAATGTGCCATTGGAATTTCGAACAGACTTACGCATGCGGTCATTCTGTAATGCGGCTATATTCTGTTCTACTTGATGACGCTTTCAAGTGACATATTCGCTAGGTATGTCTCGCTGCTAGATTTGGTATGTTGTGTGATAACTAGCTCTATCACTACCAGCCATGTGATCTTCTACCGTTCGTCTTGCACCATTTAAGGATTGGCAGAAATTTCTTTCGTTTATTATCAGCGTGTTGTCATACTGATCATGGGCTTTATTAAAGTATAATAAATTTCTAATTCATTATCTTTGTAATATTTATGCGTGAACAGTGTCAAATTATGTCATATAATATCTATTTAGAAAGGGGGGCGGGGGTATATAACAAACACACACAATTATATGTGTGTGTGATCCAATAAGATATATTATATACGCAAATGCTATAGTTTACAATTAACAAATAATTTATTATACATAATATGTGCATCAATTAAGGTGCGCACTAACATATACGTCATAATAATATCTCAATATGCCGCATACTGTCACACTTGGTGCTTATGCGGCTTTGTTGTGTAATACGATTCTACTCTATCAGTTGCTGTCATTCGATCATTTACTTCTGCTTGTTTAGCATTGCACATTCTTTCTATTCCACCACCAGATAGATATCCTGTAACTCTTCTTAATCTTTCAAATTTAACACCTTCTCCTAAGCATTCTTCTATATGTTTGCAATTTGCATTACAATCATCACAAGTATTCATTTATTTCCCCAATCATCATTGTTGAACAATATACAGCCAACAATAAGTAGTAACATAATGAATATTAATGTCGTCATTTGAGTTTATCCTTAAGCCAAGCTAGATCAGTTAAGATTTGTGCAAGTTTAGCTTCTAAGTCTAGTGCTTTAATTCTCGAAATTTCATTCTCTAATATAGCTAATTTGGTTCTAAATTCTTCACTAGTCTGATCTCTCTCGACTTTAGTTGTATTACGTTCGTTCTTAATCTTGAAGTAAATGAAAGCAAGACCAAGAATCGTAATGACTATTGGTATGCTTCCTTCAGGACATAATGCCACTAATGTCGCTAACGTTTCCATCATTATACTGTGCTTCCTACTTTACCAATTTCTATCGAAGTGAATGAGATCTTTACTGTGCCATCATTCTGCCAAATAGCAATCTTTGTATCAGATGTTGGGCCGATATGTGCAATACCATCGTAGATAATTGCTTTGTGCACAGCTGGATCGAATGCTGTTGCGTCAGTTCCACCAAATCGTTGTGTTGGTGTATACACACATGTAAGATTAAGATATGCAGCTGGATTTACTGTTATACTATTATCAAGTCCAATTACTGTCTCAGTACCTATGAAAGTGTAATGAGAAGATAAACCTGAATTCATGTACGCTAGTGCAAGTTCATAGTAGCCATTGACACTATAACGACATGCTAATCTATATGCACCTGCAAAGTCAGCACCATCAATTCTTTCGAAATAGCTGGTATAATTTGCAGGCGGATCAAATAAACCACCTGGCAAATTAGTTTGAACATAATTGTTCTGATTTAGATGTAGATTACGTCCTATACCTTCAATCAATATGCCTTGATATGTCGTAGCAGAAGTATTAGTACGTTGCCATACGCCATTAGAATATAGCATGTATTTGTAGGTAAAGATTGTACCATATCCAGATGTAACACAAGAGAACTCCATAGATCCATCAGGATTATATTGCATAAGCCTGAAGTCTTGGTATAGTGGATTATCTTCTGTTGGCCATACTCTCAATATGACTTCTTTACCGTCATTAATATGTCCTAATACAGTTGCATATGTATCAGTTAAGTATACGTAAACAACTGATTTACCTGGCATATCTGTCCATTGTGGTACATCTGAGCCTTCTGCTAAATGTAGAACTTTCTCATTAGTAGGAGTGCTTGTTGAAAGTGGCACTAATTTGCCTAATGTAGCAGAACCTACTTCAGTTCCATTCAATATGACAGACAAATAATCTTGATCAATAGTGAGCTTATTTGCTTCATAATGTGCATCACCGCCTTGATTATGCTGAACCCATTCCATTTCAGGTATATCAGGCTTATTCCTGATATAGTCATCTGCATCAGTATCAGTCTGAGTCCAATTAGACTGAACATTTACTTCTGCACCAGATGCTATACTATCGA
>Ga0265301_10003731_pt1 | contig 15923 bp, 13 predicted proteins | sample AusTroGonzalo_MG_2_FD_193488 | JGI IMG/M metagenome (GOLD analysis project Ga0265301, IMG submission 193488) | Bovine rumen microbial communities from tropical cattle in Woodstock, Queensland, Australia - Gonzalo_04 | ecosystem: Host-associated > Mammals > Digestive system > Stomach > Rumen ...
TCAATGGGTATCGACATCACTACCGACTATATTCCTGTACGTCCCGCAGCTCACTACATGTGCGGTGGTATTAAGGTAGACTTGAACGGTTGCTCAAGTATTGAGCGTCTCTACGCCATTGGCGAATGCTCATGCACAGGACTGCACGGTGGAAACCGTTTGGCATCCAACTCCCTCATCGAGGCAGTGGTATATGCAGATGCAGCTGCCAAGCACTCTTTGGAGCATGTTGACCTATACGATTTCAATGAGAAAGTACCTGAATGGAACGATGAAGGAACACTGACCAATGAAGAGAAGGTGCTCATCACACAGTCGGTAAAGGAGGTTGGTGAAATCATGTCTAACTACGTTGGCATCGTTCGTTCCGACCTGCGCTTGCACCGTGCCTGGGTTCGACTGGACACACTCTACGAAGAAACAGAGAACCTGTTTAAACGAGTGAAAGCAACGAAAGACATCTGCGAACTGCGCAACATGATTAACGTTGGTTATCTCATTACTCGTTTCGCATTGGAACGCAAAGAGAGTCGCGGATTACACTACACAATTGACTATCCGGCTCACGCCTACGATAAACAATAAGAAAAGCGGCTTATGGCCGCTTTTCCTATTTTATCTTTCTACCCATATAATAAGCATCAAAGGCGTCTTCCGCATAGCCATCACCCTTATACTTAAACGAAGATGCCATAGCTCCCTCAACCTTCTCGCCGTAATAGAACACATTAAAAGCATCCTTGGCGTATCCACCTCCCAGCTCTTTGAACGAGTTAGGAACCGCATCTAGCTTCCTGTCGCCATAATACACATTGAACTTGGTCTTAAAATAGCCTCGACGCGTAGGAGTACTTTCGTCATAATCGCTACGTTTCCGCCAGCTGCTACGTTCCTTCAGACGAAAAGACGCAGGATCAACATTCTCCAACACACGTCCGTCCATATATACATTATAACGATCCTTTGCATACCCACAACCTAAATCCACAAAACTACGAGCATCTGCATATTTCAACACTTCGTGTCCAAAATATACACGTCCGCGTTCAACCTCATACCTCTGAGCATTGGCCATCAGGGTAAAACCTATCATTGCTATCAGCAAAAACGACTTGCGTAAGAATGTAACCTGTTTCATAATCGTAAGTTTTAAATGATTGATAATGCAAAGATAATACGTTTTCCAGATTAAAAAAATAGGAATTCCCTATTTCTTCGGAGGAAATTCCTATTCTCAATTATTATGATTAGTCTCTGATTACAAGTTAGCCAACTCTATGACCTTGTCAACAGCAGCGCTAAGACCGTCAACGCTCTTACCACCTGCTTGTGCGAAATGAGGCTGACCGCCGCCACCACCTTGAATAAGCTTGGCAGCTTCACGAACCATCTGACCAGCATTCAGTCCGTGTTCCTTTACCATATCATCGCTCATCATGATAGAGAGCTGAGGTTTGTTGTCGGCATGCGTACCCAGCACGCAGACCACAGAACCATCGACAGCAGCGCGAATCTTGAAGGCCAAATCCTTGGCAGCAGCAGGAGCCATAGGCAGAACGGCGGTAATCACCTTCACACCATTAACCTCGCGAGCCTTCTCTACCAACTGCTTGGCAGCACGCTCAACGGCCTGAGCCTGGAAGCCTTCAATCTCCTTCTTCATGGAGTCGTGCTCCTCGATGTACTTCTTGATGACGCCCTGCAGATCCTTAGCATTGTTGAAGAACGCCTTCACGGCAGGCAGCATATCTTCGGTCTGATACAGCAGTTCCTCGCACTCCTTACCAGTCTTAGCCTCGATACGACGGATACCTGCAGCCACGCTGCTCTCAGAGAGAATCTTAAAGAAACCGATACGACCAGTGCTGCTGGCGTGAACACCACCACAGAACTCGCATGAAGGTCCGAAGCGAACCACACGCACCTTGTCACCGTACTTCTCACCGAAGAGAGCGATTGCACCAAGTTTCTTAGCTTCCTCGAAAGGCATATCACGATGCTCATCAATATGGATATCCTGACGGATCATATCGTTAACCATGCGCTCCACCTCACGAATCTGCTCGTCAGTCACCTTCTCGAAGTGAGAGAAGTCGAAACGCAGAGTGTCGGGACTAACGAAAGAACCCTTCTGCTCAACGTGATCACCCAGCACCTGCTTCAAGGCATAGTCGAGCAAGTGAGTAGCGGTGTGGTTAGCAGCAGAAGCGTCACGCTTGTCGGTATCAACGCAAGCCATGAACTGAGCGGCTGTATCCTTAGGCAACTGCTTCACAATGTGTACGCTCTGTCCGTTCTCACGCTTAGTGTCAATAATCTCGATGGTCTCATTCTCTGAAACCAAAACACCCTGGTCACCTACCTGACCACCCATCTCACCATAGAATGGTGTGTTATCGAGAACCAACTCATAGAACTCGTTCTTTTTCTGAGTTACCCTGCGATAGCGCAGAATGCGGCACTCATACTCTGTAAAGTCATAACCCACGAACTGCTGTTCGCCAGCTGCCAGCTCTACCCAGTCTGAGTTCTCGACCGCAGCGGCATTGCGAGCACGGTCCTTCTGTTTTTGCATCTCTGCATTGAACTGCTCCTCGTTAACGGTAAAGCCATTCTCGCGGCAGATCAACTCGGTGAGGTCGAGAGGGAAACCATAGGTATCAAACAGGCGGAAAGCCTGAACACCGTCAAGTTCTGTCTTGTTATTAGCCTTCAACTGCTCCATAGCATCGTTCAGCATGCCGATACCCTTCTCCAATGTGCGCAGGAAAGAATCCTCCTCTTCCTTCATCACCTTGGCAATGAGTGTCTGCTGAGCCTTCAACTCAGGGAAGGCATCACCCATCTCCTCAACAAGTGTGGGCAGGAGTTTATAGAGGAATGCTTCTTTCTGACCAAGGAAGGTGTAGGCATAACGTACTGCACGACGCAGAATACGACGGATCACATAACCGGCCTTGGCATTTGAGGGCAGCTGACCGTCGGCAATTGAGAAGGCAACAGCACGCAAGTGGTCGGCGCAAACGCGCATAGCCACGTTGACATCATCCTGCTCCTTACTAATGGGATTTTCAGTCTCTTCCTCAAAAGTGAAATACTTCAGACCTGTAATCTGCTGCTCAGCCTTGATGATAGGCTGGAACACATCCGTATCATAGTTAGAGTGTTTGCCCTGCATCATGCGAACCAAACGCTCGAAGCCCATACCGGTATCGATAACGTTCATTGACAGAGGTTCCAGAGAACCATCAGCCTTACGGTTGAACTGCATGAACACGATGTTCCAAATCTCGATAACCTGAGGATCATCCTGGTTCACCAGCTCACGACCGCTCTTACCACTTGCCTTGCGCTGCTCGGGCGTACGAGAGTCAACGTGAATCTCTGAGCAGGGACCACAAGGACCTGTATCGCCCATCTCCCAGAAGTTATCGTGCTTATTACCATTGATGATATGGTCGGCAGGAACATGCTTTGCCCAATACTTAGCAGCCTCATCATCACGAGGAATATTCTCCTCAGCAGAACCCTCGAATACTGTTACATAGAGATCCTCAGGATTCAACTTCAGCACATTGACCAGGTATTCCCATGCCATATCAATGGCACCCTCTTTGAAGTAGTCACCGAAGCTCCAGTTACCAAGCATCTCGAACATGGTGTGGTGGTAAGTATCGTGACCTACTTCCTCCAAGTCATTATGCTTACCAGAAACACGAAGGCACTTCTGAGTATCAGCACGACGACGTGGCTCTGGGTCACGCGTGCCAAGAATAATATCTTTCCACTGGTTCATACCAGCGTTGGTAAACATCAACGTTGGGTCATCCTTAATCACCATTGGTGCAGAAGGCACAATGGCATGCTGCTTCGATTCAAAAAACTGTTTGAACGAATCGCGAATTTCTTTTGCAGTCATCATTTTGGTTTACAATTATATAATTTGGGTGCAAAGGTACTAATTTTCAGTGAGAGAAAAACATAATTTATTCGGAATTTTCTGAATGTAAGCATCTTATAATTATTAATTGTTGTTAAATACACAAACAATCTCCTCGTCTGTAGGAAAAGTTCTAGAAGCTACAAAGATAACAGCAACAAAAAAAATTTGTCTTTTAGTTTGCTTTTTTAAACTCTTATTTGTATCTTTGCAAACAAAATAACGAACGATTATGGCATTGAATCTTAACAAAAACCTGAAGTTGTACTACTCCATCAAGGAAGTGGCCGATATGTTTGGCCTCAATGAGAGTACGTTGCGCTATTGGGAAACAGAGTTCCCCTATCTGAAACCCAAGACAATGGGTCCTAATAAGATTCGTCAGTATTCCGAGAAAGACATTAAGGAAGTCAGGCTGATCCACAATCTAGTAAAGGAGCGTGGCTTCAAAATATCGGCAGCAAAGAAGATTCTCAACCAGAACCGTGACGGAGCGGTAAAAACCGCAGATGTCATATCGCGGCTCATCAACGTTCGAGACGACTTGCAAGCCTTGAAAAAACAAATGGACGGACTTCAATAAAAGCCCGTCCATTTTGTTTCTATATTGTTTTATTACATGATTTGAGATATCTCTTTCAAATCCTCTACTTCCTTCAGGCTACTAATAATCGACCTCACATCATCGCGATCGTGAACCTTCAAGTCTATCCATCCTTCAAAGATACCATCCTCTGTTGTAAAGGTTAGCTTGCGGATATCCACATTCAACTGGTTGGAGATAACCTGCGTTACCTCATTCACCAATCCACGACGGTCAATACCTCCCAAACGTATCGTTGCATCAAAGAACAGTTTCTTGTGCATATCCCACTTGGCATCCAAGATGCGATTGCCGTAACTGGCCTTCAACTTATTAGCAACAGGACACGCACGCTTATGAATCTCAATACGATTCTGATTGTCTATATATCCCAGCACATCATCCCCAGGGATAGGATGACAACAGGTTGGGAATATATATTGCTTGATATTCTCAGCAGTAACATAGATAGGTTTCTTGCGATTGAACTTCTCTGGTACGACAAAGAGCTCAGGCTGGTCGTTGGCAGCCTTCTTTGCCTTCACGAATGGCACATACTTTCGCCAACCGCCATTATTATCAGCCTTTGTTTTATGCTTACCATTGAGTTCATCCACATCCTCATCGCCCAGCAATATTCGTTTCTCCCCTAACGCCAGGAAGAAAGGCTCTCGACGTGTGAAATCATGAAGATGCATCAATTGGTCTATATGACTCTGGTTTGTCTCAAAGCCATTCTTTGACAACCAGTCGTCCAGCAGTTCCTCTCCTTTCTTCTGAACCTCACGATTATCCCGTCGTAAGATAGCCTGTATCTTAGCCTGTGCCTTCGCCGTTGATACGAAATTAATCCACGAAGGCTGCACATGTTGCGACTTAGAGGTCAGAATCTCTACCTGATCGCCGCTATTCAGGCGATGGCTTAGCGGCACCAGTTTATGGTTTACCTTTGCACCTATACAATGCGAGCCAAGGAACGTATGAATAGAGAAGGCAAAGTCAAGCACCGTACATTCTGCAGGCATCGTCTTGATTTCACCTTTAGGTGTAAAGACAAATATCTCACTGGCAAAAAGATTAAGTTTGATGGAGTCGATGAAGTCCATGGCGTCAGGCTGAGGGTCATCAAGAATCTCCTTGATAGTGCGAAGCCACTGGTTCAACTCATTCTCATCTTCACTATACTCACCATCCTCCTGTTCTCCTTCCTTGTATTTCCAGTGAGCAGCCAATCCTTGTTCTGCAATCTCGTCCATACGCTCAGAACGTATCTGCACCTCTATCCAATGTCCCTCTTTCGACATCAGTGTAACATGCAGTGCCTGATAGCCATTGGCTTTAGGATGACTCACCCAGTCACGAAGACGATCTGGATGGCTCTCATATATCTTACCCAGTTCCACATAGATATTAAAGCACTCTCTTGCTTCAGCTTCCTTGCTGGTTGCCTTGAAGATAATACGCACAGCCAATATATCATAGACTTCCTCGAAGGTAACATGCTTTTTCTGCATCTTGTTCCATATCGAGTAAGGCGTCTTGATGCGTTCCTTGATCTGATACTGAATGCCCATGCGCTTCAGCATCTCCTCTATAGGTGCAGTAAACATGTCGAACGACTGATGGCGTGACTTGTAGGTCTCTGCCAACTTATGTTCTATCGTAGCATATTCCTCTGGGTGTTCAAACTTAAAGCTGAGATTTTCCAGTTCAGACTTGATCTTATAGAGTCCAAGACGATGAGCCAATGGCGCATAGAGATACAACGTCTCACCAGCAATCTTATACTGTTTATTGGCAGGCTGCGAGTCCAGTGTACGCATATTGTGAAGACGGTCGGCTATCTTAATCAGGATAACACGGATATCCTCACTCATGGTGAGCAGCAACTTCTTAAAGTTCTCTGCCTGTGCCGACGCCTTCTCACCAAAGATACCTCCACTGATTTTTGTCAGTCCATCTACGATCTGAGCTATCTTTGGACCAAACATATTAGAGATATCCTCGACCGTATAGTCGGTATCCTCGACCACGTCGTGCAACAAAGCCGCACATATACTGGTTGATCCAAGTCCTATCTCCGAACATACAATCTGCGCAACTGCAATAGGATGCATAATATAAGGTTCGCCCGACAAGCGACGCACACCCTTATGAGCCTGACGTGCAAAGTTGAATGCTTTTGCAATCAGGTCAACCTTCTTACGATGGCGCGAATTCAAATAATCATTTATCAAACGGTCATAGGCTTCATTAATCATCTGATCATCGGCCTCTTCACGTCGCATCATCTCCTCATCGTCCATAGTATTCCTCCTTAACCTTATACCTTATATATTATATTACTTCACCTTCAGTTTCTGACCTGCACGGATATTGGTACCACGAAGACCATTCAGTTTCTTCAGCTTTGCTACGGTCGTACCATTCTTCCTTGCAATAGTAGAAAGTGACTCGCCCTTTCTTACCGTCACAGAACGAGCACCTTTTGAACTGCTTTTTCGTCCGCTGCGTTTGCTTGAAACCGTTTTGGCAGAAACAAACGAATCGTCAATCTCCACCTCTGCACGTTTCAATGGTACTGCAGATGCGAAAATTGAATCCTGCAAACTGACAAACGTACTCACATCATTCAATGGGAAGCGCACGGGCATTGGCTTTGAAGAACCAGGTACCACATCGCGACGGTAAACAGGATTAAGAGCACGTAACATCTGTATATCCAGGTTACATGCAGACGCAATCTGAGATAAGGTCACGTCACGATTCACCATCACCGTATCGGTCTGAGCAGGCAACTGCGTTCGCATAGGACAAATGCCATGCTCACAATAATAAGTCATCACATAGTTAGCTGCAATGAAAGCAGGTACATAACCACGTGTCTCCTTGGGCAGATATGGATAAATTTTCCAATAATCGCGCTCACCACCAGCACGTGCAATAGCCTTATTGATATTACCCGGGCCACAGTTATAGGCAGCAATAACCAGGTTCCAGTCGCCATACACCTTATACAAATCGCTCAGCAAATGAGCAGCCGCATAACTGGCTTTCACAGGGTCGCGTCGCTCATCGACAAGGCTATTGATTTCCAGATTATACATCTTGCCCGTGGAAAGCATAAACTGCCACAAGCCTGTAGCACCTGCATGTGAAACTGCATTGGGATTCAATGCCGATTCTATCACTGGGAGATATTTCAATTCCAAAGGAACCTGATAAGCCTCAAGCGCTTCCTCGAAGATAGGCATATAGAAATTAGAGGCACCAAGCATAAAACCGACCTGACGGCGTAAGCGTCCCGCATAACGGTCGATGCATGATCGAACGACTTCATTATACGACATTTCCATCACAGTAGGCATGCGCATCAAGCGCTCTATGTATTCCTCCTTAGAGAACAGAGGATTCTCATTCGTTGTCCTACAATCATCATCAACAGTCAGATAGCTCTTCGACTCATACAGGTTCATCAAGCTATCCACCATATTATCATCCATAGCCTCTGGGAAGTCAATCTCCTCCACATCGCCATCCTCATCAGTCACTATGATTTCCTCGTCTTCCACTTCCACCTCTATCTGTGCCTGTGTAGTCATCACACAAGCCAAAAGCATAGCGGAAAGTATCATCAGTTTTCTTTTCATACGTTCTTCTTTAGAAATTAATGCTGCAGTTCACACCAAATGAAGCAGCCGACAACGACCGGCTATTCAAGCCATTACCCATGACCGTTGGGCGCACCTTCATGCTCAAGTCCTTGGAGATATCAAACTCCGACAGCTCTGCATCGACATATGCATCAATAACCGAAACCACATAGACGCCAACCATACAGAAGAAGCTCAAGTCACGCCAACGACGGTAGCGGTCTTTTCGACTTTTAAACACCGACTTATAACGCTCTTCATTCTCTGGTGTGATAGTACGTCCTAAATGCAGGAACTTATTATAGCTGGCTGTCGTCGGGTCATCATCCATAATATCCAGATAGGCCTGTTGATAGTCCTTGTACATCATGTTGTTCCACATCAATGCATATACACATCCCATGAAACCTCCATATACGATGGGCAGTTTCCAGTACTTACGATTGTATATCTGTCCGCCACCGGGAATCACCATTGCCATCCATAAAGCTCGCTGCGGATCTGGGCGCCATGTGCTCCAATCCTTTTCCTGCTTAACTTTCTTCGCCACCTGTTTAACCATGGTATGTACCATTGTAGTATCTACAACCACGTTGGAATCAACAGGCAAGGCAGCCTCAACAGGCATGGCAGCATACATAGAGTCGATGACCTGCATAATGGAATCGGTCACCTCAGTCTGGGCTTTTACATTGGTCATTGGAAGAAACAGCAACAGCCCTATAAGTGCCACTACCCTTCTGATTCCCTTTACCATATCAAGCTCCCACTTCTTCATTTGCTCAATGTCCAGCATTCAGCACTTTTAATATGCGTTCCAGATCTCTTTCATTATCGAAAGGGATACTAATCTTGCCCTTTCCACTGGGAGAGCAAGTCATCTGTATCTTTGTCTGGAAGAAAGTTGAAAGGCGTTTCTTAACAGCATCATATTCTGTTGGCAGTTTGGCCTTTGCTGCAATTTTCCTGTTAGCACCTTGTACATCTTCGCCATTCTTCAGCATCTGAACCATCTCTTCCACCTTTCTTACAGAGTATTGGTTCTTCAGCACCTCCTTGAACAGTTTCAGCTGCATAGAAGGAGAATCGAGCGACAGCAGGGCACGAGCATGTCCCATGTCAATCTCACGGTTCTTTAGTGACATCTGAATCTGAGCGGGCAACTTCAACAAGCGCATGTAGTTAGTCACCGCAGTACGGCTCTTACCCACACGCTCCGAAATCTTCTCCTGTGTCATGCCGCTAGTCTCAGCCAGGTGTTCATATGCCAGGGCAATTTCTATAGCATTCAGGTCCTCACGCTGGATATTCTCCACGAGGGCCAGCTCCATCACACTTTCATCATCTGCCGTACGGATATAAGCAGGAATTGATGTCAAGCCAGCCTGCTGCGAAGCTCTCCATCGACGCTCACCAGCAATAATCTGATAGCGGTCTGCTGCTACTTGGCGCAATGTGATAGGCGCAATGATGCCCATTGTCGCAATACTTGATGCCAACTCCTGCATTGCCGTCTCGTCAAATTCCCTACGGGGCTGGTCAGGATTGGGTTCAATCTGTTCAATGGGAATCTCATTCAAGTTAGAGGAACCTTGAGTCTTCACCTCACTTGTATCTATGAGTGCGTCGAGTCCGCGGCCATTTCCGATCTCGTCGAGTCCGCGACCAAGCACATTCCGGTCGAATTTCTTTCTTACAGCCATCGTTATTTGTTCTTGCTAATGATTTCTTTTGCCAATGCCAAGTGATTCTTACTACCCGTTGAGTCTGCATCATAGAGAATGACAGGCAGACCATGCGAGGGGCTCTCTGAGAGTTTCACGTTACGCTGAATAACGGTCTTGAACACCAGTTCCTGGAAGTGGCGCTTTACCTCGTCGTAAATCTGGTTAGCCAAGCGCAGACGTGAATCGTACATCGTCAGCAGGAAGCCCTCTATTTCAAGTTTCGGATTCAGCTTACTTTTGATAATCTTGATTGTGTTAAGCAGTTTTGATATACCTTCCAATGCGAAGTATTCACACTGAACAGGGATGATAACAGAATCTGCTGCTGTCAGCGAGTTCACCGTGATAAGTCCCAAAGAAGGCGAACAGTCTATCAGGATATAGTCGTACTCGGCACGAATAGGTTCAAGCAATTTCTTGATAACCTTTTCGCGATTATCCAGATTCAGCATCTCTATCTCAGCACCCACCAGGTCAATATGACTGGGGATGATATCCAAACCTTCTATATCAGTAGTATAGATAGCTTCACGCACATCGGCTTTATCTATAATGCACTCGTATATTGAGCAGTCCACCTGCTTGATGTCCACACCAAGTCCGCTTGACGCATTGGCCTGCGGATCGGCATCAACGACAAGTACTGTTTTCTCAAGGGTAGCCAACGAGGCCGCCAGATTGATTGTCGTGGTGGTCTTTCCGACACCACCCTTTTGGTTTGCTAAAGCAATAATCTTTCCCATTTCAATCTTTATCTCCTTTATAGTTTTTGAACTGCAAAGATACAACATTTCTGTGAAACAATGAATGTTTCACTCATATTATTTTGATAATTTTAGAATTATTCCCTGCACAGCATTACATTTCTCAAAAAGAATCGTTACCTTTGCAGGAAATTTCCATCAAGCAATGAACAAAGAAAGACCACTGATACTTATTTCCAATGACGATGGCTATCAAGCTAAAGGCATCAACTGCCTGATAGACATGCTGAGAGAATTAGGCGACATTGTTGTATGTGCTCCTGACTCCGCGCGATCGGGCTTTGCCTGCGCTTTCTCTGCCACCACACCTCTACGACTCAATCTGCAACACGAGGAAGAAGGACTGCAGATTTGGTCATGCAACGGAACACCAGTAGACTGTGTCAAACTGGCTCTTTCCGAGATTGTCGATCGTCGCCCTGACATCGTCATCGGAGGTATTAACCACGGAGACAATGCTTCCGTCAATACGCACTATAGCGGCACCATGGGTGTCACCATGGAAGGCTGCATGAAATACATTCCGTCTGTAGCCTATTCCCTGTGCAGCAATCGCGAGGATGCCGATTTTGAACCTCTGCGTCCATATATCGTCTCCATGACGCAGAAGGTCCTGAAGGAGGGGCTTCCCAAGGGTGTGTGTCTGAACGTCAACTTCCCGCTTGCAAGCGAATTCAAGGGCGTCAAGATGTGCCGCATGGCGCTAGGCACCTGGGGACAGGAGGTTACGCGTTGTCATCATCCCCGTGGCTACGACTATTTCTGGATGGTGGGACACTATCAGAACGATGAGCCCGAGATGCAGGACACCGACCGCTGGGCTTTGGACCACGGCTACATAGCCATCACTCCCACTCGCGCTGATGTCACTGCCTACGAAGCAATGCAACAATTAATGTCATTTGAATCATGAAGTATTACCTCATAGCAGGAGAAGCCAGTGGTGACCTGCATGCATCACGCTTGATGCAGGAGCTGAAAGCAAACGACAGCGAGGCTACATTTCGCTTCATCGGAGGCGACTTGATGGCAAGTGTTGGCGGTACGATGGTGAAACACTATCGCGAACTGGCCTATATGGGATTCGTACCTGTATTACTGCATCTTCGCACCATTATGCGCAACATGAAGATGTGCAAGCAGGACATCCACGAATGGCATCCTGATGTGGTCATTCTCGTTGACTATCCTGGCTTCAACCTTAGCATTGCCAAATACGTAAAAGCCAATGCCATCTGTCCGGTGTATTATTACATCTCACCAAAGATATGGGCATGGAAAGAATATCGCATCAAGAATATAAAGCGCGATGTTGATGAGCTCTTCTCCATCCTCCCCTTTGAGGTTGACTTCTTTGAGAACAAGCATCACTACCCCATCCACTATGTGGGCAATCCCACTGCCGATGAGGTCAAGGACTTCCTGTCCACCAAGAGCGAAGAGCAGAAAATCAAGAAACAGAAACCCATCATTGCCTTACTCGCAGGCTCCAGAAAACAGGAGATTAAAGACAACCTCCCCATGATGATTCGTACCACCAAGAAATTCGAAGATGACTACGATATCATACTGGCCGGAGCGCCAAGCATTGAGGAAGATTACTATATGCAATTCCTATCGGGTAGTAAAGTCACGCTTATCAAGGATAAGACCTACACTTTACTCTCTGAATCTCATGCTGCTTTGGTAACCAGTGGAACAGCCACCCTTGAGACCGCCCTTTTTGGTGTTCCTCAAGTGGTATGCTACGAGACACCGTTACCCCAGCTTATTGGCTGGCTTAGAAAGAAGATTCTGAAGGTTAAGTACATCTCACTTGTCAATCTGGTAGCTAATCGCGAGGTAGTTCGAGAACTGGTTGCCGACTCATTCACATTCGACAACATCCAGCACGAACTGGAGATTATTCTCGCAGGACCAGCCCGTGAGCAGATGCTTAAAGGCTATCAAGAAGTATGGGGACGTCTCGGCAAAGAGCACGCTCCCGCCAATGCAGCCAAGATTATGATTCAGCTGCTAAACGGCGACGCTCCTGCCAAATCTCAACAGAGTTAATAATATTTTGCCACAGGATATAACAGCCAGGACCTACACTCGCAAGTGGGGTCAGATAGGTGTATGCCATCCAAATGGCGAATGCCGTATTCTTCTGTCCAAGAGCTTGTCCTGCCTCCTGTGTACGATTGAAATAATGACCTAGGAATCGTCCTACAGCAAACTGAATAACACACAAGACTAAGCCCAAAACAGCTATGGTGCACAGCAACAAGAGGGTCGCTTGTGCATGAACGATATTCTTCACCGTGGTACCCGTAACTATCATCAGCGAACAGCCCCAAAGGTAGAAAGACAAATCGCGTACTGACACAATCTTACGATGAAGCTTAAGCCAGTAATGCTTCACCAAGTATGCCAGAAACATGGGAACGACCAAGAGTGTTACTACCTGATAGAGGATCTTAAGGAAAGCAGACATAAATGAGATATCAGCTGACTTCTCTATCAGAGGGAAACAGACTGGTACCAGCATCACCGTCAGGAAGTTTGACAGAAACGTATAAGTAGTCATCTCTTCCAACGAACCGCCAAGTTTTTGCGTCACCACAGCAGCAGCAGTAGCCGTCGGAGCTATGATACACATCAGCAGAGCTTCCATCAGCACTAGTTTATCGCCAGTGAAATGGAAAAACAAAACGATTGCCATGACTATTCCTACAAACAGTAAATTAAAGATGCTTACCCACAAGTGCCATCCCACGGGTCGCATCTTGTGAAAGTCCACCTTACAGAAAGTCACGAAGAGTATCAAAAACATAAACAGCGGAAGTATGGTGTTGAACACAGGTTCCATCACCACCGCCATACTATCCAGTGCTGGTACAAATGCGAAGATCAGATAAACGATTGTACCCAGTCCCATTGACACCGGGAGCGTCCAGTCTTTTAAAAATTTTATTATATTCATCCTTTTATTTGTGTTTTGGGCCAATTGACTAGGAACACCTTTTCCGTGGCACGCGTGAGTGCTGTATAGAGCCAATGGAAATAGTCGGGTGTCAACATATCATCTGTCATATAGCCTTGGTCGATATAGATATGTGCCCACTGTCCGCCTTGAGCTTTATGGCAAGTAACAGCATAGCCATACTTCACCTGCAAGGCATTGTAGTAAACATCCGTTTTCAGTTTCTTCAACCTATCTGCTTTCAAAGGGATGTCGGCATAATCCTCCATCACCTTACTGTATAGCTGTTCATGCTGCTCACGTGTCAACGCCGGAGCCTCAGAGGTCAATGTATCGAGTATCACCGTAGAGGTTAATTCCAACACAGGTTCGAAATCTGGGAATTGCAAGGTCACGTCCGCAAAGCGAAAGCCATGCTCTTCACGTATATTCCTCACACGTTGAACCACGCAACGGTCACCATTTGCCAAGAACAAGCCATTCTCACCATAGTGGTTCTTCACTATCATGAGTTGATCGCCTCTACAGAGTTCTTCCTCACGGTCAAGCACGGTATTACGAATACCCTGATTATAGATATTTGCCCGTTTGTTGCTTCGCGTCACCACCATCGTGTCATCCACACCCACACGACTGTAACTGGTTGCCAGACTCTCGATAAGCTCGTCGCCAGGCACCACCTGAATATCGTCAAAGCCGTCAAGCTGAAGTTTCGGAAGCGTCCATGCATCCTCACACCTCCTTATAGAAGTAGCATTGAACAAGATGCCCGACTCCTGACTTTGTCGCAACACCTCATCGAGCTCCATCTCATAGACTTTCATCCCATAGCCGCGCAGCACATCACTCATCAGCGCAGGACTCTCGTCTTCCCCTACTGGAGGAAGCTGCGCTCTGTCACCAATCAACAACAATCTGCAGTTCTGTCCATTATACACAAACTGCATCAAGTCATCGAGTAAGCAACCAGAGCCAAAGGTTTCGCTGAATCCCGCATTACTAATCATGGAGGCTTCGTCAACCAAGAAGAGCGTATCACTACCAAGATTAGCATTCAGACTGAACGCAGAGAGATCGGCTGCCGTCTTTTGACGATAGATGCGTCGATGGATCGTAAAAGCCGGATAATGCGCATAGCCAGAGAGAACCTTTGCAGCGCGACCAGTCGGAGCCATCAGCACCAGTTTCTGCTTCATGTCCAATAGGGCACGTACGATAGCTGCAGCCAGTGTCGTTTTACCTGTACCGGCCGCTCCTCGAAGAATCATCACGCATGCAGGATTCCTATCAAAAAGAAAGTCAGCAAAAACGTTCATCGCCTGTCGCTGTTGCTCTGTAGGCGGGAAGCCCATATGCTGTACAATCTTTATTTTTAGCTCGTCGCTTAACATCGCTGCAAAGGTACGAATAAGTGAGTAAAGAACAAAATAAAAAGGCTCGCTTTTTATTTTTTCTTTCGAACGCAAGTACCTTCGACAAAGTCAGAGGTACGAATAAGTGAGCGAAGAACAAAATAAAAAAGACGATAAAAATAGAAGATGCACCTTTAGGATGCATCTTCTTTGTTTTTCTAGTTAGCAATTCAATTTAAGGGTAAAGATTGGCTTTTGTTTCTTCGTTGTGTTGCAAAGATAGCAATTATTTCTTTAGCTCCAAAATAATTTGCAACTTTTTTTAAGAAAACCTAAGAATTATTTTCTGTTTCCGAGCACAGCACGAATTTCCTCGTACATCAGCTCCACCAAACGGGGAACTGCGTATGTTTCAAGCTCATTTTCTTCTACCCAGATATACTCTTCACCCAAGAAAGGACGTTCTTTCGGCTCATATAGATAGAAGTCTGCCAGGAGAATACGATGAGTCAGCACATGACGCACATTACTTTTCAGCAGCAGACATTGTTTGATATCCACATGTTCGTCATCCTCCTCCACGAGAAATGGCTCATACAGTCCTTGCCAAATATCTCCCGCACCACGACGATGAATAGCCACATAGCCATCACACCGTATATATACGTAGGTAAGATGACGCTCTTTCACTTTCTGAGTCTTCAGCTTTACAGGTAGTTGCCCCACCCTATTCTCACGAAAAGCCACACACGACTCCATCAATGGACACACATCACACTGCGGTGACTGAGGCGTACATTGTATCGCTCCGAAATCCATGATAGCCTGATTATAAGCCGATGCCTCCTTCTCTGGAAGCTGCGACTGCGCCAAAGCGGTGAATGTCTTCTTTCCTTCCGTTGTGTTGATGGGTGTCTCCACACCGAAATAGCGACTTAG
>Ga0265301_10003733_pt1 | contig 15919 bp, 14 predicted proteins | sample AusTroGonzalo_MG_2_FD_193488 | JGI IMG/M metagenome (GOLD analysis project Ga0265301, IMG submission 193488) | Bovine rumen microbial communities from tropical cattle in Woodstock, Queensland, Australia - Gonzalo_04 | ecosystem: Host-associated > Mammals > Digestive system > Stomach > Rumen ...
CACCAAACGACCGTCGAGCGAATAGATGCGGGCAGGGCAGGAGCCTTGTAAACCCTTGATGACAAAGCTGTTACGTGATGGATTAGGGAATAGCTGGAGTTTACACAAGGTGTTGTCGTCAACATCGGTCAATTCAGAGCAGACCATTTTGCGGATCTGTGAAAGCTCATAAGATTGGGTTGAATTGCCGTCAATGATGATGAGTCGCTCGCCGCCTTCAAAAGAAAGTTGGCTTTGGTCCGACAAAAGGAAGGTCTGCTCCTCGCCATTGGTCATGGTCAGGACGAGGTTGACACTGGTGCCTTGTGCCGTCGCAAAGAAGGCTGTTCCAAAAAGGAAAGCACAGAGTATCAATAATTTAGAAAAACAAATTCTCATAGGTTTTGAATTTGAAAAGTTAAAACTTTCAAAAATACGAAACTATTTCCAAAAAAACGAAATTTTTTATTTTTTTAACAAAATTTGTCGTTACTGTTAAGCGATGTTTTGTTGTTATTTCTCCCTCAAATTATGGTTTTTCTTGGGTTTTTCTGGGAATTGTCCTATTTTTGCATCCTCTTGAAAATACGACATGATCACGCTCAATCAATTCAATGTTTTCCTCATCGTTATGGCAAGTGTCGCCGTGGTGGTTTTCGTCAGCCTTTTCTTTGTGGATGCGGGTTACGGCAAATTCTATGACAAGAAATGGGGTTCGGCCGTGAACAATAAGTTAGGTTGGGTGCTGATGGAAGCTCCCGTGTTCATCGCCATGATGGTGTTGTGGCTCTGCTCTGACCGACGCGACGACTTGGTGCGATTGGCTTTCCTCTTTCTCTTTGAGTTGCACTACATCCAACGCTCGTTTGTGTTTCCGTTCCGCCTTCGCGGTAAGAGCGTGATGCCGCTGTCGATCATCCTGATGGGGGTGACCTTCAATGTCCTGAACGCCTTGATGCAGGGCGGTTGGATCTTTTATCTCTCGCCTGATGAATACTACGGTCGCGAATGGCTGACCACGCCGAAGTTTATCGCCGGTTTCATGGTCTTCCTCATTGGCATGTACATCAATATCCAGTCGGATGACATCATCCGCAACCTGAGGAAGAATGGCGACACCAAGCATTATCTCCCGAAAGAGGGGATGTTCCGTTATGTCACCTCGGCCAATTATTTCGGCGAGTTGGTGGAGTGGATAGGATTTGCAATCCTGACCTGGTCGTGGTCGGGAGCCGTGTTTGCCCTGTGGACCTTCGCCAACTTGGCTCCACGTGCTTCGCGGATCTATGAAAAATACAAGCAAGAGTTTGGTAATCAATTGAATACAAAAAAGACAAAACGGTTGATCCCTTTTATTTGGTAATGAATCATGATTGAATCAAAGATATTTACCCCATGTCAGATCGGTCCGATCACGCTGCGCAACAGGGTGATCCGATCGGCGGCATTCGAGAATATGGCCTATGGAAACAGGCCATCCCAGGACTTGTTCAATTATCATGTGGCGGTGTCTCGCGGTGGCGTGGGCATGACCACGGTGGCATATGCCGCTGTCAGCCAGTCAGGACTGTCGTTCGATGGCCAGCTGTGGATGCGAGAGGAAATCGTCCCCGAATTGAAGCGCCTTACGGATGCCATCCATGCGGAGGGAGCCAAAGCTTCCATCCAGTTGGGCCATTGTGGCAACATGACGCATCGTGCCACTTGTGGATGCAAGCCGGTAGGGGCTTCCGGGGGATTCAACATGTATTCTCCTACTTTTGTCCGTGAGCTGCGAAAAAAGGAGATTTACGACTTGGTAAAGGACTTTGGCCATGCCGTGGAGCTGGCTCGCCAAGCGGGATTCGACTGTGTGGAGATCCATGCGGGGCATGGCTACCTGATCAGCCAGTTCCTGTCGCCTTACACCAACCATCGCCATGATGAGTTTGGCGGAAGCCTGGATAACAGGATGCGTTTCATGCGTCTGGTCATTGAGGAGGTGATGCGTGTGGCGGCTGACGACATGGGCGTGGTGGTCAAGGTAAACATGCATGACGGCTTCAAACGGGGCATGCAGCAGGAGGAGTGTATCAAAGTGGCGCAGGAGCTTGAGCGGCTCGGCGTGCATGCCTTGGTGTTGACAGCAGGTTTCGTCAGCAAAGCCCCGATGGAGGTGATGCGTGGCGCGATGCCTTTGAAAACCCTGCGCCATTACATGGATTTCAAGAAGTTATGGTGGCTCAAGTGGGGTCTGGCCTTTGTCGGTCGCATGATGATTCCCACCAGACCCTATAGCGAAGGCTATTTCCTTGAGGATGCCAAAGTATTCCGAGCCAACCTGAAGCTGCCCTTGATTTATGTGGGCGGCTTGATCTCGAAGGAGAAGATGGAGGAGGTGCTCGACGCAGGCTTCATGGGCTTGCAGGTGGCGCGCGCCTTGGTGCACGACACGGAGTTTGTCAACAAACTCCAACGCGGCGAGATCACTCGCAGCGGCTGCAAGCACTCCAACTACTGCATCGGCCGCATGTACACCCTGGAGATGAAGTGCCACCACTGCGTGGAAAACCTGCCCAAGAAGTTACAAAAGGAGATCGACGAAGCGGAAAGGACGTTGTGATGAGAGCACTGATCACGGGCGGTAGCTCAGGCATGGGATTGGAATACGCCAGGCTGCTGGCGGCCAAAGGCCACGACTTGCTGTTGGTGAGCAACCAACGTGATGAGCTGGCAAAAGTGGCCGAGGAGCTGTCACAAACCTATCACGTTGATGTCATAGGCCGTTTTCAAGATTTGTCCAAGGAAACCGCTGCCGAGGAACTGTTTGCCTTCTGCCAGAAGGAAAACCTGCAAATCGACATCTTGATCAACAACGCGGGAATGTTCTTTTTTGAGGAACTGTCCACCATCAACGAGGCCAAGGCACTCACGATGATGCGGTTGCACATGTTCACTCCCACAAGGCTTTGTGTCTTGTTTGGCGAGGAGATGAAGAAACGTGGCAAAGGCTATATCCTGAACATGTCGTCGATGGCAGCCAAGTTGCCCTGTCCCGGCATTACGGTTTATTCGGCAACCAAGGCCTACCTGAAGAGTTTTGGCAAATCGTTGTATTTCGAGATGCGTCCCTATGGGGTAGGGGTGACCACGGTATGCCCCGCCGCCATCGCCACACCGCTTTATAAATTGAAGCCTTCGTTGATGAAGTTGGGCGTTAGTTTCGGCGTGATCGGCACCCCGCAATGGCTGGTGCGCCGTGCGCTGCGGAGGATGTTCCACCATCGCCGCGTGGTGAAACCCGGCTTGATGAATTACTACCTTCCACCGTTGATCGCCATCTTGCCCAAGTGGCTTGTGGCAAAGCTGTGGCGGAAGTTCAAGTAATTTTGGCGGTTTTCAAAATTATTCCTATCTTTGCCCGTTTTTTGGAAAATACAAAATCAAATCAATATGGATTTAAGCAAAATTGTCTCAATAGCCGGCCGCCCAGGACTGTATCAAATCAAGTCCCAAGCCATTGGCAGAATCATTGTTGAATCGGTGCTCGACGGCAAATGCACTCCCGCTTTCGCCCGCGACCGCATGAGTTCCCTCGAAGAGATCTCCATCTTCTCTGTTGACGAGGACAAGCCGCTCAAGGAGGTTTTCATGGGTATCCATGACAAGATGGGCGACAAGGTGGACTTCGATTTCAAGAAGGCTTCGAACGACGAACTCAGGGCCAAGTTCCTTGAGGTGATGCCCGACTACGACCAGGAAGCCGTTTATCCTTCCGATATGAGGAAGGTCTTCGCTTGGTATCAGATGTTGGTGGACAAGAACCTTCTTGACTTTACGCCTGAAACCAAGGAAGAAGCCTCCGAAGAGAAGGCTGAAACCCCTGCCGAATGAAACAAATCGCCGACTTTAAGCTTGTTGGGAAACGGGACTTCGGTCGCTCCGTGCTGCTGAGACTCCGTTCCGACCAAGCTTTGCCCGAAATCCTCCCCGGACAGTTCGTCCAGGTGCGTGTCGATGACTCGCCGTCCACCTACTTGCGGCGTCCTATCTCCATCCACGACGTGGACTATGGTATGCATGAGATTAGTCTGTTAGTTCAAATCGTGGGAGAGGGGACAAGGCATATGGCTGCCCTCAACGAAGGTGAGCTGATCAATTTGGTGCTGCCTTTGGGTAACGGCTATACGCTTCCCGAGAAGGATGACAAGGTGCTGCTCGTTGGCGGTGGCATAGGCATTGCGCCGCTCTATTATCTGGCCAAATGCATGGTTGAAAAGGGTATGAAGCCCGTGTTCCTGCTTGGCGGCAAGACGGCTTCCGATCTGGTGATGCTTGATGCCTACGGAAAACTTGGCGTGACGCATGTCACCACTGAGGACGGCTCGTTGGGCGAGAAGGGCATGGTCACAGGTCATTCCTTATGGAAGGAAGGCACATTTGATAAGATCTATGTGTGCGGCCCCAAACGGATGATGATGGCCGTGGCTGGGCTTGCCAAGGCAAATGGCACTTGGTGCGAGGTATCCCTTGAACACATGATGGCTTGCGGCCTGGGCGCCTGCCTTTGCTGCGTGGAGGACACCAGGGAGGGACACCTCTGCGTCTGCAAGGAAGGCCCGGTCTTTAACACAAGGAGGTTGAAATGGTGAACATGACGATTGACTTGGGTCGCGGCTTGGTGCTGCGCAACCCTGTGATGACGGCTTCGGGTACCTTCGGTTATGGCGAGGAATACGCTGATTTTGTGGATCTTGCGCAACTTGGCGGCATCATCGTGAAAGGCACGACCTTGCATTCCCGCGAGGGCAATCCTTATCCCCGTATGGCCGAGACGCCTTCAGGGATGTTGAACTGCGTGGGACTGCAAAACAAAGGGGTTCAATATTTCATCGATAAGATCTATCCACGGATCAAGGATTTCGATACCAACGTGCTGCTGAACCTCTCCGGCTCATGCCTTGACGATTACGTTCGTGGCGCGGAAATGGTTGATGCCTTGGACAAGATCCCGGCCATCGAGCTGAATGTGTCGTGCCCCAACGTGAAGCAAGGCGGCATGGCCTTTGGCGTGACCACAACGGGCATCTCGCAGGTGGTCTCCGAAGTTCGCAAAGTCTATCATAAGCACCTGATGGTGAAGCTCTCGCCCAATGTGACCAACATCGCTGAGATCGCCATGGCTGCCGAGGCTGCCGGTGCCGACTCTGTCTCCTTGATCAACACCCTGATGGGTATGGCCATCGACGCTGAGCATCGCACGCCGAAGCTCTCGGTGATCACAGGTGGCCTCTCAGGTGCCTGCGTAAAGCCCGTTGCCTTACGCATGGTGTGGCAGGTGGCCAAGGCGGTGAAGATCCCGGTAGTGGGTTTGGGCGGCATCTCCAATGCCACCGATGCCGTGGAGTTCATGCTCGCCGGTGCTTCAGCCATTGAGATCGGTACCGCCAATTTCATCGATCCAGCTGTCTCCGTGAAGGTCGCCGAAGGCATGAAAGCCTACTGCGAACGCCATGGCTTCGAGAAAGTTTCGGATCTGACGGGCTCATTAATTGCCTAACAATAGCTTGGCGAGATACCCCATAAGGCACCTTAGAAACTTGTTTCTTAGTGCCGTTGGGGTATCTCGCCAAGCATTAGGAAACAAAATTAACCTCCGGATCGATCTTGATCCCAAACTTTTCTTCAACTGATTTCTGAATTGTCTGGGAAAAGTTCACGAGCTCTTTCCCTGTGCCGTCGCCATAATGCACCAGCACCAAGGCCTGCTTTTCATACACGCCCACGTTGCCTTCGCGGCGGCCTTTCCATCCAGCTTGTTCAATGAGCCATCCTGCGGGAACTTTCACCTTGCCGTCAGGCTCGTCAAAATGCGGAATGTCAGGGTATTGCTGCTGCAGTGCCTCGAATTGGTCTTTCTTGATCACTGGATTTTTGAAGAAACTGCCTGCGTTGCCGAGTTCTTTCACGTTGGGTAACTTGGTGTCGCGGATGTCGCAAATGGCGTCATGAAGTTGTTGCAAAGTGGGGTTTTCCATGCCGTGTTCGGCCAAATAAGTCCTGATGTTGCCGTAATCCAGCTTGAGGTCGGCTTGTTTGCTCAGTTGGAATTCCACTGAGGTGATCACGTACTGTCCGCGCAGCATCCCCTTGAAGATGCTTTTGCGGTAGCCGAACGAGCACTCAAACTTGTCAAACACCTTCTTTTTCCCGTTCTCTAGGTTGAAGGCCTCGCATTTCAGGAAGCTGTCTTTCAGCTCCATGCCGTAGGCCCCGATGTTTTGCACGGGAGCGGCACCCACCTTGCCGGGGATGTGGGCGAGGTTCTCCACGCCGTAATAGCCTTTGCTGACCATCAGTTTGACGAACTCTGGCCAGTCCTCGCCGGCCTGTACTCGGACAATGACCTTGTTGCCGTCGTCGGCCACCGTCTTGATACCCTTGTTGTTGATGTAAATCACCATGCCGTTGAAGAACTCTTTGGTTAGCAAGATGTTGTTACCACCACCGAGGATCAGGTGCTGCTCTTTCTTGAATTCAGGCATGCGGAAAAGACGTTGCAAATCGTTGGCATCGTTGATCTCAACGAAATACTTCGCTGTGGCGTTGAAGCCAAAGCTGTTGTAAGGCTTAAGGTTGACGTTTGTTTTCATGAGTGCAAAGATAAAAAAATAATGACTTACAACAATTGTTCCAAAGCCTCAACAATTTGTAGAATATTAATCCAATGTTTTTCGCGTTCTGCCCTTGTCATCTCCTGTGATGACCTTCAGCTAGTTGAACCAGGGCTGTTTTATGCTGTGCTTATTTCTTCTAAGAATTATTTCCCTGAATTGACTATCCCGATTAAAAACGAATGGCTTTCAACTCCACTCTCCAAAAGCTCCTTTTTTGTTACCCATATCGTAAATCCTTTTAATGCCGAGGATGTTATTGCACGTCATAACTGTTTTTTATTGAAGGCTTTTTTTGATGGTGTGATAGAGAAGGTGATTTCTAATATTGTTGAGGGTAATTGGTGATTTATAAAATATTCCTTAACTTTGCACGGATAATAAGTGCTGGTTATGAGAAGAGTTTTACCCTTTTTTACACTGCTGCTTTTTCTTGCCGTAGGTGCGAAAGCCCAAAACTATAAGGTGCTGAGCATGGAACACCTGCCCAATGACATGACGGCAAGGGACGAGATGAAAACCGACGATAACGAAAAGAAATGCGCGGTTATCAAGATCGTCACCCAAAACATTACTCCTGAAGCGCGTTCGGGCTTTTATTTTCAGTCGGACTGGGGTTCGCAAGTGGTGCATCGCGACGTTAAAGGCGGTGTGATAAGGGTATGGGTGTCGCCCGGTTTGAAGACCTTGATCATCATGCATGAGGATCTTGGAACATGGGAATTGAAGATCCCTGACTATGGCCTGACAGTGGAACCCTTGCATACCTATAAGGTGGTGGTTCAAGGAATGAAGGTTGATGATGGAAACACCAAGCCTAACTTCACCCAACAGTTCCTTCAGTTTATCGTGGAGCCTAAAGACGCCTTGGTCACTGTTGAAAACACCCCGTGGCAAGTGATTGACGGAGTCGCCTCCAATAGGGTCGATTTCGGAAGCTATAAATACCATGTCGAAGCTAATGACTATCATGCCGAGGATGGGACAGTCGTAGTTAACGATCCTGAAAAAAAGGTTGTACAGGAAATCACCCTGAAACCGGCTTTTGGATTTTTGAAGATCGACGGAGACCAAGCCGTTCTCTCAAAGTCATCCGTTTTCATTGGAAACATCAATGGTGCTGATGCCCTGAAGTCACCGAAAAAACTGGCGAGCGGACAATACAAAGTCACTGTCGTAAACGCAAAGTTCAAGACATTTGAACGCATGGTGACCATCAAGGATGGCGAAACCACCAATTTGAAAGTCGATCTCAATGCCAATTACTCAACGGTTACCCTCCAAGTGGATGCCGATGCTGAGATTTATGTGAACAATGAGTATAAAGGCATTCGCTCATGGACCGGCGACCTGGTGGCAGGAAACTATGTGATGGAGTGTCGCATGAAGAGCCACCGGCCCACATCCATCCAAAAGACCGTTACGGATGGCATGTCGGGACAAACCATCAAGCTTAAGGCTCCAACACCGATCAATGGCGCTTTGATCGTGAATTCCAATCCTCCTATGGCAAAAATTTTCATCGATGGCAAGTCCATGGATGAAACGCCGATGCAATTCAGCAACATCCTTATCGGCGAGCATACGCTCAGACTGGAAAAGTCGGGGTGCGCTACGCTGACCAAGACCATCACCGTTGAGGAAGGCAAGACCTTGACTGTTGACGAGAAACTTGATACGGGGCGTAACGTGTTGGTGAAGACCGACCGTAATGGCGACAAGGTCTATGTGGATGGCAATTACTTTGGTGAGACCCCTTACAACGTGCCGATGGGGTTCGGGCAACATACCATCCGTGTGATGCGTAACGGCGTGAAAGTTGAGCGTGAAGTCAATGTTACGGAAAGCTCACGTAATGGTCAGGAGATGCTGTTTGAGTTCGGCAGGCTGATCGCCATCAGCACCGACCAAACTGGCGATGTGGTGATGGTTGACGGCGTGAAGGTGGGCGTTTCGCCCCTAAGCGTTGACCTGCCATATGGCAGCCATACCATTCATGCCGAACGGGGCAAGAAATACGCCGACAAGGACATCCAAGTGCTGAAAACCGGTGGCGAGACCTCGCATCGGTTGGTGCTTCATGGGGAATCGGTCTCCAACTTTGTGAAACGTGGTGTAAATTTTGCTACGCTTGACTTTGCCTACAGCCCTGCTCCACAGACCTCGTTTGGTGCTACCTACGGCTCGGTGAAAAAGATCGGGTGGTTTGTGACAGCTGCCAGCAATTTCAGTTTTGGAGCCTTGGGTTACAACAGTACATGTGATGAGCAGGGGTATGTTGGAGACGATTATCCTGAATATACAGGCGAATCATGTGCTACCAGATTTTCAGCGATGGCTGGGCTTGTTCTTAAGATAGCAGGTCCTGTTTATCTGCGCACTGGGGCGGGATACGGCATGAGGGTGAAGAGTTGGTATAGCAATGATTTGGGTTTGGTAAAGATTGAAAGAGACAGCTATACAGGTGTGGATGTCACAGCAGGTTTACAACTCAATTTGAAAGGGTTTACGATGAGTTTCGACGCTGTTTCCAATAACTTCAAGACGTTGGAATATAAACTGGGATTAGGCTATTGTTGGAAGAAAAAGTAAAATACCATGAAAAACATAATACTGAAATATTTTGTTGTATCCATGTTGTTTGCCATGGGCGTGATTGCAACAAGTTGTAAAAAAGATGTGATATTAATTTCTGGTGAGCCTGTGGGTGATGGTGTGATCATAGGTAAGTTTACCGTTAATCGTAATGGGGGGTGTGTTTACTTTTCCCAGGGTAATCTTCAGTATCAGGCCTCCACAGGTAATTGGCGTTTTGCCGAGCACCAGTATGACTACATTGGTGAGGCCAACAACAATATATCGTCAAGTTACAGTGGCTGGATCGATTTGTTCGGATGGGGAACGAGTGGATACAACAATAAGTATCCGTACATGACGAGCATCACTTTCACTGACTATGGCAACGGCAACTCAAACATCGCTGGAACCAACTATGACTGGGGCGTGTACAACAAGATATCGAACGGCGGCAACCAAGCTGGGTTGTGGCGCACGTTGACCAAGGACGAATGGGTGTATGTGTTCAACACCCGTAACACAAATAGCGGGATAAGGTATGCCAAGGCTTGCGTGAACAACGTGAACGGCGTGATACTGCTGCCTGACGACTGGAGCGTGAGCTACTCCAGCTTAAACAACACCAATAGCACTAGTGCCGGTTTCACCAGCAACACAATCACTGCCTCACAGTGGACCACACTAGAGCAGCACGGAGCCGTCTTCCTGCCTGCTGCGGGCGACCGGTACGTGACTTCGGTTTACGGCGCGGGTTCCCACGGCGGCTACTGGTCGGCGTCGTTCTCCAGTGAGTACTTCGCGTTCAGCGTGTATTTCGACGATTCGTACCTCAGGCAGCAGGACAACGGCCACCGCTACGACGGTCTATCAGTGCGCTTGGTTCGCTCCGCTCAGTGACCCACAACAATTATTCCGAAGCCTCAACAATTTGTTGAATATTAATCCAATGTTTTTCGCGTTCTGCCCTTGACAGAATTAATTTGCTGTTATAACTTTGCAGCAATTATTAATTCAAATTCATAATGCTATGTACACTGACAATGACTTTATCAGACTAGACTGGGCTACGAAGTATGTTTTACGTGATAAGTCCGATTTTGAGGTATTTGAGGGATTGATGACCGTGCTATTGGGCGAGCCAGTCAAGATCATCGAACTGCTGGAGAGTGAGAGCAACCGAGAGAACAAGGATGCCAAGAGCAACCAAGTGGATATCAAGGCGAAGAACAGCAAGGACGAGATCATATTGGTGGAGATCCAGCTGGAACACCAAACCGATTTCCTGGAGCGTATCCTATTTGGGGTGTCGAAAACCATCACCGAACACGTCGGCAAAGGCCAAAAATACGCCAATGTGAAGAAAGTTTATTCCGTCAACATCCTGTATTTCAACATAGGCGTGGGCAAGGACTACATCTATCATGGCAAGAACACTTTCACGGGCTTGAACACTGGCGATACGTTGATGTTCAATAAGAGGGAGAAGCAAGGATACACACGAAAGAAAAGAGCCAACATCTTTCCTGAGTACTATATCTTAAGGGTGAACCAATACGAGAAGGAGACCGCGGATACACCCTTGGAGGAGTGGATGCTGTATTTGAAGGAAGGCTACATCCGTCCAGATACCACTACACCAGGCTTGCAGAAGGCTAGGGAGTGCCTGCGAGTGCTGAGCATGTCGGATCAAGACAGAAAGGCGTATGAGAGATACCTCTACAACAAGAATTACGAAGAGGACGTGGTGGAGACTGCTCGCGAGGATGGTTGGTTTGAAGGGTTTGATGAAGGCGAAGCTAAAGGGAAGACGGAAACGCTACGTGAGATCGCTCAAAAAATGAAATCGGAAGGGCTTGATGAGACCACAATCCATCGTTTTACGGGCGTTCAGTTTGGTTTTTTGGATGGTATTCCTTAATTTTGCGGGGATATTCAGTTTTAACCATGCGGCGAGTCATACCCAGTAAAATAGGATTTTGGATACTGGTTTTAATGCTGGTCTGCGTTGCTTGTAGGAAAGACCCGAACGCACCGATTCATCCGTATGAGCCAATGCCATTTTCTGATACGATCTCTGATGGCGTTTTGCCGGGTCTTTTTTCCACGAGTCTGTCTAAGCAAGTCTGTTTTTCTCGAGGCAACCTTCAGTATCAAGCTTCTACTGACACCTGGCGTTTTGCGAAACAACAGTTCGATTATGTTGGAACCGATAATGCAAACGTGTCACCGACTTACAGTGGCTGGATCGACTTGTTTGGCTTTGGAACGAGTGGATACGATGGTAAATATCCTTACATGACTAGTACATCGTTTTTTGATTACGCTGTGGGAGAAATAGCAGGCACTAACTATGACTGGGGCGTTTACAATGCCATCAGCAACGGAGGAAACCAAACTGGATTGTGGCGTACTCCGACTAAAGATGAGTGGGTGTATCTTTTCAACAAACGAATGACGTCGTCAGGTATCCGTTATGCTAAGGCAAATGTGAATGGTAAAAACGGGGTGATACTGCTTCCTGATGACTGGGATGTAAGTGTCTTTGTCTTGAGCAATACAAACCAACCCGAAGCGGATTATACTTCGAATACAATAGATGCCTCTCAGTGGACAGAAATGGAGGAAGCTGGAGCTGTCTTTTTGCCTGCTGCTGGCGGTAGGGATGGGATTTCGGTCGTCCTCAATGATTCCAATGGTTCCTACTGGTCAACCTCATGGGAAGAAGATAGCGGTTCTACTACTTTTCCGTATTTATTAGGCTTTAACAGTTCCGGGTTTTTCCCTGATGGTTTGGGCTCAGGAGACTTTGGTCGGTCGGTGCGCCTTGTTCAGGATGCGAGTTCAAATCAAGATGTTGCTGGTTTTAAGCTGGACAAGGACAATCTCGATTTTTTCTATTCCTCCTCCAGTCGTTCGTTCAAAATCATCAATACCAGCACAACAAAGCCTGTGAGTTGGAGCATCGCCGAAAGCCAGGATTGGATGACGGTTTCACCTAATTTCGGAACACTTCATCCGGAAGAGGAAACAATTGTAATGGTGGATATTGATAGAACGATGATACAAAATAGCTTTTCTTTATACGGTATGTATTGGGTTTCATCTAGCATTACCATTACGAGTGAGGAAAAAACCTTAGTGTTGCCTGTGGTTGTAACAATGGTAGAAGCCGAAATACAGACGCTACCTTATTTCCAAAAATTTGATTTTGAATTTGGCACCTATTGGGTTTTTGGTGACGTAGCTCCTCAATCATGGACGATAAACAATTCCACGGCGACAATGTCAGGTTACACCACGGGAATGAGTTACGAAAATGAGGACTGGCTGATTTCCTCGCCCGTGGATCTTTCAGGCGTTAGCGATGCCAAGATGACCATGTCGTATATTGCCCGTTATTTCGGAAATCTCAGCGAGGAGTTGACGATTTGGGCTTCAACCAATTACGTGTATGGTCGGACACCTCATAATGCCGACTGGACTCGGGTTGAAGCGGATTTGGTCGAATCGGCAAATTGGACTGATTTTCAAATTGCGGAGATTGCCTTGACGGATTTGGTCGGTCAAACGATAACTATTGCCGTGAAATACGTTTCCACTAATGATAATGCTGGAACTGTTGAAATTCAGAGCATTACCATTGAAGAGGGTACGCCTCGTTAGCGACGCTCAGTGACCTACAACAATTGTTCCGAAGCCTCAACAATTTGTTGAATATTAATCCAATGTTTTTCGCGTTCTGCCCTTGACAGAATTAATTTGCTGTTATAACTTTGTAGCAATGATAAATTGGTGATTTATTATAATATTCCTTAACTTTGCGCCATAAAACGTTTATGCCATGCATGAGAGAAAATATCCCATAGGAATCCAGACCTTTTCTGAAATCGGGAAAGGAGGGTATGTTTATATCGACAAGACAGACCTTGTATGGCGACTGGCCAACGAAGCGAAGTATATCTTCCTGAGCCGTCCACGGAGGTTCGGGAAATCGCTCTTAACGAGTACCTTACATTCCTATTTCGCTGGTCAGAAGGAACTTTTCCAAGGCTTGAAGATTATGGGGCTTGAGAAGGAGTGGGAAAGCTATCCCGTCATCCATTTTGATATAAGCCGGGCGAAAAACAAAGCAACATCGTCAGAACTTCAACGGGCGTTGTTGATCATGATGAAACCCTTGGCGCAAGATCTTGGGCTAGATATCGAAGAGCTTACACCGGGACAACTCCTCATCGAAATGATTCGACACAGCAACTACTGGTTTGAGAGCGGCACGCCTACGTTCCTTTTCAAGCAAATGCAAGTTTTCCATGCCGACATCACCGAATTAGAGGGCAGGACGGCCCGCGAGGCGTTGGAGCAGATCGACACGAAAGGCTACGCCATCCCGTACCAGACCGACGGCCGCAAGGTAGTGAAGGTGGGAGTGAACTTTTCCAGTGAGACCAAGACCCTGACCGACTGGGTCATTGTAAATTCATGATTGGTCAATAAAAACAATGAAACGAGTCATCGTATCGGTCATTAACGACTTGGTCACGGACCAGAGGGTCAACAAGTCGTGCCTCACCTTGAAGGAGATGGGGTATGAGGTGCTGTTGGTGGGTCGCAAGCAACGCAAGAGCCCGCCGATGGACGAACGGCCGTACGATACCAAACGGATGAAACTGCTCTTCGAGAAAGGTCCGCTGTTTTATGCGGAATACAACATCAGGCTGTTTTTCTTCCTGCTTTTTCATAAGGCTAATCTGTTGCTTTCCAACGATTTGGATACCGCCTTGCCGAATTACTTCATCTCAAGGCTGAAAGGCATCAAGATGGTTTATGATAGTCATGAGTATTTTACCGAGACGCCGGAATTGATTCATCGGCCAAGGGTTCAGCGGGTGTGGAAACGCATCGAGGGCTTTGTGGTCCCGAGGCTTAAAGAGATGATCACGGTGTGCGACAGCATTGCCGATCTCTTTCAAGAGAAATATGGTGTCAAGTGCCATGTGGTCAGGAATATCCCGTCGCGGAAAACCTTGCCGCCAAAGGGTGATAAGAAGGCTCTGGATCTGCCGGAAGACAAGCATCTGCTGGTGCTTCAAGGCTCTGGCATCAACATACAACGCGGGGCGGAGGAGCTGGTGGAGGCCATGCAATACCTCAACGACTGCTTCCTGATGATTATCGGAGGCGGCGACGTACTTCCGCTCTTGAAACAGATGGTCGTGGAGCTGCATGTCCAAGACCGTGTGCGCTTCCTACCGAGGATGCCCTATGCCAACATGATGGCCTATACTCAGTTGGCTGAATTGGGCTTTGTGCTCGACAAGGACACCAACCTCAACTACCGCTTCTGCTTGCCGAACAAGCTGTTTGACTTCATCCAGGCGGGCGTGCCGATTGTGGCTTCGGAGCTGGTGGAAGTTGGAAAGATTATTAGAAAATATGATATCGGTCTGTTTATCCCTAACCATGATCCCAAGTCGATCGCGGCAACCATCCGAAAGGGCCTGGACGACACGGAAAGTCGAGCACGGTGGCAACAGGGCTTGGCCAAAGCCGCCGACGAATTGTGTTGGGAAAACGAGCAACAGACCTTGATGGAAATCTATAAGCATTATGAATGACGCTGATTATCACCTACATATAATCGCTTTTAACGTGCCTTATCCTGCCAACTACGGTGGGGTGATCGATGTGTTTTACCGTATCAAAGCCTTGGTGGAGGCGGGCATTAAGGTGCATCTGCACTGTTTCAAATATGGCCGCAGTGAAGCAGATATCCTCAATCGTTGCTATGAGGTAAAGTACTATCAACGCGACACTTCCTTGCGTAGGCAGTTCCAACGGGAACCTTACATCGTTGCATCTAGGCGTTCGGAAGCGCTGGTTCGGAACCTGTTGAAGGACAATTACCCGATCCTATGCGAAGGCCTGCATACCACCGCTGTCATGAATGACCCGCGCTTGAAGGACCGCGACATTTATGTGAGGGCGCACAATATCGAACACGACTATTACCGTTTGCTTGCCGAATCGGAGTCAAAGCTCTGGAAACGAAGGTTCTACAAGATGGAGGCCAAGAAACTGGAACGTTATGAGGCAGTGCTTGAAAAGGCCAAGATGATCTTTGCCATCACGGAGAAGGATGCCGCCTATTTCATTGAAAAATACGGTCATACCATGCTGCTGCCTGGCTTTAATGCGGTGAGCAAGGTGTGTTCCGAAAAGGGTAGGGGCGATTATGTGCTGTATCACGGAAACCTCTCGGTGGCCGAGAACAAGAAAGCGGCGGAATGGCTGATTGACAATGTTTTCGGTGAAATTAACATTCCATGTGTGGTTGCGGGTCTCGACCCTTCCAACGATCTGCGTGAGCTTTGTGATCGTTATCCCCATGTGACCTTGAAAGCCAATCCCGACGATGCCGAGATGATGGATCTGCTACGCAACGCCCAGATTAACGTGTTGGTGACAGACCAACCGACCGGATTGAAGCTGAAGTTGTTGAACGCCTTGTACAATGGGCGTTTTTGCCTGGTCAACGACGACATGGTTCGAGGCACTTCGCTCGAAAACCTTTGCGTAGTGGCTGAAACGCCGAAGCAGTTCATCAGTGAGATAGATCGGCTGATGAAGGAAGATTTCACCGATGACGACATCGAAGAGCGCGACGATGCCTTGAAAGAGCTATACCAAAACGAGAAGAACGTCCAGTTATT
>Ga0265301_10003741_pt1 | contig 15881 bp, 11 predicted proteins | sample AusTroGonzalo_MG_2_FD_193488 | JGI IMG/M metagenome (GOLD analysis project Ga0265301, IMG submission 193488) | Bovine rumen microbial communities from tropical cattle in Woodstock, Queensland, Australia - Gonzalo_04 | ecosystem: Host-associated > Mammals > Digestive system > Stomach > Rumen ...
GGCGAGACGAACAATTATACGGGCTCTTATCGTCGTACCTTCGTGATGCCTGATAGTTGGAAAGGACAGCAGGTTTATTTCCATGTTGGTTCTGCTACCAGCAATCTGAAGGTATGGGTGAATGGTAAACTCGTGGGCTATTCAGAGGATTCGAAAGTTGCAGCAGAGTTTGACATTACCAAATATCTGAAGAAAGGCGAGAACCTGATTGCCATGCAGGTCATGCGTTGGTGTGACGGCAGTTACTTGGAAGATCAGGACTTCTGGCGTTTTACTGGTATAGCCCGTGAGGTATATCTCTATGCACGCCCCAAGCAGCATATCGAGGATATCTTTGTGTATCAGGACTATCAGGATGGACGTGGCGTGTTGAAGGTTGACGTGAAGGCTCCTAAAGGTACCACTACAGAACAGCTGTTAACTGATGCCAATGGTCAGGAAATTGACTTGGCTCAGATAAAGCCTTGGTCGGCAGAGATGCCTAATCTTTACAATCTGTATGTTACACTAAAGAAAGGCAAAGACGTGTTGGAAGTAGTTCGCCAGCGTGTAGGTTTCCGCCATATCGAAATCAAGAACGGACAATTGCTGGTAAACGGGAAAGCCATCTTAATTAAGGGCGCTGACCGTCATGAACTGGATCCTGATAGCGGATATGTCGTGTCAGTGAAGCGTATGATTCAGGATATCAAGGTTATGAAGCAGTTGAATATCAATGCTGTACGTACCAGTCACTATCCTGACGATCCTCGTTGGTATGACCTTTGTGATGAGTATGGCATCTATGTCACTGCTGAGGCAAATCTTGAGAGCCACGGTATGGGGTATGGCGAGAAGACACTGGCTAAGCGTCAGGATTTCGAGAAAATGCATTTAGAGCGTAACGAGGCTAATGTGAGGACGTTTAAGAATCATCCGTCAATCATTGTATGGTCAATGGGAAATGAGGCTGGTTATGGTCCGAATTTCGAGAAATGCTATGATTGGATTAAGCAGTATGATACCACCCGTCCAGTACAGTATGAACAGGCTGGCGATTGGGGAAAGACTGACATCTTCTGTCCGATGTATGCTGACTATAATCACTGTGAAAGGTATTCGAAGGGTGATAACCCACGTCCGCTGATTCAGTGTGAGTATGCCCATGCAATGGGTAATTCGATGGGTGGTTTGAAGGAGTATTGGGATTTGGTACGTAAGTATCCGAAGTATCAGGGAGGTTATATCTGGGACTTCGTGGATCAGGGCTTGCGTGACAAGAGTCCCATTACTGGTCGTGAGATTTTCACTTTTGGTGGTGACTATGGCAAATATCCTGCCTCCGATTACAATTTCAACTGTAATGGTATTATTGCTCCCGATCGTCGTCTGAATCCACATGCCTATGAGGTACAGTATTGTTATCAGAATGTATGGGTGAAGGATGTAGACCTGAAGCAGGGAAAGTTCGAGATTTACAACGAGAATTTCTTTAAGACGCTTGACGACTTGGAATTGCAGTGGTTTGTTGGTGGCGCAGGTGATCATCATCACGAGAGTGCTGGACGTCCTAATGGTATGACTTTCGGACACGGCGGTACTATAGATATCAGTGGTATTCAGCCACAACAGCGTAAGGTCATTACTTCTGAGGAAATGCAGAAGACTATCAGTCGTGTACTGGGTCATCATGGCGACAACGAGATATTTGTATCGTTCTACTTCAAGTCCAAGAATGGTGAGCCGCTTATTGACAAGGGACAGACAATGGCCAAGCAGCAGTTCTGTATCAATGCCTATAAGTATCCCTCTATTGCTAACTATGAAGCCAATTCCGGCATTTGTGGTATCGAGAAGGAAGAGACCAATACATACGTGAAAATCTCGGCAGCAGGTACGGAAATCTACGTGGGTAAACGTACGGGCTTGATTGACTACTTGACTGTTGATGGGCAGGAAATGTTGCATAACCGTGAGAGCATTGTTCCTGAATTCTGGCGTGCTCCTACTGACAATGACTATGGTGCTCGTCTGCAGCAGCGTTTTGCCAAATGGAAGTCACCACGTATGGAAATAAAAGGTTTCGAAGCCGCAGGTAATACCGTTGTTGTCAAATTCAATATGCCAGAGCAAAAGGCTACACTCGAGATGACTTACGCTGTAACGGTTAATGGTGAAGTGGTGATACGAGAACTGATGATGGTAGACAAGGATGCCAAGGTAAGTGATCTCTTCCGTTATGGTATGCAGCTGCAGATGCCTAAGCAGTATAACCTGATAGAGTACTACGGTCGTGGACCTGTGGAGAACTATATTGATCGTAATAATAGCGAGTTTGTAGGCGTATATAAGAATGCAGTACAGAACGAGTATTACGAATATGTACGTCCGCAGGAGAGTGGAAACCATACGGATGTGCGCTGGTTCTCGGTTATTGACAACAACGGCAATGGTTTGCAGTTCTACTCTAATGCTCCGATGGAGGCTTCTGCTATTCCTTATACAAACGATCAGATTGATGACGGCATGTATAAGGATAAGAAATGGGGACACCACAGTGGTGATTTGATTCCTGCGGGCAAGACTTGCGTTCATATCCAGAAACGCCAGTTTGGTCTGGGTTGTGTCAATTCTTGGGGGGCATGGCCTCGCCCGGAATATCGATTGGGCTATGGTAATAAGGACTTTATATTTATGATTAAGCCCTTGCGTAAATAAGAAAAATAGGTGTAGGTATAAACGTGATTGTCATGAAGAAGATAGATTCGCTATTTTTTGAACTGTTACAGGTGTCTGTAGGACATGAGGAATGCCTAAGTCGTGGGCCAGAACCTGATGAGTGGCAGGAATTGTATGAGATATCGAAACAGCAACATGTTGAGGGTATCAGTTATCAAGGTGTGATGAAGCTATTTGAATTCGGTCTTCGTGCACCTCAAGACGTTAGTCTTGATTGGATGGCTGAGGCCGAAACGATACGAGAAACCAACGAGATGGCTGAAAAGCCATCTGCGTTGGCTCAATGTTATAGCGAAGAAATACGTGACTTAAGAAAGCTTGGAGCTGAGGAGTTGCCGACTGCTTCCAAGTTAACTATACAACACCTATACAAAAAATACCTGCACCATCAATTGGATATGCGTTTGTTGTTGGACTACTACTTTGTGTTACGTAAGAATAGTGGAAAATACGAAACATTGAAGGGTGGGAGCTTGTTTGGCTCATGGGGCATCCGCCGCTTTGCACGTGGTGTGATGTGGATGTTACAGGAGACCATGAAACTCGACAAACAGTATATGCCCTTTGAACCCTTAGAAATAGAAGGACGCTTCCTGCTCAACGATATGATGCAAGAAGCGTCCATGTTGGAACGTGTTGCCCACGTATTGTTTACTTATCCTCTTGGAATAAAGGATCTTCGGGCATAACCATGATGGGCTTTTGCTCGTAGTCCTTCAGCAGTTTTTCGCTGACATACTGCTTGTCAACAACCAAACGGAACATATACTCACGGAACCAGCGGGCTGTCATGATGAGACAGCCTTGCTGTCCCCATGATGCTCCCCAAGAGTTCTCGACTTTCCATTTAATTGGTTCACCCTGCGCATTCAGATCTACTGCTGTCAGAGTCATGGCATGTGTAGAACCACTATCGAAAGTAGAAATACGCTCAGCCTTAGTCATATTGAATGTGGTATTGAACAATGAGGCATAGTCAAAGTTCTCTGTATCGCTAAAGCCACGTTTTCTGTCCAGTTGTTTGCCCACATCGTAACTTGAATATAGTTTGCGGCCATCCTTCAACGATGCAATAGCCAGCGTCTCGATATCCTCCATTGGGAGGTTCAGATACTTCCAGTTGTGACCATCATAAGTGTGGCGATCGTATTCTACCTCATAGGTCTTATAATAATCGCGACGTGGATCATTCATCACCATAATGAAAGTACCGTTCAGTGGTCCACCAACAATCTCCTGATAGAACTCCTTCGGTGTGTACTTCTTGGGGGCAGAAATAGCTTTGCCGCTCTTATCCTTGAAAGCAAAGGTAAACTCTTTGACAGGCTCGCCCAGTGTGATAACCAACATGTGATAAACCTCAGAGAGCATTTCAGTCTTGCGCTGTTGAATATCCTTAGCTTTCTTGCCATCAGTCACCATCTTACGAAGTTCCAAACCAAACTCACGTAGTTTCGATTTAATGATAGATGACATCTTAGAAGTGTTCTCGGCAGAATATGTTTCAGGCTGGATGCTTGAAGGTACCAAACCGTATTTCTCTGCCAAGTCAGCTACACCGCAGAAAGTGCCACCGTCATTGAGAGGGTAGTGGAAGAAGAACTGAACACGCTGGTCGTCGATAGGCTTTTTACCTGTGTCAATAACTCCTTGTAGCATCAGATTTGATTTCTCCAACTGATCCCAGAAGAACAGGTAGTCCTGCGACAAATCGACAGTAAGTGAGTCGGTACGCTTGGCAAAGTTGGAGCGTAAGACATTGAGTCCGCTGAACATCCAACAACGTCCGCTCGACTTTTGATCTGTTATCGACTGCTTCTTGGTTTCCACACTGAAATAGGTGTCCAATTCGCCAGCATTCTTGCTGTTCTGAGCCAACTGATCGATGCCGTTAGCTGCTAAGGCATTACGTAATGCCCTGTCCGTAGCTGTTGGCTCGTTCTGTTGCTGAATCTTTTGCAGCATCTGTGCAGAAATACCACCATCCTTGGTTTGTGCCATTGCACTAACGCTCAGCACACATGCCAGGCAGACTATAGCTTTTCTCATGCTTACTTCTTTTTCTTAGTAGTGCTCTTCTTTGTTGTAGTCTTCTTTGTAGTGGTCTTTGGAGGTGTATAATATTTCTTAGCCTCAGGCAACCATCCCTGAATTTGCTCGATACGTGTAGCATCAGATGGGTGGTCGGCAAATATAGAGTTAGAACCGCCACCAGTAGCAGAAGACATACGCTGCCAGAAAGTAACTGCTACTTCTGGGTTATAACCAGCCATTGCAGCAAAGATAAGTCCTATATGGTCGGCCTCGCTCTCTTGTTTGCGTGAGAAGCCAGAAGTGAACAATGCACCACCATATTGATGAGCAAGACTTGCTAATTGTTGCCAACCCGAGCTGACGCCTGCACCTTGTAACAAGGCACTCAGGGCTGCCGCACCATATTGCTCTTTATAGGCATTACTCAGACGCTCAGCTGAGTGACGTGCTACAGCATGTGCAATCTCGTGTCCCATCACAATAGCCAATGATGCCTCATCTTGAGTGACAGGCAGCAGACCTTCATAGACAACGATCTTTCCACCAGGCATACACCAGGCATTCACCTGATTGTCCTGAACCAGATTAAACTCCCAAGAATAGGTTTTCACATCCTCTGCCATACCATTCTGGGTCAGGTAACTCTCGACAGCTTTTGCAATATTCTGACCTACACGCTTTACCAGAGCCGTATTAGTAGAATTTGTAGAAGCCTTAGCAGTCTTCATGTAGTCGCTGTACTCCTGAAATGAGAGACTCAATACTTGATCATCGCTCACCATCAGTGATTGTTGTCTGCCCGTGATGGGCACTGTCTTTGTCGTTCCGCAGCTAACCAATAAGGCTGCTACCATCGACATGAGGAAAAGTCTTAAGTGTTTCATAACGTATTTGATTGATGATTATTTTACCATATTAGCAATCGTGGCAATCATGGCAGCCAAACCTGTTACGCTACTTCCGATAGTTATCCACTGAGTAACGGTAGCCATATCTTTCTTAGCCTTGGTAGGCACAATAATTTCGCAACCAGGTTCCACTTTGGTGCCTCTGCCGACCTGAGCCATTGTACCATTCTGATAAATGATGAAGGTCTTGGACTTCTTGGAACGGTTGCCAAAACCACCGGCTTTGTTGATGTACCACTTGTAACCTTTTCCCTCGTTGAAGGCAACTGTATTGGGGAATTGTACGTTACCGGAAATCTTAACGGTACCATTGTACTCTGGTACGATGATTCGGTCGCCGTCACGCAACACAAGGTCGTGGTCGCCACCAGGATTTTTCATGGCTTCGTCAAGATTGATACCAACTGTATATGTCTTAAACAAGTTCAGCTGACTGGCCTGAATAGTATCGTTTTGTTCACCACGATTCCTCATCTGTCTCCTCAAGTCTGCAGCACGATTGCGCTCATCGTCTGTTACGGAGCGCACCAAACGGGCACCTTTTATAAAAGCCTCACTAGTTAAGCCGCCAGCAGCCTTTATGGCATCCGACAAACGCTGATTCTTGGTGCTGAGCGTAACTACACCACTATACTGAACTTCGCCTTCAATGAAGATATTTCGAGGCTCTATATATGTGGGGCTGCGGCGAACCTGTACTATATCATAAGGCTCAAGAATAAAACCAGGTTGTCCATCTATAACGAAACCATCTTTCAATTCAAAGGAGAAAGTCTTAGAAATTTCGCTGCTACCTTCTTGGGCTTTGGGGTCAATGATACGACGGGAAACGTCTACTTTAGCTGTTGATGCTACATCCGTCAGACCACCAGCCTGCAATATCAGGTCTTCGATAGTGGTATTCTCAGCGAATTCATAGGTCCCTGGTGATATCACCTCACCCTCAATACTCAGTATGCGCTCATTTAGACGTTCGTTCTCAGTGGGAATAAACAGTACATCTTCGCTCTTCAGAGGAATATCAGCAACTGTGCCACTTAGAATACCTGCCACATCTACAGCGATTACTTCAAGCGTACGGTTCAGACGCATACGGTGAAGTACGGCATGGGCTGTAAAAGCATCTTCGGTCACACCGTCAGCAGCCTCAATCAGACTTCGTACGGAAGTTACGTTGTTACCCAACTGGAACTTACCAGGACGGAATACGGCACCCTTGATTTCAACCGTGTTCTCATAGCGGTTCAGAATTCCGTCAACACTGATAGCGTCGCCATCGTTTATTTTAAAGGTGCTCATATCGAATTCCTCGATGTTGTGAACTGTATAGCGGTCGCCACTCTTACGAGTCAGACGAACAGCCTTTTTGTAAGCATCCCCTGTGAAACCACCTGCATACTTCAGAACGGTTCCAACGCTTTCCGTAGGACGCATCTCGTAGAACATCGGGCGCTTGACGTTACCCTCAATACCTACCAGACAATCATAGGGGCCAACTACAATGACATCGTTCTCCATCAGACGAATGTTGCCTGCCAGACGACCATTAAGGATATATTCATAGACATCGACAACAGTAATCTGACGACCGTTACGGAACACCTTGATGTTACGCAACGTACCGATATCATTGATACCACCTGCCATATATAGAGCATGGAATACCGTAGAGAATGCTGAGAGGGTATAGGTGCCAGGAGTTTTAACTTCACCCATCACGTTGATAGTCATCGAGCGGGTCTGGCCTAAACTTAAACTAAGTTGTGAACTGCTGTAACGTGAACCTAAGGTGCTACGGATATGTGATTGAGCTGCAGCCACTGTCATTCCACTGACTTTTACTGGCCCAACACCAGGAAGTGTCACTTTTCCCTCAGGAGAGACCTGTGCGGTCACAGCCCTTTGTGAGGCGCCATAAATATCTATTATAATATGGTCACCTGGACCCAATACATAGTTTGGGGGAGTTGCAATATTCATACTGGGTTCGAAAGACAGCAACTTATTATTAAAAATGTTTCGACCAAAAACATTCTTGATGTCACTGACAGCTGATTCTGCTTGCTTGATGTTACCTTTAACGGCTGCGTATTCAACGTCTGCCTCTTTCTCTGTCTCACCTTCTGTTCCTGATTTTGCTGTAGTTACTGCTTGTTTCGTGTCTTCAGCTTGGCGCATACGTGATTCTGCGTCTGATACGGCAGCATCGGCCTTGCTGCTAAGACCAGCCTTACTAATTTGTTTAGAATACTGGTTGCGCAGACGACGGATTTGATCAATCTTGACGCCTTTTTGCATCAGTTTTGTAACGATTTTCGACTGACTGGTACCTGCTTTTTGTTCTCTGGCAATAAACTCAATTACCTGCTGGTCAGACATCTGTGCATGAATGCTTAATGTCGTAACCAGGCACATTGCCGTTGCTAATAGAAATTTCTTCATTTTTTGATTATCTGTTGTTTGTATTTTCCTATTTTACATAAATCGGGTGCAAAGTTACAACTTCTCTACGAGAAAAACAAACTTTTTGGCATAATAATCAAAAAAACAAGGGTCTGAAATACAAATTTCAAATCCTTGTCGTTAAAAATTGATTAAACTTAATTACTTTTTCTTAGCGCAGACCGCGATTTAAAAGCGTAATGTTGAGCAACATAACGTACTTGCGATACTGTTCTTTGCTCAGGATGTAGTCCATATAGGCCAAATCCTTGTTGATAGCCTTCTCGACCATCTTGTTACGCTCTTCGCCTTTACTGTGTGCTGCAAACATCATTTCGGCTGCGAAAGTCTTATGAATTTCTGCAACACTCTCATACTGATCTGTTGTCAGACTCAGTGCCTTTGCCAACTTCTTCATGTTTACTGTCATGTCGTAAGCCTCAGTGTTGTTCAGGCTGTTGGCGTTCTCGTTCTCTGCAAATGTCATAGTCATGCTCAGCACGGCTACCATAGTTAAAAACAATCTTTTCATTTTTGTTACCCTTTCTAAAATTCTTTAATGTTAAACTATAATAATGTTATCCTTTGTCAGGGTCAGCTCGCTTGCTGATTGACGATGCAAAGGTAGGCTGTTCTAATAAGAATTCCAAGTTTTTTATCAAATTGTTTGCGAACACAGTGTTAATTCTTGACTCACGTCAAACTCTTGATTTTAATCATTCTGTATGTTTTTTACGCTTTTATTTGGCATTTTGCTCACTTATTAGTACCTTTGCAGCCAAAATGTAACAAAGTAAAGATTATGGAGAATAAAAATAGATTTCTGTCTATATCATATAGCTTGTATATAGACGAAGATGGAGAAAAACGTTTGGTCGAAAAAACTAGTGCTGATAAGCCATTCGAGATTATTACGGGTTTTGGTATTGCACTTGATTCTTTCGAACAAAATCTGGTTTCATTGGAAAAAGGAGCCAAGTTCGATTTCTCGTTAACTAAGGATGAGGCTTATGGTGACTATCGCGACGAGTTGCTGATGGAGTTTGGACGCGAAGCATTCAGTATCAATGGTCATTTTGATCATGAGCACGTCTATCAGGATGCCATTATTCAGATGCAGAATGATGAAGGCAACCGTTTCTTTGGTCGTGTTGTAGAGGTCGGCGAAGAGAAGGTGAAGATAGACTTGAATCATCCTTTGGCAGGCGAGGCACTTCATTTCCAGGGAGAAGTATTAGAGAATCGTGAGGCTACCGAGGATGAAATCAATCATCTGATGAAACATCTGACTGGTGGCTGTGGTGGCCATTGTGGTGACTGTGAGGGTGGTTGTGGACATGATCATGACCATGAGTGTTGCGATCATCATCATGAGGATGGTTGTGGTTGCGGACATTGCCATTAATAGTAAAAAGATATAAAGTGAATACGTTCGGACAGATATTCAGACTGACCACGTTTGGCGAGAGTCATGGTGAGGCCATTGGTGGTGTTGTGGACGGCATGCCTGCAGGCATTGAGATTGACGTAGACTTCATTCAACAGGAGTTAAATCGTCGTCGTCCTGGGCAAAGTGCCATTACCACCAGTCGTAAGGAGCCTGACCAGGTGGAACTGCTTAGTGGTGTGTTCGAAGGTCGCTCTACGGGGTGTCCTATTGGATTCATTGTGCGCAACCAGAATCAGCACTCCTCTGACTACGACAATATGCGTCAGTTATTCCGTCCCTCGCATGCAGATTATACATATTATTATAAATATGGTACGCGAGACCATCGTGGAGGAGGCCGTTCGTCAGCCCGAATCACTATCAGTCGTTGTGTAGCTGGCGCTTTAGCCAAGTTGGCACTTCGTCAGTTGGGCATCTGCATTCAGGCTTATACGTCACAGGTTGGTGATATAGCCTTGGAACGCGACTATCACCTGTATGACCTGTCAAAGACGGAGACAAATGCTGTACGTTGCCCTGATGCCGAGAAGGCTGCACAGATGATAGAACTGATAGAACGGGTAAAGGCTGAAGGTGACACGATTGGTGGTGTCATTACTTGTGTCGTCAAGGGCTGTCCTCCTGGCTTGGGTGAACCTGAAGCTCATAAGTTGCATGCAGATTTAGGTGCTGCTATGCTCAGTATCAATGCTGTCAAAGGCTTTGAGTATGGTGAGGGCTTTGCTGGTGTTTGCCAGCGAGGCTCTGAGCAGAACGATATTTTCCTACCAGGTATCACCACAAAGACCAACCATAGCGGTGGTATTCAGGGAGGTATCTCCAATGGGCAGGACATCTATTTCCGTGTGGCTTTCAAGCCTGTAGCCACTTTGTTGAAACCCCAAGATACAGTTGACATCAATGGGCAGGCTACGACGTTGACTGCACGCGGACGTCACGATCCATGTGTCTTGCCTCGTGCTGTTCCTGTTGTTGAAGCGATGACCGCAATGACGATATTTGACCATTATTTACTGAACAAGACGGCAAAAATGTAGAAAAAAGGCATTATATGCAAAAAAAATCCAAAAAAAGCATTGCAGTTTAAAATAATTGTACTATCTTTGCAGTGCTATTCGGGTTTGTGAAAATCAGAATATGCTTTAGTTAAGTCTAGTTTAGTTTTTGTGTTGGTTGAGAGCGGTCAATTGTGGGCCGCTCTCAAATTGTTTAATTAAGGTGTAAACGAACAGAAAAAGAGATATGAAAAAAGAACTACTACTGACTGCTGGTGCATTGTTGGCTCAACAGGCTGATGCTGCAGAACCACAGAATCGCAAGGCTACGCCTGAACATCCCAACATCATCTTCATTCTGGCTGATGATATGGGCTATGGCGACTTGTCGTGTTATGGCAACAAGTATATCAAGACGCCCAATATAGACCGTTTGGCAGCTACAGGCACCAGTTTTACGCAAGCCTATGCCGGCAGTGGCATTAGTTCGCCTTCGCGCTGTTCATTGATGACGGGACGCAACAGTGGTAATACGCGTATTCGCGACAACCAGTGTTATGCTGGTGGTATGACGGGTTTGAAAATCAATCCTCGTGGCGATACGACCATTGTTCGTCGTGCCAATCTCTTGCCTGAGGATACCACGCTGGCTACGGTTATTCGTACGGCTGGCTATCAGACGTGTCTCGTCAACAAGTGGCATCTTGACGGCTACGACCCAGGTTCGGCTCCCAATCATCGTGGATTCCACGAATTTTATGGATGGACCATCAGTACTGTTCATAGCAATTCACCTTATTACTATCCTTACTATCGTCTATGGGGCGACAGTCTGATACATATTAACGAGAATGCCCACGATGCCCATGTTCGCCATAATACGGAGATTTCTACGGACGACGCCATAGCCTTTATCCATCGCAACAAGGCGAATCCCTTCTTTCTGTTCTTAGGCTATGACGCGCCCCACGAACCTTATAATATAGATGACACATCGTGGTACGACGAGCATGGCGAGTGGTCGCTGAACACCAAGCGTTATGCAGCCTTGGTTACCCACATGGACTATCACATTGGACGATTGTTGGGCGCGCTTGACAACTTAGGTTTGCGTGAGAATACGCTCATTATATTTGCCTCCGATAACGGTGCTGCTGTGATGGCACCTATAAGTGAACTAAATTGTCACGCAGGTCTAAAGGGGCGCAAAGGACAGTTGTACGAGGGTGGTATCAAGGTACCTCTGATTGTGAATCAGCCTGGTCGTGTCCCAGCCCGTCAGATAGCCAATCAGGTTTATTTCCCCGACTTTATGCCCACGTTGGCAGCCCTTACGGGTAGCACTAATGCACTGCCTCAGACGGATGGTATCGATGTGTCTCCCTTGTTCTTTGGAGGAAATGTTGATACTGACCACCGTTATCTGTACTGGGAATTCCCTGGCAAACAGCGTGCCGTTCGTTATGGTGAATGGAAGTGTGTCACGGTAAAGAAAGGTGCTCCGTTGGAACTCTATCACATCAGCGAAGACCCTAACGAGCAGCATAACTTGGCTGAGCAATATCCTAAGATGGTGCAGGAACTTGACGAGGTCATGCATCGTATGCACAAACCTTCCGTCAACTATCCCATTCCTGAGGATAATCAGAAGCCTGCGGCTAAAGCACATAAGAAGAAAAAGTGAATCGTACCGCCATTCCTTTCGGAAGTCCACTCTATGTGATGCTCAAACCAGTTGGCTCGCGTTGCAATCTGGCTTGTCGTTACTGCTATTATCTCGACAAAGCGCGCCACGAGGAGATGACAGACGAATTGCTCGACACGTTTATCCGTCAGTATTTGGAGGCACAGACGCAACCTGAGGTGTTGTTTACATGGCATGGTGGTGAACCTCTTCTGCGTCCTATCTCGTTTTATCAGAAGGCTTTGCAGATACAGCAACGTTATGCGCATGGACGGACCATCGACAATTGTCTGCAAACCAATGGTACGCTGATTACTAAGGAGTGGTGTCAGTTCTTTCACGACAACCGCTTCCTGATTGGCATTAGCATCGATGGTCCTCAGGACTTGCACGATGCCTATCGGCAGTCGCCTCGCCAGCAGTCTACGTGGCAACAGGTCATGCATGCCATCGAGTTGCTGAATCAGTATGATGTCATGTGGAATGCAATGGCTACCGTCAATCATCTGACGGCTGACGAGCCCCAGCGCTTCTATCATTTCTTTCGCGAGATAGGTTGCCAGTTCCTACAGTTTACACCAGTCGTCGAGCGCCTTCAAGGTCAGGTGGCTGATTACTCTGTGTCGCCCCGTCAGTGGGGCAATTTCCTTTGTGGTGTTTACGACGAATGGGCTCGAAAGGATATTGGCGAGGTGTATGTCCAACTGTTCGATGCTACGTTGGCCAATTGGGTGGGAGAGGCCCCTGGTCTTTGCTCAATGTCGCCCATGTGTGGACGCTGTGCCGCTATGGAGTCAAATGGCGACGTGTATAGCTGCGACCATTTCGTGTTTCCTGAATATCGTTTGGGTAACATTCGTACCAGTACGCTGACTTCTATGCTTTATGGCGACCGCCAGCAACAGTTTGGTCGCAACAAGTCTGAGTTGCTTTCGCGTCAGTGCCGTGAGTGTCCTTATCTGTTTGCCTGTCATGGCGAGTGCCCTCGCAATCGTTTCGTTGATGACTGCTATGGAGAGCCTCGGCACAATTATCTCTGTGATGGCTATCGCCAGTTTTTCGAGCATGTCGCTCAGGACATGGATTTCATGAAAAGCGAGTTGGAAGCAGGTCGGACACCAGCAAATTTGATGCTTTATAAAGGTAAAAGTAGAAAAAAGTAAGGCAAAACATCATTTTTCTATCAAAATGTTTGGCTGTTTCGTGAAAAAGTTATACTTTTGCAACCGAAAAATAAAAAACAGAGAACAATGAACATGTTGAACGGTTACTTTTACGGCTTTTATTTTTACTTTGCAAGCAATTGTGAAGCGGGTCGTTGCGTATAAAGTTCAACGAAAGGATAAGAAGAAAAAACAACCCCGCTTCACATACGTGAAAGTGGGGTTGTTTAGTTAAGAGTAAAGAAATAAAGATGAAGAGAATAGCAATACAAGGAATAGAGGGGTCGTTCCACGATATAGCGGCACATCTGTATTTCGAGGGCGAGCAGATTCAGTTGATATGTTGCAGTACCTTCGAGCAGGTCTTTCAGAACATGAAGCAAGACCCTACGGCCATTGGTATGCTGGCTATCGAGAACACCATTGTCGGCTCGCTGCTGCATAACTACGAATTGTTGCGCGACTCGGGCACCACGATTGTTGGCGAACATAAGTTGCACATCACGCATTGCATCTGTTGTCTGCCTGATGATGACTGGGACACCATTACCGAAGTCCATTCCCATCCTGTGGCTCTCATGCAGTGCCGTCAGTTTCTGGCTCAGCATCCCCAGTTGAAGAATGTAGAAGCTGAGGATACCGCTGGTTCTGCAAAGATGATTGCCGAGGGACAGCACAAAGGCTGGGCGGCCATTTGTCATGCCGAGGCAGCGCGACTCTATGGCCTGAAGGTGTTGGAAGACCATATCGAGGACAACAAGCATAACTTCACCCGTTTCCTCGTGGTGTCGAATCCCAACAAGGCCGATTTGCTGCGCCCCTTGATGGATACAAATAAGTCTAGCATCGTCTTCTCGCTGCCTCACGAAGAAGGCTCTTTGAGTCACGTGCTGGCCATTCTCTCATTCTACAAAATTAATCTGACAAAGATACAGTCGCTGCCCATCATCGGACACGAATGGGAGTACCTGTTCTATGTCGACCTGATGTACGACGACCTGACACGCTATCGTCAGTCGATAGATGCGATTATCCCACTAACCAAGGATTTCAAGATTTTAGGAGAATACAAGGACGGGAAACAGACAAATTGAAAATTGAGAATTGAGAATTGAGAATTAAGAATTATGATTAGTAAGATACAACCAGCTGAGCGTCTGTCGCTCGTAAGCGAATATTATTTCAGTCGCAAGTTGAAGGAGGTGGCACAGATGAATGCCGAAGGCAAGGACATTATCAGCCTCGCTATTGGCAGCCCTGATATGCCCCCTTCTCAGCAGACCATCGATAAGTTGTGCGAGGTGGCCCATCAGCCCAATGCACATGGTTATCAGCCCACACAGGGTACGCCTGAATTGCGTGAGGCGATGGCAGGTTTCTACAAGCGTTGGTACAATGTCGATTTAGATGCCAAGAGCGAGCTTTTGCCACTCATTGGTTCGAAGGAAGGTATTCTGCACGTCACGTTGGCTTTCGTCAATCCTGGCGACGAAGTATTAGTGCCCAATCCTGGTTATCCTACATACACGTCGTTGAGCAAGATTCTGGGTGCAAAGATTGTGAACTACGATCTGCGCGAGGATAATGGCTGGCAGCCCGACTTCGATGAGCTGGAGAAGATGGATCTCTCGCGAGTGAAACTGATGTGGACCAATTATCCCAATATGCCCACAGGTGGTCGTGCCCAGCGTGCTACTTACGAACGCTTGGTAAAGTTTGCTCAGGAGCATGGCATCGTTGTGGTCAACGACAACCCCTACAGCTTCATTCTCAGCGAGGAGCATCTGAGTATCCTTCAGGTGCCCGGTGCCAAAGACTGCTGCATAGAGTTCAACTCCATGTCGAAGAGCCATAACATGCCTGGTTGGCGTGTAGGCCTCTGTGCTTCGAATGCCCAGTTCATTCAGTGGATTCTGAAGGTGCAGTCGAATATTGAGAGTGGCACTTTCCGTGGTATCCAGTTGGCTGCTGCCGAGGCTTATAAGAACGATGAAGCCTGGCATCGCGAGTTCAATATCGAGACCTATGCCCGTCGGCGTCAGTGGGCTGAGCAGATAATGGATGTGCTGGGCTGCACGTACGACAAGAATCAGGTAGGCATGTTCCTTTGGGGCAAGATACCTGCTGACATCCAGAACGTAGAAGACCTGACAGAGCGTGTGCTGCACGAGGCTCGTGTATTCATCACCCCAGGCTTTATCTTTGGTTCGAATGGTGAGCGCTACATCCGCATATCCCTTTGTGCGAAAGAGGAGAAACTCGAAGCAGCACTTCATAGAATAGAGCAATTGAAAAAATAAGACAATAGGAAATTAAAAACGCAATATAATTATGGAACTGGAATTAGAAAAACTGAACCTTCCGAGTGACAACGAACGCCCCTTCGTCATTGCAGGTCCCTGTAGTGCCGAGACTGAGGAGCAAGTGATGGAAACTGCCCGCCAACTGGCTTTGAAGGGCTGTCATAACTTCCGTGCTGGTGTGTGG
>Ga0265301_10003746_pt1 | contig 15868 bp, 17 predicted proteins | sample AusTroGonzalo_MG_2_FD_193488 | JGI IMG/M metagenome (GOLD analysis project Ga0265301, IMG submission 193488) | Bovine rumen microbial communities from tropical cattle in Woodstock, Queensland, Australia - Gonzalo_04 | ecosystem: Host-associated > Mammals > Digestive system > Stomach > Rumen ...
TGTTCTTCAGAAATATATTGATATGCTGGCAGATACAATTACACAGTGCGTAATTGCAACTAATCAGACTTACGTAGAAACTTTAAAGAAAGAGGGTAAGTTTGATAAAGAAGCACAAATTACTGCTTTTAATATGACATATCAAGCCGTATTAGCCATTCTTAATGAAGAGGCTAAGGAATATTTAACTGAAGCTGTTGGTGACTTTGAAACATTCTTAGTTAAACAAATTGAGGCTGAAGTTAACTATAATAAAGTTATTGTAGAATAAAACAAAAAAAAATAAGGGACGTTATCTTAATTGATAACGTCCCTTTTTTTTATTCTACATAAGATTCAGGATTGAGTTGACGATTCCATTTTTTCATCACGCTCTTAAAGAGCGCATCACCACGGTGATTACCACCTAAACCATGATACGTTTCGTGTTCGTCCACGATGTTTTCGTATTCTTCAACAGTAATTTCATGTTCTGGTTCAAGAAGTCTGCGACACTCATCTTTGAACTCTTTTCCTTGGAGGGATAAAATACCTCTACTCAAATGTTCAATGGAGTTTTGCATGATTTCTATATCTACTCTTATTGCTTTATCACCTTCAGCTGATAAAGCATGTTCTTCATTTATTTTTTCATAAATTGAAGTCTTCATGCTAGTGCACATGTTATCTTTTAATTCTTGCAGTTCTTGTTGTTTAATTTTATCTTTCATTGTATAGTACTGCTTGATAATAAAAGTAAAACACATGGCAGCTAGACCAAAGAGAAATTGAACCCAATACTTAATTACAAAATCAAGCATAAGAAAAATTCCCTCCTAAAACTTAACTTACTAACTAACTCCTCAGTAAAATTAAGTTTTGGGAGGGATATTTTTTTATTTCTTGCCCAGAGCTTATTCCCAATTAAAAACATCTTTACTTGCAGCCGCAGGTTTTCCGGTCATATATGCTCCGATACAAATAGCATCACATTCATCTTCAGTTGGTTTTATGCTATAAGTTTTAAATATATAATCTTTAGCATGTTGCTTTTGTGATGAACGTTTACTTGCATCATTTAATTTTAATCCAGAACGCCAAGTACTTGCCAAAATTGCCGTATTGGGAATTTGCAATTCTGTAGCTAATTCGTAGATAACTCCAAAGACTTCTGCGAGTATTTTAAAGACTTTTACATTATTGGTTCCTTGCAATTGTATATCTTCAAATGCGATTTCATTAATCTCATATTCATCTATAAGATTTTGAATTTTACCCCTGATTTGTTGGAGGCGGACACCAACATCATCATCATTAATTGTAAAATGTCCATATTTAATCAAGTCTTTATCATTAAATACTGCCCAACCAGTAGTGCGAGATGACTGATCAAGTGCTAGTAATTTTCTCATCTACCAGTGCTTCCGTATCCGCCTAACCGATCGCCACTGGCCGCATCATCTTCAGTTTTAATATATTTATGAATAATACCTTGACCAATACGATCACCTTTATGAAGAACGATATTAAAAGGAGAAAGATTAATTAACTGGAAGAAAATTTCTCCTTCATTATCGGGATTGTTATAGTAATCAGCATCAATAATACCAACTCCGTTTGCTAGAATCAGCCAGTATTTAAGAGGACATGAAGAACGAACTGAAAGTTCCAGATATTCGTCGTCCGCAAGTTTACATTTCATTCCAGTAGATACAAGCGATGGTTTTACTCCTGTATGCTTAGTAATTTTACCAACTGTATCTAAATCCATAGTCCACGCTTTTGGATCGCTCAAATCTACTATATCATCAGTATCACTAATACTATTTTGCATCATAGGAATATATGGTTCAATAATAATATCTTCTGCAACTATAAAATCATAGCCTGCGCTTTTGGCGGTTTTCCGTTCGGGCATGGTCAAAGATTCGTTCGCAAAACGAGAAACTTTTTCAAATTTTGCCATTAAAATCTGACCTCCTCTTCTTCACTTTGCAATTCTGTAAGTAGTTCCTTTTTAGTTCCATAGAAAACTTGTGTAGAACTGTCGGGTTCTTTTTCATTGTTGAAAATTTTCTTGGCTTTAACAAGCTGATATTCTTCAACAACTTCACCTTTTACTTTAATTTCTTTAGTTTTATAGCTAAATTCAACTAACTGAAAATGATTATCTGCTAAAAGAATTTCATGAAGTTTTTCAACATCTTCTACTGTTGGAACTCTATATGTATCAACGGCACTAATTAAATATGTCATTAATTTACCTCAATGTCAATTGGTTTGTTATTATATCTTGCACTATTTTCTTTAATAATATCTCTTACTAATTTTTCTGCATAAATAGCAGGGCCGAAGAGATGCACATGATCTACATCAAATTTTTCACACATTTGTGCCATCTTTGTTCCTATATCATCAAGACCGCAAATGCACACATCATGAGTATCATTATTTTCAATTAATGTAATTTTTTGGTGTAAGTCATATAAATTAAAATTACAAATTAAAGTTTTCATATTATTCACCATAAAAAGTCACTATACCATTAGAATAGTTAAATAAATGTAAACACCACAATTTATCCATTCCAGGTTGATGAACCCAAATTTCATATGTATCATTATCTTGTAAACTAATTGCTTTAATTTCACCAATATCAGTTAAACAACTAATAATAGCATTACCAAGGGAATCACAATCTACATAAAAATTTTCTGCTACAAATACTGTATAATATGATTGTTCTTTGCATAAAAGCATATAATATTTTGATTGAATTCTTTTATGCCATTCATTAATTTCTTCTTCTGCTTTTAAACAATCTTCTGTAGATAATACTGGTAATTGAGAAACTAATTGTTCATTAATTTCATATAAAGATAATTCTACTTGTGGAGCTTTATATTCACACCAATTTTCTCCATCCCAGACGTAAGGCGTATCTTTTACATACGCCTTCTCGCCTGATTGAAGTGAATTCTTTTTTCTATTACGAAGTTTGGTATATGTATTTAAAGCTTCTCTATTAGCAAATCTTAATTCAGCCATATTATTCTTCTTTTTCTTTTAAAAGGAGATTTAGAATAACTCCTACTACAAGAGCAAGAGCAGTTCCAGAGATAGAGAACGTACCACCACCAAGAACCATTCCACTGATACCAAGAGAAAGAACAGAAGATACGATAACAAGATTCTTCTGAATATTAAGATTTGTTTTTTGTAGCATTTTCACACCAGAGCAGGCGATAAAACCATAAAGAACAATGGCAGCACCTGCGAAAACACATGATGGAATAGATGCTATGAAAGCCTGAATTGGACCAATAAATCCTAATAAAGCAAGAATAATTGCGGCGGCACCTGTAACCCACGTAGAGGCCACACGACTAAATCCTACGCAAGCAACTCCTTCACCATATGAGCATGCGCCAAGTCCACCAAATAGAGTGGAACTAAGATTTGCCATACCTTCACCAATAAAAATTCTATGAAGTCCAGGTGTTTTATATAAATCAGTTCCAATAATTCCACCAAGCGCAGCATGGTCTGATAAACACTCCATCATAGCACTAATTGTAAATGCTATATAAACAATAATAATTGGAACTAAAATACTAAATGATACTTTAGTAAATTGAGTAAAAGCAAATGTTGGCCAAATGAAAAGTTTCATTCCTTCAAATACAGAGAAATCTACTAAAGTAGCAATTCCTGCGATAGTAAGTGCTGCGGCGACAGCATAGCCGATCAGAATACCTACAAGGAATGGAAGAATTTTAGCCATACCTTTAGCATAATGAGAGAGAATTGCAATTACTAATGTAGTTACTAAAGCGATAATAATTCCCCATTGACCAGTATCACCAAGATAAGTTGGAATGAAACCCATAAGGTTAATACCAATTACCATAGTAACTGCACCAATAAGTGCGGGTGGGAATACTTTATAAATATTTTCAACTGGAACTCTACTAAATATAATTCCAAATAAGCAGTAGATAATACAAGTAGTAATTCCTCCAACAAAGACACCGGTATAACCAGCTGCCGCAAGCGCCATAATTACTGGAGCTACAAAAGCACCACTATTTGAAATAAACATTGGAGACTGTCCTTTTGTGAAAAGGATATAAGTCAAGGTTCCAAGACCGGCTCCAACGAGCGCCGCACTTACATTAACTCCACAAATATTTGCGATTAATACACTTGCTACAAATACAGATAAAACCATTTGGAAAGCAAATAGAATTAACTTTCCAATAGGAGGACGCTCATTAATATTATAAATCATCTAATAATCCTTTCAACCTTATCATATGTTAATTCAAAAATATCTGGCTTACAAGGATAGTATTCACCTTTAATTCCTTTGATAATAAAATCATTAACACTTGCCTTCATAGTGCCTTCTAATGTTGGAACACCAAATGTTCCATCACTATATTCTTCTAAATGAACACTGCACCATCTTTGGATTTCATTAAAATTATCACCAGTAAATTGAATTGCTTCAATTATTTGTGGCTTTTTAATATATTGATTAACCAACGGCACCAGCTCCTTCCGGGGAAATATTTACTTCTTCAAATTCATCTTCTATTGATCGGATGTATTCGATAGCGTCATCAATATTGGAGACGAGAATTCCACCTTGCTTGATAAGTCCGGTGACGTAAAGGTTCTGATAGCTGTATTGTTGTTCTCCAAGAGAAGCAGCTCCTCCTCTATCTTTTTCTTCGGAGTGAGTGAGGTGCATTTGACGATTGTCTGTGCAGATGCCAACAATGTATTTATTTTCGCCTCGTTCAATTTTCTCATGGAATTTACCAATTTCAGCGCATGTACCAGAAGGCAAAACGTCGCCATCAATACAAGCAATAAGAATATCTGTATTATTAAGTCTAATGTTATCTCCATTTGCTATTTCCTGCGATCCTGCAAATTTCTTCTTTCCTTCAACGCCATTAATATCTGTATTTTCTACTGGACTATATAAATCCATCTGTGGGAATGCTCCACGAAGTTTAGCAGCCCACTCAGTATTACGAAGTAAATCTCCATAGCAAAAAATACCACCAGCTAAATATGCCTTCATTTATGTAGTTCCTCCAAAATTTCATTATACATAATAACATCTTCCTCTGTATTATTATAACAATAAATCACAGGAATGTCAAACGTTCTTGCCAATTCTATCTCTTTAGCAGTAGCTTCTCCAATGTAATTGTCTTTATTTATAACAAAGATTAAATCAGACATTAAAATCTTTTGCATATGGAGTTTGCGGATGGCGATGCCCTGTTCCTCTGTCATTGGATCACCAGTGTGATGAAACACACCAGGCATCAGAACAATAGCACCAGCCATCGTTAAATCTCTATTCCATTTTAAAAATTCTTCTTTAAATTTCGTACTACCACATAATGTAACTATTACTGGTGTTTTTCTCATTTTTGCTCCGATAAGTCTATTACATATTGGTTGCGGCTGCCGACCATTGGAAGCGTAATATCACGTTCCGCAAGTTTGAAAGGACCGCAAACCATATAATCTGCCATTTCAAAAATCTTATTTATTTTATTATTGTTTCTATTCTTTAAATAATCAAATTCATATCCTGTCCAAATATAAATTTTTATCTTTGGATATTTTTGGCGAACATTTTCTAACATAAGATATGTTAAAAATAAATTTTCATCACACATGGGTTCGCCACCCATAATGCAGAAATTACGCTGCACTCCGTTTGCTTGTAGAGCCTCTATTACTTCTGTAATAGTATCTGGGGTAAACTCTTTGCCACCATCGAAGTCCCAGGTTTCAGGATTATGACAACCTGGGCAACGAATGGGACAACCTTGAACAAAAAATGTTACGCAAACGCCCTGTCCAGCAGAAACGTCATTCTTTATAATACCAGCGTATTGCATTACTCAATATACCCAGTATGTTTCTGTCTTTCTTCAGTTTCTTTCTGCTTACCCCAGTTGAATGCAGTTTTATAATCACCAGTTAAATAACCAGTAACTCTTCTTAATTGCTGAATATGGTGGCTGCCGCACATAGGACAGGTATCATTAAATTCTCCAGTGAATCCGCAGTCAAGACATGTATCATTTGGTACATTGACTGCAAAGTATGGAATGTCGTGATCCATCGCATAATTTACAATTTGCTCTAAAGCATCTATGTTATGTTTAACACTTCCATCAAGCTCTACATAAGTAATACAACCAGCAGAACTATAACCAGTTAATTGACTTTCAATATCAATTTTATCAAATGGAGACATTTTATACCATACAGGAACGTGCATACTATTAGTGAAGAATTCATGGTCTGAAACATTTGGAATAACTCCATATTTCTCAACAAATTTCTTCATCGCTGTGTAGCAGAGGTTTTCTGCTGGAGTATAGTAGACTCCAAAATTAAGCTTAAATTCTTGCTTATATTCAGCACATCTGTCTTTGAATAATTGCTCAATACGTTTCGCAAGCTCCATTCCATGGTCGGTGGTATGGTCGGTTCCGATAAGGATTTGCAAACATTCTGCCAAGCCCAACTGACCGATAACAATTGTTCCATGTTTAAGAGCGCTTCTAATTCCTTCTTCTGGAATATATCCTGCCATTGTGTTATTCTCGTACATAAATTTTGCAGATGCGGCAGGCTGAGAGCAGATCCATTCGAATCGTTCAATGAGCATATCGCGCGCCTCACCGATTTTTCTATCAAGCAATGCCATGAAGGATTCAACGTCTCCATTTGCTTCCATAGCGAGAGTGGGTAAAATGATGGTAACGGGACAGATATTTCCACGACCATCTTTAAGTTGTCCAAATCCATTAATATCCCAGCCATTAGCTGTTCTGCACCCCATGGTTGAGAAGTAGGTTCTAGGATCAGACGGATCATATCCGGCATTTCCTGACCAGTCGACGTTCGCGTAGTTTGGATAGAGGCGCTTAGCGGTTGACTCAAGAGCCAATCTATATAAGTCGTAATTTGGTGTTCCAGGTTTATCATTTATACCCTTCCAATATTGAAATATTCCACATGGGAAAATAGGTGTTTTGTGTAATTTACCTACGCCTTTAATTGAACCATCAAGCAGAGCTTTAATAACCATTCTACCTTCTGGAAGTGTACAAGTTCCATAATTAATGGAAGTAAATGGAAGTTGATTTCCAGAACGAGATTGTAAGGTATTAAGATTATGATACATACCTTCAACTGCTTGATTTAATTCATTAAGAGTTTTATCTAAAGCATATTGATATACTCGTTCATGGATTTCTTTTTGATACCATTCATCTTCAATAGAAAGATCTTTAATATCTACTTCTGGTTCTTGTTCAGGTTCAAATTCTTCTATATATTTTAATCCTTCTATAAAATGTTTATAAAAAGATTTTCTTACATATGGAACCATTGTCCAGTCTAAATGAGTTGCAGCAACTCCGCCAAACTGTTGTAAAGATTGAAGCTGGAATATAACTGCTACTAACTGAAATGCTGTATTAATAGAATTAGCTGGACGAATATCAGTTTGACGAGTATTAAATCCTTTAGCCAAAAGATCATCAAATGGGATAGATAAACAATTATGAGAACCTACAACATAACTATCTAGGTCATGAATATAGATTTCATTATTTAAGTGGTTGCGGCGGGCCATATCAGAGAGCATATAGTCCAGAGCCATTTTTTTGGCTACAACTGCGTCTGCTTCTCCTTTGCGACCACCGAAGGAATATTCATCTACATTAGCGTTTTGATTTTGAACATTTGAAGCACGATATTTTTCTTCAAGTTCCTTAATTAAAGAGCTTTCATAAGAACGAGCGGCTTCTCTCTTAAATCTATATCTAATGTATGCTCTGGCTACATCTTTACGCTCTGAACGCATAAGATAATCTTCTACCAGATTTTGAATTTGTTCTACAGTTAATACTTTATCATTTACTGATAATTGAGAAGCCATTTTATAAATTTCATCAGCAATATCTTTTGCTGTATCATCTTCATAAATAACTCCATCAACTTCAATAAAAGCACGAGTAATAGCTTGAATTATTTTTTCTTTATCAAATGGAACGCGACTACCATCACGTTTTATAATTTGTAATTCCAAAATAAAGCCTCCTTGTATATTAAATAACTAAATTTTGTGTGCATTGGTAATATATATACAAATTCTGGTAGATAAATTAGTTATTTTCGTCCAGTGCACTCTTTAGGTAATTGATATACCAAATCGCCTTATCTAGATCTTGGGCTCCATTCTTCCACTTCCAACGCCACAGATATTTAATAGCATTAGCAGTACAGAAAGCCTCAATACCATCTAACCCCTGAGTGGCGGCCGCAAGTGCATCAATACATTCAATTCCGCCATTATTATAATGCTCAGGGTGATTTACCATTTCTTTTTCATTTTCTACCATAGGTTGTTCCTTATTAAGTAAGTTGTCGTTGCTACAATGCTTAGGATCTCCATCACAATCTACTGACGGCATATCTCTTTGTGCAAAACATCGTCCACCAAAACTTTGTTCAAAATATTGGCATCTATAATCTCTATTATCATTCCAATTTATCATTCTTCTTCAACTATTCCTTGATAACGTTCTGTTTGAAGTTCAATATCTCCATCTTTATCAATGCTTACAATCTTATATAACTGATGACCACCGCTTGATGCATATTTCTTTGTAATGAAATCATCACCCGATCGGATACCCTGGACCGCAATCATATTTCCTCTATTGAACCAGGATTTCTCTTTTACATGTTTTACTCCATCTTCACCGCGTTCACTTATTTGCTTATCAAATAAACTAAAGTATTCTTTTCTAAACTTAACATTAACAACCCCATCATTTGTTAATATCGTTACAGTTCCTTTGGTTTTATTCTTAGCAATACAAGTGCCGCAGATTTTATAAAGTTTAAACATTTTAATTTCTTTTCCATTCCGTTCAAACGTCTTTGCTACTATTGGCTCTTCTGGAAGTTCAAAGAAATTACTAAATCCATATTTACCATTATTTACATGTGCCAGCTCATGTTCATGATAGTAGAAACATAATGCTGTCATTTCCCATGCACTAATAGTTCCGAGCGCATATTTATTCCAATCTTCCATAAAAATCTTTTCATTTAATTTTTGTAAAAGATTTTCTTTATCACTCGCTATCCAAGTTCTGAATACGTCCATCCATTTCTGATAATATCCGTCCCACTTTTTCGCAGACATAATAAAATCTTCTGTGATTAAATCATCATATCCCATCTCTTGGAGGAAATTAATTGCTCTTGTATCTAATTTATATTTTGAAGCATCAATTTTACAAACTGATTTCAAATATCTATTAAATTCATAAATTTTATATGCGGTTTTTCGTTCTTCCGTATCGGTTGGAACTAGACCATACTTTGTCAATCCACCCATATTCTGAAGAGTTAATCTCTTCTTTTTATCACAGGTTTCCCAGATATACCAAGCCATACAGGTTCTACGCTCCATCATATTATCAAACGCGCCACCTTTAATTAAAGATATCATCGCCTGTTTACCTGGACGAACTTTTTCTAAGAAATCTCTTGGAGAACTATAAGGACGATTTTCAACTATTTTATTAACAGTATCATCGCTTACATTCAACATCGCTTTTAAACCAAAAAGAATCTGATTATTTTCAACATCTGGTTTAAAACTAAAACCAGACTTATTAATATCAACTAAACTGATATTAATTCCAGCAGACCTCATATCTCCCATTGCTTTCGCAATTTTACCATAATCAGTTGCTACTTTCTTTTTAGTTTTCTTTCCACTTTCATCTTCAATTTCAATTTCTGTGATGTTATCTTCTTCCTCATCTATAACATCATTTTCAAGAGAGCCACTATTAACAATTAAACACGCACAATCCCAATAAATCGGATTAAAATGTGTTGCTAAATAAATAGTTTGAACTCCAACAAATGAATATGGAAGTGAATGATTCTTACTAAATGCATATCCAAGAGATGGACGAATCGCGGTTTCCCAAATATATTCTGCTTTGATCTCACTATCACAGTGGTCATATACCTGTTTCCGCAGTTTAGGAATTTTATCCATCTGCTTTTTCGCTACAATCTTTCTTGCGGCATTCGCTTCAGCGAGTGTAAATCCAGTTATATCTTTATCCATCAGGATTTCCATCATCTGCTCCTGAATCGGGACACAACCATAATATACATCACACCATTTATGCATCGCCGCACGTGTTGCATCAGATATCCCACGATATTTCATTTCATTATCAAACACTTTTAATCCTTGTGTTTGAATACGAACATATCTATCCTGCTGTGACTCTTTACCCTTTTCAGACATCAAACGCATCATTGCATTTGCTGCCATCATTTCAAAAATTGAACGAGGTTTACATTTCTTTGCAATTGCTACACCAGAGCTTTCACTAAACTGGAATACATCTAACACATCACATGCTTCAAGATGATCCCAAATAGTTGGATCTGTTGTATCGATTACTTCTGGATGTAAGAACTGATTATATGTATCACGAATACTTAATGGTTCAATTACTTCATCTTCTTGTAACAATTTAATACATTGAATAATTTTATCACTAATTTCTGTTACAAGGAAGTCATATTTTGTATCGCCAGCGGCTTCCGCTTCATGAAGATCCCAACATGTGATTAAATCACCACTTGGAGTTCTCATAAAACTTGCAGTTTCATATGGATCTTCTCCATATAAAATTACACCACTTGCGTGAGAACTTCTTTTATTTACCAGACCTTCAATACTTTCAATAATATCTAAAAGTCCAGGATATTTATTAACTTCATCTATAAAAATATGTAATGGATATCTATCTTTTTCAGGATTTCCATAAACCACATCGTGAATTGACCATAAAAATCCTCTTTCCTGTGGAACTAAACTTGAAATGAATAATGCTTCATCAACATCAATTCCATCTGGATATTCTTCACTTCTGTATCCACGACATGCTGTCTGAATCGCAGATTTCGTTCCTTCTGTTCCAAATGTTGCAACTTGGATTAAACCGAACTCCCCGCGCTCTCTTCTAATTGCCTCAAATATTAATGGACGCTTACTTGGTGCCAAATCAATATCTATATCTGGCAATTCTGCTCTTTCTTTATTAAGGAATCTCCAGTACGGCAGCTCCCAGCGAATAGGGTCAAGTTGGGTAATTCCCAAGAGGTAATTCGATAAAAATCCTGTGGAGGAACCTCTACCTGGACCGACAATACTCCCACACTCCCAGAATAAGTCAATATAATGTTTGAAGGTGTTAAAGTATGCAAATAGACAATCATCTAATTTTTCTCCAATATATTTAATTACATCTGCTTCTATTTCTAATCTTTCCCAATATTCTTGTTTATTTAAATCTTTATTATATAATTCACCCATACATTCATTTATCCAATATCTTTCTTGATTTTCATCACTATTTGCTAAACTTGCTAATACTGGATATTTCTCTGGTTCGGGAATTGCAAACTTTAGAATATTCGGTAATTCAACCTTTGGAATTTGTTGTTTCTTACTTAAATCATAATATTCAATTTGCTCTTGGATTTTCTTTGTATTATCAATTACTAAATCAGTCCATTCAACATCTTCAAAGGCAAGATTTAATAATTCTTCACACTCATCATAATCCATTAAATGAGCAAACGCATAAAATGAATCAACTTCTCTTTCGCCTTCTTTTGAAGTTAAATATGCCTTATGAATTGGTCGCTCTTTCGCAGTTAAGTAGTGTGCATCTGTTCCTACTACCATAGGAATATCATATGCTTTTGCAATTCTTTTTAACTTTCGATTTACCATAATCTGATCATCAAAAGTTGAAGGAGCACATTCAATATAAAAATCTTCACCAAATACTGAAATACAATAATCAATAAAATTTACTATATTGTCATAATATACTTGTGCAGACTTCATATCATTAACTGACTCAGCCTGTGCCATTAGAAGTGCATTAGATGAAAGTTCTCCACCAATACAAGCAGAGGTCGCTATTACATGACCTCTATATTTAGACATAATTTCTTCTAACTCGCTTTTTAAAGTTGGAACTCTCTCTAATCTACGATCCTCATAAGAATTATACCATGCTTTAGTTGATAATTCTTTTAATGCTTTATATCCTACAATATCTTTTGCAATTAATAAGAAGTGATAATATTTTTGTCCTTTATCTCTTGTGTCAGTTAAATATATTTCATTTCCTAAAGCAATTTTAAAATCTGGATATGATTCTTTGATTTCTTTCGCATACTGATTTGCGGTCATATGAGCAGAAAGACACTCATGATCGGTTATCGCAATTCCACTTAAACCAAGTTCAATTGCTTTATCTATGAGTGCCTTCGGTTCATTGATACAATCGAGTAGCCTAATGTTGCTATACATTGTGTGATTATGAATACCAAAGTATTGTCTCATTAACTACTCCTTTTAATACTATATTTTATATATTATACAATATTTTTTATACATTGTCAAGTGTTTCTGACCAGAACTAATTTATCTGCTGCACGTGTTACACAAGTATACAACCATCTAGCATGTTCAATTCTATCAAATGGAAATGATTCTTCAATAACAAGAACTTTATCCCATTCGCTACCTTGTGCCTTATGACCTGTGATCGCATATCCATAAGAAAACTGCTTAGGAATTAAGTCGCCATAGCGATTGACCATTCTTCCAAGAGTATAAACATCTCTCCAATCTAATGTAGCTTCGCCTTCTATCAGCATACGTTTATCCATCATTAGGTCTTCATATATATCATCTTCTCCAGTAGTCATAGAAGCATTATACACCTGGATAGATGGTACAGAACAATGGGCAGCCGCAGGTAATGTAATTGTATGCTCTTCTGGAGCTGCAAGATAACCTATTGTACCATTAACTAGTGCATCACCATAAGCACTTGCTTCATTCCAGTAGTTGTGTAAGCAGATAATTTTATCTCCTGCTTGCGGCGGGCCATTAAACCCTAACATCTGGCGCATTTGATTATTTAATTGATGACGTTTATTATTAGTTGCTACAATAACCTGATCGGCCCAGGTCAACATTCCTGGGATTAATTGGTTCTTTCCTACAACTTGAACATTCGTTCCCTTAAATAATTCAATAGGTTTCATTTCACGAATATTCATTGATAAACGTACAATTTCACTTTCTTGCGCCTGCCGCATTATTTCATCAAGGAAGATATGCGGATTGTCAAGAAGATGATTATCAGCATCTTTATCTATCGGAGGAATCTGGAACGGGTCTCCAAGACAGATTACATAAACATTATGCTTAAATAATAAGTCCATCATTTCTTTTGGAGCCATTGAAACTTCATCAATGACCACTATATCATAGTTAATCATTGGCTTCGGCTTACGGAAGAAACCACCACCTCTACGAGGAACAAAATCATATAGAAGTTTGTGCATAGTAGTGGCATTCTTATTACCCTTTTTACGCAATACTTCTGCAGCTTTTCCTGTAAACGTAGCATAACATACTCTATCTTCATTTACATTTAAAGCTGCGATAATAAAACGAACAAGAGTAGACTTACCAGTTCCAGCATAACCAGAAATAACAGTATATTTCTCACCATTATTATGACGTTCTACTGCTATTCTGAGTCCTTCTTCTTGTTTTGCTGTGAGTACCATTCTCTCTTTTCCTTCCAATACTTACTGTCGGCTTCATTGCCTCCCGCAGAAATAGATACAATATTTAAATCATACATTATTACATCACGGTTCCAAGTCTCAATAGCATCTTCTTCATTATCTTCAAAATTACCAAGACCACTATATGAGAAGCCACATTCTGGACAACTTACGATATAATCATTAAATGGTTCTGCCATATGGCATACATGCGGGCGGCCGCCGCACACAGGGCATGGTAAATAAATTACACCCTTAATATCATCGTAGTAAATTAAATCGCCATTTAAATAATTCTTCATTTTTTATCACCTACTATTTTTCTATAAATATTATACAATATTTTTAAAGAAAAATAAAGAGGAAGCTATGTGGAGGCTTCCCCTCAAAAAATTTCTAAAAGTGAATTTCGTTTTGGATGTCGGTTGTTTTGGCTGTTGGCGGCCGGATGTTGCTTTAGAAGTTAAAGAAGTAATCATAAGCGGTCCATGCATGCTCCTTACGCCGTTCGTAAGAAGCACTACTACAACGCTCATAACCTTTCGCAAAAGCAATAGCAGCTTCAGCTGGATCATCATAATCCATATAGTCTTTAGCAGATTCAAGCAAATAATTAATCTGTGCTTCTAAAGATGCTCCATACATTTCTGGATAATACTTTTTGCTCCACTGGCAAAGTCCATAATATCCTCCAGAAGAATTGTAAGCAGTATAATCAAGTGCTAAAGTTTGATGACCACATTCTGCCATCATATTTCCAATAATACCTGCGGCCGCAGCCTCAGAGTATCCATTGGTTGTCAGCGCATGCCATACTGCAGCTGCCACAGGATATTCATTCATTCGTGTTTCATACGCTTTAATCTGATTGGTATAATACACATAGTCGTTATGCCAAGCATTCCATTCTTTACCAGCCAATACAATAACTGGGTGACTTTCTTTATATCCTAATTTTCTGGCAGCCTGAGCCATTTCATGCGCAGCTGCCATCATATCTTTGGCCTGCTTCTGGAAAATACGTAAGGTATCAATATCGTTGCTATCAACTAATACATGATTAATTTCTCCATCAAATACAATTACCGTTGGTTCAGCAAAAATATTTTCAGTACTAAATAATAAAATCAAAATTAGTAATATAGCGATAATTAACTTTTTCATAATTTTCCTCCTAGTAGGTCTTTGTGTTAAAAGTAATATTCAGTAGTGCCTACTATATCATATTCTTTGATTTCTATCTGTGGCGAAATTAATCCATTCCAAACATTCGCCTTGCATTCACCTACGACATTTATTGTTACACAACCCAAATCAGAATATAATTTATCATATTCTTCTTGGTTAGACCCAAATTTTATTAAATCGGTTCCATTAGTTAAAGAAATTTTTAAAGTTGTTTCTTTCATTAACTTTAAATCTCCACTATGAACTTTTATGTTTTCAATAGCAACTAATGGTTTTTCTACTCCTTGTCCCCAAATACTTTCTAATTCTGCTAATTTAAGAATATCATTATTATTAAAATCATTAGCATCCCAAATTATATCAACGCTTAATACTGGAGTAAAATCATAATCTTTTAATTCTTTATTTGAATATTCTATAAAATCAGCAAAATCTTCATCTCGAATTCCTGTACCAAATGCGTTAGCATGGCCCTGTGCGTATAAGGCGAAACCGCAGTTTTCCATAAAAGCACGGAAGTCTTTAAATGCGGATTTATCATATCCTCTTGCCGAACCTTCCCATGTTATTGAGCCGTCCTCTTGGATTACTTTATTTAACATAAGAGTTGGTCTTTGGTATTCACTTGCTAATTTATTAGCAACTAAACCAGCAATATTTTTATCAACTGCGAATTGAGGTTCAAGTTTTAGAGCAAGGATTTTATTTTCTAATAGATTTTTTTCTTTAATTACATATTCAATAATTTCAAGACTTGAATCAATGCTTTTATTTTGCCTATTTTTAACATTAGTACAAGTTCTACACGCTTGTTCTACTCTGGTTTCAACTTGTCCTTTACAACCTCTCTTGGTTGAAGGAATTTGTTCATAACCTTTAAAATCAAGCATCGCTTCAAATACCATTAACTTTTCATCTTGTGTTCCCATTCTTGTAATAGCATTTACAA
>Ga0265301_10003747_pt1 | contig 15865 bp, 14 predicted proteins | sample AusTroGonzalo_MG_2_FD_193488 | JGI IMG/M metagenome (GOLD analysis project Ga0265301, IMG submission 193488) | Bovine rumen microbial communities from tropical cattle in Woodstock, Queensland, Australia - Gonzalo_04 | ecosystem: Host-associated > Mammals > Digestive system > Stomach > Rumen ...
GTTCCGATGCACAAACTTCAGTTGCTGCATCGGAACAGTAGTCACCGAACGTGTCATCGATATGGTGCTTGTTTTGGCGCTCTCATTCCTAACGTTCCTGACGCAGATTCCTGTTTTCCTGACGTTCTTTCAACGTACCGGAGTATCGCTTGGTAGTGTGCTCGGTACATTCTCCCCGATGGGCTATCTGGTAACTGCCGTGTGCGGCCTGTTGGCTTTGCTGTGCATTCTATTGTTGGCTCGTCGTTTCCACATCTTTTCACATACAAAGTCCGTGATATCCGACCTCAAGAATGGCCTGCTATCTGTGCGGCAGATAGAGCAGCCGTTTCTTTTTGTGCTATATTCGGTTGGCATATGGGTGAGCTACTTCCTACATTTCTACCTCACTTTTTTCTGCTTTGACTTTACAGAAGGACTTGGGCTTATAGCATCGCTTGTTGCTTTTGTCGTAGGGACTTTTGCTGTGTTGGTGCCTACACCGAATGGTGCCGGGTCCTGGCACTTTGCTGTTAAGACTGTGCTTGTGCTTTATGGTGTGGATCAGACGATGGGTGCGTTGTTTGTACTAATTGTTCATACACTGCAGACTTTGCTTGTTGCTTTGCTTGGCGTATGGTCTGTCGTGGCGTTAGCCCTTAGGAGAAACCGATAGACACGGGTTTTCCGGAGCGTATAGACCCGATAAAGAAATTTTCCTCCGAAAAGACTTGGAGATAAGCGTAAGAAATGCTATCTTTGTTCGCTGATTCTATATATAATAAAAATGTAATGTTTTCATCAATAATTATACAAACATGAAAGATTTTCTCAAGTACACGCTGGCTACGGTGGTGGGCATCATCCTAACTAGCATCATTATTACCGTAATCAGTATTGTTTCAGTGGCTGGCATGATTGCCAGCGAGGGGGTAACGAGTTCCGTAGAGAAGAACAGCATTTTACGCATTAAGTTGCAGGGTGAAATTGTGGACCGTGCTGGCGAAAGCAGTCCGATGGATTTCCTGAACCAGGGCGAGGATTTGACGATTGGCCTGGACCAGGCTCTGGATGCTCTGAAGAAAGCTGCTAAGAACAAAAACGTGAAGGGTATTTATTTGGAGGGCGGCTCCCTGGCTGCTCTTCCGGCTGACTTACAGGAGTTGCGCCGGGGACTGCAAGAGTTCAAGGAGAGTGGCAAGTGGGTGGTTGCCTATGGCGATAATTTTTCGCGTGCTGCCTATTACCTCTGCAGCGCTAGCGATGAGATATACCTGAACCCCATCGGCATGCTGGATTGGAGTGGTATGTCCAGCGAACCTATTTTTTTCACTGGACTGATGAAGAAGTTGGGCATCAGGATGCAAGTTTTCAAGGTGGGTACCTATAAGAGCGCCGTAGAGCCCTATATCAACACCGAGATGAGCGAGGCCAATCGCCAGCAGGTGCAGAGCTATTTGGGTAGTATATGGGGCAACATGCTGGTCGACGTGGCAAAGAGCAGAGGGCTCAGCGTGGAGACCCTGAACTCTTTGGCCGACAGCACGACTATTCTTTGTGATGCTAATTCCTATATAGAAAGTAAACTTGTTGATAAACTGGGCTACTTGAGCGACGTGAAAGAGGCCTTGAAGCAGCGTCTGGAGCTGGATGACGATGATGACCTGACCTTCACAACGTTGGCAGATGTGGCCGCCGGTGATAACCTGGGCGATAAAGTCGATGAGGAGGTGGCTGTGTATTATGCCTATGGCGAGATAAACGATGTTGCGGGCATAGGTTTTAGCCAGGAACACTGTATCACCTCCAAGGAGATGATGTACGACCTGCAGAAACTTCGGGAAGATGATGACGTGAAAGCTGTCGTCATTCGCGTTAATAGTCCTGGTGGCTCGGCATATACTAGCGAACAAATCTGGCATGAGATTCAGCTGTTGCGTGCCCAAAAGCCTGTTGTCGTCAGCATGGGTGGTATGGCAGCCAGTGGTGGCTATTACATCAGTTGCGGCGCCAACCAGATTTTCGCTGAGCCAACGACGCTGACCGGTAGTATTGGCATATTTGGTATGATTCCCGATGCAAGCGAACTGCTCACGGAGAAGTTAGGGCTTTCCTTTGATGTGGTCAAGACCAATGCCATGAGCGATTTCGGATCAATGACTCGTCCTTTTAACAGCGGCGAATCTGCTAAGATGCAGAACTACATCGATAACGGCTATGAGCTTTTCACGGGTCGCGTTGCAGGTGGACGCGGTATGGCACAGGATAGTGTCAAAGCTATTGCCGAGGGGCGTGTGTGGACTGGTGAACAGGCACTCGGGATAGGCCTGGTCGATAAGCTTGGCAATCTGGATGATGCCATAGAGGCAGCTGCTAAGCTGGCCGAACTGGAGAAGTACACTATTGGGCGCTATCCCAGTCCGAAGCCTTGGTACCAGAACCTGTTGGAAAAGGGAAGCAACGATTACATGAAGAGTAGGATGCGTGCAGCCTTGGGTGAGTACTATCCCGCCTTTGCCCTGATTCAACGTATCGGAAAGATGGATCCCATCCAGGCACGTATGCCCTTCGATCCGAACATCAAATAAAAGGTGAAAAGGAGAAAAAGGTAAGGTTTTCTTCTTTTAACATTTCAACATTTACAACGTGGAAGGTGATATGACACAGATTCGCAGGTGGCTGATGCCACTCGCCTGGCTCTACGGGATTGCTGTAGATGTCCGCAACGCGCTGTTCGATATGGGCGTGCTGCCCTCTGTGTCCTACAATATTCCAATCATCAACGTGGGCAACATCACCGTGGGCGGCACGGGAAAGACGCCGCATGTGGAGTACCTCATCCGCCTCTTGTCGGAGCGTTATCGCGTGGCTGTGCTCAGCAGAGGCTATAAGCGCAAGACAAGTGGCTACCTCCTTTCCTCTGTCTCTTCCCGGATGGAGGAGATCGGCGATGAGCCTTGGCAGATTAAGCAAAAGTTCCCGGAGGTCTATGTTGCTGTGGATGCCAATAGGCGTCGTGGCATAGAACGACTCTTGACCGACAAGGAGACAAAGGATGTGGAAGTGATTCTCCTAGATGATGCCTACCAGCACCGCTATGTCAAGCCGGGACATAACATCCTGCTCGTGGATTACCATCGCATCATCTCCGACGACAAACTGTTGCCTGCCGGATGCCTTCGTGAACATGCTTCTTCTAGTAGTCGTGCCACGACAATCATCGTCACGAAATGTCCCGGGCATATTACAGCGATGGGGTTTCGAGTTATCCTGTCGGCACTGCATATCAAACCCTACCAGCAACTCTTCTATAGTACGTTCTCCTACGGTACTATGCGACAGCTATGGGGCGACGGTACACTGGAGCCGGACATGCTGCGTAAGAACAATACCCATGTGCTTCTGCTCACAGGCATCGGCAATCCGCGTCAGATGGAATTGGACGTGCGCCGCTTCGTGCAATACGTCACATTGCTTGCCTTCCCCGACCATCATTACTATTCCCGTGGAGATGCCAACACCATTCATCGCTCCCTATTTGCTCTGCCGCAGCCGCGCATTATCATTACAACCGAAAAGGATGCTGCTCGGCTACAGCATTTGCAGGGACTCGACGAAGAGGTGAAGCAGAATACCTATGTGCTGCCTATAGAAATCAGCATCATGCGAGACGAAAAGAACAAATTCGACAAAACTATTACAGACTATGTACGAGAAAATAAAAGAAACAGCAGCTTGGCTCCGCGAAAGGATGCCTAACGCACCAAGTACGGCTATTGTGCTCGGCACTGGCCTCGGACAACTGGCAGAGCGTATTGAAAGGATTTTGTCTATTCCCTACAGTGACATCCCGAACTTCCCTGTATCCACAGTCGAGGGCCATGCCGGGGAACTCATCTTCGGAAAGCTCGGCGGTAAGGATGTGATGGCGATGGAAGGCCGTTTCCATTACTATGAGGGCTACACGATGCAGCAGGTGACGTTCCCCGTTCGGGTCATGTACGAGCTGGGTATCAAGACGCTCTTCGTCAGCAATGCTGCCGGTGGTACCAATTCGAACTTCAAGATTGGCGACTTGATGATTATCACCGACCATATCAATTACATGCCGGAGAATCCTCTACATGGTCCGAATATCCCAACTGGTCCGCGTTTTCCAGACATGAGTGAGGCTTACAGCCATGAACTTATTGCACAGGCTGACAGCATAGCAGCCCAACATGGTATCAAGGTGCAGCGTGGCGTCTATCTCGCTACACAAGGTCCTACCTACGAGACACCGTCCGAATATCGTATGTTTGCTCGTTGGGGAGCCGATGCTGTTGGTATGAGCACAGTGCCCGAGGTCATTGTGGCTCATCATTGCGGCATTCGTTGCTTCGGCATGAGCATCATTACCGACCTGGGTGGTACCGATGTGCCTGAGAAAGTCACACATGAAGATGTGCAGCGTGCAGCACAAGCAGTCCAGCCCCTCATGGCAACTATCATGGAGGAGATGGTGAAGACCCTCTGACTCTCAGAGGGAAAACCGTAATTGGTAAATGGTCTAATGGTAAATAGTAGGATGGAAATATCTGAACTGGGAGAATTTGGCCTTATAGAACGTCTTGCGAAGGACATAACAACGAAGAATGCGACTACAATCAAAGGTATAGGCGATGATTGTGCCATCCTTTCGCCGACGGAAGGTCTGCGTACCGTTGTCACTACCGACCTTTTGATGGAGGGGGTCCACTTCGACCTCACCTATGTTCCTTTGCGTCATCTAGGATATAAAGCCGTCATGGTCAACCTGAGTGATGTGTTTGCTATGAATGCCAAACCACTTCAACTGACCGCTAGTGTGGCTATCAGCAGCAAGTTCTGTGTGGAGGACATCGAGGAACTTTATGCCGGTATGCGAATGGCCTGTGAGAAGTGGGGCGTCGATATCATCGGCGGTGACACTACTGCGAGTCTGACTGGACTTGCCATCAGCATCACAGCAATCGGCGAGGCTCGTTCGGAGGACATCGTGCTGCGTAGCGGTGCGAAGCCTACCGACCTTATCTGTGTCAGTGGAAACCTCGGAGCGGCCTATATGGGACTGCAACTGCTGGAGCGTGAGAAGGTCATTTACAACGAACAAGTAGAAGAGGCACGTCGCAGCGGTAACAAGGAACAGATGGAACTTCTGCGTGATGCACAGCCAGACTTTGCGGGCAGAGAATATTTGCTCGAACGACAGCTAAAGCCGGAAGCCCGCGGCGACATCATCGCCGCTTTGAAAGAGGCTGGAATTCACCCTACGAGTATGATGGACATCAGCGATGGGCTGAGCAGCGAACTCATGCATATTTGTAAGCAGAGTCAGACGGGATGTCGCATTTACGAGGAGCGTCTGCCACTCGATTATCAGACAGCAGCGATGGCAGAGGAACTGAACATGAACGTCAGTACTTGTGCCCTTAACGGCGGAGAAGATTACGAATTGCTCTTCACCGTTCCTCTTGCATTGAACGATACGGTTTCGGCCCTCGAAGATATCCATGTCATCGGCTACATCACTGATGCCGACAAGGGGCAGGCCCTTATCACGCGCGACGGCGGAGAGTTTGCACTCAAAGCTCAAGGTTGGAATCCTCTGGAGAAATAAGTAAGATAAGCTTTCATGAAAAAGACATCAATAATGCGAATCTGCCTGTTGCTATTGGTTGCCATATTATGCTGGCCGGCAGAGGGCGCAGCACGCAAGCGAAAAGTGCGTGTGCATCGCAACCCCGATTCTTTGGCGGTTGTCATGCTTTCGCCTGAGACGTCTTCTAGCAGAAAGATGAATACCTCGGCATATCCGGTACAGATATCGGTTACTGGTCGTGCTGTGCAAATACAGAGTGACCATAATCAAATTCTGCCCATATACACGGGTAACGGTGTCCTCTACCTAATTGCACGACTTAACAAAGGCTCCAACTGGCTGGGCGGATTGCCGCGAGGACGTTATTTTATCAACAACAGACCAATCACTATCAATTGACAACTGGCTACTTCCTAGAGAGTACTATAATATTTAGATTAGAGTTTAATGATTAATGAAATCGACATAGACAGCATCATACGGAGCCGTGCAGGGAAACGCGCCAAGTATATACCCAAGTGGCTGACCGCTATGATGGCACGTATTATACACCAGGAGTTTATCAACACTTACCTCCGTCAGGGTAGGGTAGGAGTGGATTTCTGCAAGGGAGTTGTAGAGTACGTCGGCGCTGATGTTGATGTTGTGGGAAAGGAGAATCTTCCCGACGACGGGCGGCTCTGTACCTTTGTTAGTAACCATCCCCTCGGAGCTATTGACGGAGTCACGCTCGGTTGGGTTATCGGTGAACATTATGGTGGTAAAATAAAATATTTGGTGAATGACCTTCTTATGAACTTGCAGGGACTGGCACCCCTCTGTGTACCTATCAATAAGATTGGCAAGCAGGGTCGTTCTTTCCCTGCTGTCGTTGAGGGCACATTTTCTAGCGACTGCCATGTCATTATGTTTCCCGCAGGTCTTTGTAGCAGGCGACAGGATGATGGTTCAATACGCGATTTGCCTTGGAACAAGGCATTTGTTGTAAAGAGTGTCCAGCATCAACGCGACATTGTGCCTATCCACTTCGAAGGCAAGAATAGTGACCGTTTTTACAATGTAGCGCGATGGTGCAAGCGTCTGCATCTGCCCAATCTTGCAATGGTGCTCCTGCCTGACGAAATGTATCGTTGTCGTGGTAAACACTACACCGTCCGTATTGGCAAACCCATCCCTTGGCAGACCTTCGATGAAACAAAAACCCCTATCCAATGGGGGCGTTGGGTGCAGGACAAAGTTTACGAAACATAAAGAATGAGAGAGTTAAAAATGGAAGAAAACAAGATAATGGAACAAATCGCAGATCCCATCCCGGTAGAGGTGCTGAAGTCAGAGCTTACGCCGGACAAACGGTTGCGCATGACCAACAAGAGTAGCAACGAAGTCTATGTGGTTACATGGCATGACTCACCGAATGTGGTGCGTGAAATCGGCCGTTTGCGTGAAATTGCATTCCGCGCAGCAGGCGGCGGTACAGGTAAAAGTTTCGACCTCGATGAATTCGACACCTGCGAAAATTGTTACAAACAAATCCTTGTCTGGGACCCTGATGAAGAAGAGATAGTAGGTGGATACCGATACATCCTTGGAAAAGATTGGCAGATAGCTCCCGATGGGCAGCCCATCCTTGCCACAAGCCATATGTTTCGCTTCTCTGAGCGTTTCATGCGCGATTACGCACCTTGGACTATCGAATTGGGGCGTAGTTTCGTCACCGTCGAGTACCAAAGCACATTGCGTGGCAGAAAAGGCATTTTCGCACTTGATAATCTCTGGGATGGACTTGGTGCCATAGTTGTTATTGAGCCGACAGTACGATATCTCTTTGGCAAGTTCACCATGTATCCTAGCTATGACCGCATGGCGCGCGACATGATACTCTACTTTCTTAACAAACATTTCCCCGATCCCGACAATCTCATCTATCCAATGAAGCCGCTAAAACTTTGGCATGACCCAGAGTCGTTCCGTCAGCTTTTTACGGAGGATGATTTCAAGGCCGACTATCGTATCCTCAATCATGAGGTACGTGCTTTAGGTTACAACATACCACCGTTGGTTAATGCCTATATGGGCTTGAGCCCGACAATGAAACTCTTTGGCACGGCTATCAATGATGGCTTCGGTGATGTCGAGGAGACGGGCATCCTTATTGCTGTCGATGAGATACTTCAGGAGAAGCGTATGCGCCACATCGATACTTTTGCGGCCGAACATCCAGAATTAGTACAGATTACCAGCGGTGCCAACCGCATCTTCTATAAACCTACAGACAGGTGAGGAGTGAATAATGAAGAGTGAAGTATTTGCTACCGCTCTCATCTTTGATTAAATGGTAAATTGTAAATGATTAAATGGTAAATGATGTGATGAAGTGGGAGCAACTGCTTTCCAGCAAACGCCTCGGCCAGGAGGAAATGCAGAAAAGAGGTGATGACCGCACGGAGTTTCAGCGCGACTATGATCGCCTTATTTTTTCAGCACCTTTCCGCCGTCTGCAGAACAAGACACAGGTCTTTCCTCTACCTGGCAGCATCTTTGTACACAACCGCCTTACGCATAGTCTTGAAGTGAGCAGTGTGGGAAGAAGTCTTGGTAACGATGTCAGCCGCATAATTCTACAGAAGCATCCTGAACTGTACAGCACACATTTTACCGAACTTGGTAACATCGTCAGCGCTGCCTGCCTTGCACACGACCTTGGTAACCCGCCTTTCGGACACAGCGGCGAGAAAGCCATTGGGACCTATTTCAGCGAGGGCGATGGGCAGTTTCTGAAGGATTATATCTGTCCCGAAACGGGTGACGGCATCTCTCCGAAACAATGGAACGATTTAATTCATTTCGAAGGTAACGCCAATGCTTTCCGTTTGCTCACGCATCATTTTAAAGGGCGTCGCAAAGGTGGCTTTGTCATGACATATAGCACACTGGCAAGTATCGTCAAATATCCGTACTCCTCCGACCTTGCGGGAAACAAGCGCAAGTTCGGTTTCTTCCAAAGCGAGGTGGCAGACTACGAGCGTATTGCTCGCGAACTCGGCATCCTTAAGTTTTCCGCACCTGAGGGTTCGGTGAAATATGCTCGCTATCCCCTGGTCTATCTTGTCGAAGCAGCCGACGATATCTGTTACCAGATTATGGATATCGAGGATGCACACAAACTCAAGATTCTGACAACAGAAGAGACTAAACAACTCTTCCTTGCCTATTTCCCGCCCGAGAAACAAAGGCACATAGAGGAACGCATGATGCAACTCGTGGATGATGTCAACGAACAGATTGTTTATCTCCGTTCCTGTGTCATCAACAACCTGGAGCAGCAGTGTGTTCGCGTCTTCATAGAGAACGAGCAGGCCATCCTGAGCGGTACATTCGATGGCTCGCTCATCAAGCACATCGATGACCTTCCGCGCAATGCTTACGAACAATGTGAACGTACAGCCTTCGGAAAGGTTTATCATTGCAAGGATGTTGTCGATATAGAGTTAGCCGGCTACAAAGTGATAACCACCCTTACCGACTTGATGGTGCAGGCCGTAACGCATTCAGACCGTGCCTTCTCCAAGCTGCTCATCAGCCGCGTCAGTACGCAGTACGACATTCTGGCCCCTACGCTCTATGAGCGCATCATGGCCGTTCTGGACTACATCTCCGGTATGACAGATGTCTTTGCCCTCGACCTCTATCGCAAGATAAACGGTATGAGCCTCCCCGATGTTTAACCCATTAGCCCCATATTAGATTATGAAAATCCAGATTATTAATCGCAGCCATCACGCGCTGCCACAATACGCTACGGAGCTGTCCGCAGGAGTGGACCTACGTGCCAACATTGAAGCTCCGATGGAACTGAGACCAATGGAACGCCGACTTGTTCCGACAGGTCTCTTTATAGCCTTGCCTCCAGGTTATGAGGCACAGGTGCGTCCTCGCAGCGGACTTGCCATCAAGCACGGCATCACTGTGCTCAACACTCCCGGCACAATCGATGCCGATTATCGCGGCGAAGTGTGTGTCATCCTGATTAACCTCTCGAACGAGCCGTTCGTCATTGCCGATGGAGAGCGTATTGCACAGATGGTTATTGCCCGACACGAACAGGCTGTATGGGAACCTGTGGAGGTACTCCCCGAGACAGAGCGTGGTGCAGGCGGTTTCGGGCATAGTGGAACAAAGTAAGAAGGGACCCCTAACCCCCTTTAGGGGTACAATCAAAAATTAAAAATGAAAAGTGAACAATTAATGTATAAAAACACTCCCCCTAAAGGGGGTTGGGGGGTCTTTTTCTTCATTTTCCTGTTCTGTGTGCTTGGCATTAATGCACAAGCTACATTCGACTATTTCTATCTGGAAGCGGAAAAATGCCGCCTCCAAGAGGACTATTCGTCGGCGATGGATCTCTATCGTCATTGTCTCGATATCAATCCGGAGGCTCCGGAAGCGCTCTACAATATAGGAATGTTGCATCTGTACCTGCGTGCCGACAGCCTTGGGGCATCATATATACGGAAGGCCTGCGAACGTGACGCCAATAATCCCTATTACTTGGAAACGTTGGGGGCGCTCTATCTGAATAAGCGCGATGCCGAGTCTGCCATTCCCGTCTTGGAGAAGATGGCTTCCTTGCAGACGCGGCGCAGTGACATCCTTTCGCAGTTGGTGTCACTTTACAGCACTGTGGGTGATACGGACAAGGCCATCGGTGCCCTCAACCGTATAGAATTGCTGGAGGGTCCAACTCCTCAGATTATTGTCGAGAAATTCAGGCTTTATAAGGCGAAAGAGCAATTGGATTCAGCTTTCATGCAGTTGCAGACGCTTTGCGACGAAGCGCCCCACGACATGAATCTGCGTGTTGTGGTTGGTAGCCAGTATATGCAGGTTGGTGACACTGTCCGTGCTCTCGAAATCTATGATGAGGTGCGTCGTCAGGAACCCACCAACACCAACCTTCAACTTGTCATGATGGACTACTATCGTGATTGCGGAGAGGACGAGCGTTATAACTTCATGCGCGATTCCCTGCTCTACCATCCCGATTCCCCATCGCAGTTGCGGGTGCTTTTGCTCAAGTCCTACATTGCCGATGTACAGCGCGATTCGACGTATACCCCCCAGCTCTGTGCCGCCTTTGATACCCTGCTTGCCCGTCCCCAAAAGGACCCTGAGGTGCTCATCATGAAGGCTGCCTATCAACTCTATAGCAAGCAACCTAAGGAGGCTCTCTGTCAGACAATGAGGCAGGTGCTCGAGGTCGATCCGGGCAACGAGACGGCTTTGCGTGAGTTGTTGCAGTACTACGCCGAGCAGAACGACGGGAAGGGTGTAGAGGACATCAGTCGTCGTGGTCTCAACTATCATCCCGAGGAGATAGCCTATGCCTACTATCTGGGTATGGCACTTGCCGAGCAGAAGAAGTTGAAGGATGCTGCCGAGGTCTTGCAGCAGGGGCTTCGTGTCAGGACGGAGTTTGTGTCAGATCGTCTCGTCTCGAACGTCTTCGGTGTGCTTGGTGATATATACTACCAGCAGAAGATGGAGCAGGAAGCTTTTGCTGCCTACGACTCGGCGCTCGTCTATATGGACGACAATATTATGTGTCTCAACAACTATGCCTACTACCTCAGTCTCAAGGGCGAGCAGCTCGACAAGGCAGAGGAGATGAGTTATCGCACCATTCGTCAGGAGCCCGAAAATATCACCTACCTCGACACATATGCTTGGATTCTCTTCATGAAGGGGGATTATGCTCATGCCCGCACTTATATGGATAAGGTTGTGAATCCCGAGCGGAGCGATGCGGAGCTTCTTGCCGACAAACAACTGATGGGTAACCTCATCGAGCATGCGGGCGACATCTATGCGAATTGTGGTGAGCCGGAAACGGCTTTGCGGCTTTGGAAGTTGGCGAAGCAGAAGGGCGACGATACCTGTACGCCGCTCTTGAAAAAGAAAATCAAGAGAAAGAAGTACATCAAGTAGGCCCCCCTAACCCCCTTCATGGGGAATTAATAGACAATTAAGAGCTAAATAGTTTAAACTGATGAAATACAAAATACGCCATTTCCTCTCTTTTTCTCCCGCTAAAGGTGTTTGGGGAGTCTTACTCTGCTTGCTGCTTTTAGCATCCTGCGGCAGCAAGAAGCAGGTTGTATCCACTTCCACTGTTGCCTCCGAAGGCACAGGAACAACTGTTTCGCCCTTGCAGAACATCGTGCAGACCGTCAATGCCAACCGTCAGGACGAGAAATTTGCTACAGCAAAGATTAACTTCTCGGCCCAGTCTGGCGGGAAGAGTATATCTTTGGGCGGAATATTGCGTATGAAGCGCGACGATGTCATCCAGATCTCCTTCGTCACCTTCGGCATTCTGGAGGTGGCTCGCCTGGAGGTGACGCCGGATTATTTCATGGCCATTAACAAAGTGGAGCGTCAGTATCTCAAGACCTCGTTCCAGGATGTCTCCTTCCTCAAGACCGCCGGTGTGGATTTCTATACCCTCCAGGCGCTCTTCTGGGACGAGTTGTTCCTGCTGAATGGTTCCAATGTGGCACCGACGGACAAACAGTTCACCAAGTCGATGGAGGGCGACAAGGCCAGGCTTGTCAATTCCGACAGTCGGCTCGCAGTCCTCTCTTTCCTGGTGGGAGCATCCGCCGGATTGGTACAGCAGACAGCAGTCTTGCCGCATACACAAGGTGCTTCGCCCTACCTGACGTGGGAATACACCGAGTTCGGAAGCCTCGGCAAGAAGAGTTTTCCAACTAGGCACAACGTGACTATTTCCAATGGCAGCAAGCCTATTTATGCGACACTCTCGCTTTCCAATCTCAAGAACGACTCCGGATGGGAGACGCGTACCGAGACTCCGCGACGTTACACCGAGGTGACGGTCGAACAGCTTCTGGCACGCCTTATGAAAATGTAGGGACGTAAGAGGGGCTCCGGCTTTGCCGCCTAAGCATATGAAAGAGCGCAAGAAGAAATGAAAAGTGAACAATTAATATATAAAAACACTCCCACTAAAGGGCAATCGCCCGTTGGTAGCGGAACGATTGGGGAGCGCAAGCGACGGAGGGCAAAATGGGGGGTCTTTCTCCTCTTCTTCATGTTGGCTTTGCCGCTTGCTGCACAGAACAGCAAAAAAGTGAAGGAGCTGAAGCAGCAGCAGTCTAAGCTCAAGACGGAGTTGCAGAATAGCAAGGCCCTTTTGGACAAGACCCGGAAACAGGTGAAGACAGGCCAGCAGAATGTGGACTTCCTTGGGCTGCAGCTGAACAATCGCCTCACGCATATTCATCAGTTGGAGAAAGAGCTCGACGAGATGGAGGCCAATATCATCGGGCTCCAAGAGAACATCACCAAACTCGACGGTGAGGTTCGTCTGCGTCGCAATCGTCTGAAGGCGGCTGTCCGCAATGCCAGGGCCCAGCGTGAGAACCATAATACGCTGGTCTTCATCCTCTCGGCCAAGACGTTCAGCCAAATGTACCGTCGTGCCCGCTATGCTCGCGAGTACGTGGTGTACCAGCAGAATCTGGGCGAGCAGATTCTACAGAAGCAGGCCGAACTGCTCGAGGCTCAGAATCTGTTGCTTGAAGCCAAGAGTCAAAAGAGTAGCATCTTGCGCGAGGTGATGCTCCAGCGCAAAGACCTGAATGCCCAGCAGGTGCAGGAACGGAAGAAGGTGACGGGCCTGAAGGGACAGGAGAGCAAGTTGCAGGGCAAGGTGGCCGAGCAGCAGAAACAGCTTACTGCACTCAACAAGAAAATCGACGAGCAGATTGCTTACGAGATAGAGCAGGCGCGTAAGAAGGCCGAAGAGGAAGCCCGCAAGAAGGCTGCAGAGGAGGCTGCGCGCAAGAAGAAGGCTGGCGAAAAGGGGAAGACCTCTGGCGGTGGCTCGACGCAGAAGCAGGAATCTGCTCCGGCAAAGTCCAAGAGCGGCACTTGGCTCACGGCCGAGGACCGACAACTGAACGGCGGTTTCGAGCAGAACAGAGGCCGACTGCCTGTGCCCATCACCGGCCAGTATATGATAGGCAGCCGTTTTGGTGTGTATGATGTGCCTGGAATGAAAGGCGTTCGGCTTGACAACAAGGGAACGAACTTCGTGGGTCGTCCCGGAGCCCGTGCCCGTTCCATCTTCGACGGCGTTGTCACCAGCATCTTCCAGTTCGCTGGCATGAAGCACGTAATGGTTCGCCACGGCAGCTATATTTCCGTCTATTGTAACCTCTCCAGCGTCATTGTTGCGAAAGGGCAGAAGGTTAAGGCCCGCGACCTTCTTGGCACTGTTGCCGACGATGGCAGCGGCAATTGCACCCTTCACTTCCAGCTCCGCAAAGAAACAGCCAAACTCAATCCCGAAGCCTGGATTGGGAAGTAAAAATTATTTAATCGCTTTGTAGTGCGCTTTTGCCTCAGCTCGTGATACGAGGTTGAAGTGCCACCACTCGGTCTTTAGCGGTTTGAAGCCAGCCTCGGTCATTACCCGTCGCAGCAGTTCGCGGTTCTTTTTCGCCTGTGGCGTGATGATGTGTCTGGCCACGAGTCCTGCCTCGTCGTCGATGTGGGCGTAGGTGCCGAGAAAGTCCACTTTGGTGCCCATGTCGAGCGTGTCGCCTGTTTCGGCTTTGCAGAGTGTGATATCGACCGCCAGGCCATAGTTGTGCATACCACCGCCGTTGCGGGGGTTGCTGACGTAGATGCTTTTCTTGGTTCCCGCCACCGTATTCCACATCTTCTGCTGTACGCTCATGGGTCGTGTGGCGTCATAGATCTTCAGGCTGAGGTCCGGCCTCAGTTTTCTGAGAGCCTGTTGCGCCTTGGCTACAGCCGTTGCGGCTTTGGGGTGGAAGTAGGCTTCGCGCAGGTCGGTGTAGAGCACCTTGCCGGTGAAGTTATCGGCGCGGCTGTACATCAGGCTGACCTGTATCGTCGAGTCCATATCGCGGATGTCCACCATTCCCTGCTTCGCCATCCGCTGGGCTGTCGGGCTCTTGGATTGCCGAGCCGTGGCACTCTGCTGTGCGAATCCGGCAGCAGAGGCCAGGGCCAGGGCGATTGTCAGGAGCGTTTTCTTCACGCTTATTTCTTCAGCTTAGCCTTTGTGGTGATAGAAGTCCTTTGTCCCATGCATTCGGTGACGGTCTCGGAAGTGATGCTTTCCACCCATCCGTCTTTGCCTAGGGTATAGGTGGCATTGTCGGTTGCTGACAGTTTCAGCATGCCGCTCTTCACCATCTGGGTTATCTGGTCCTTCACCGTGTCACCTTGTCCGGGGAACATTCCGGAGGTCATATTGATGAGCGTCTGGATGATATCTTCCTGACTCATGTTCATTTGCGAGCTGGCCTGAATGCTGCCGTCGGCGTTCACGGTGTATGTGCGCTTCATCTTGATGCCTTCCTTCGTGTTGAACTCGTCGGTCATTCCGTTCGAGATGGTCTTGCCGTTCAGGGCGAATGGGCTGTTGCTCATCCGCACGTTGTTCATCATGGTTTCCTCGCTGACGTTGGCCAATGCAGTCTTTGCTATCATGTCTTTCGAGATCATGTCCGGCAGCTGCACGCTTTCCAGCAGTTTGCCTATCAAATTCTCTGCCTCCTTCTTGCTCTTCTCGTAGTCCTGGAGTCTGAGGACCTGACCGTTCTTGTCGGTCACGTAGGAAGTGACAAGGTCTTTGGTCAGGTTGACGGTGAGGGCGGACATCCGGCCTACGATGCTTGTCGTATCCGTCTCGACCTTAGTGGCCTTGACGGCAGATTCCACCACATAGCCCTCTGCCGTAGCGTCTTTCACCTCGATTTGTGTCTCCATTGTCATCTTCATGTCCTGTTGTCCGATGACCGATATGCTTTCCACCTCATACGTTTTCTTCATTCCCTTCTGCATTTTGGGAGCCACTTTGATTTGTGCGCCGATTGTCAGCGCCACGAGCAGCAGTGTGCCCGTCAGGAGAAACTTTTTCATCATTCTTTAATTATGTCAGTTTATATTTTCTTAATTTCTAATCTTCCTAAATTCCGCAGCACTTTAGTTTAACATCCTTTATAAGTTCCTGAGCAACAAAAAGTTGCTCAGGATTTGGCCATGTCAGATTTTTCACTTACCTTAGGGCTGCAAATCAAGACAAGCAAAATCATCAATGACATGGCGAGTTGCCAGTCAATATTTCTCCCATTTCGGCGGCGAATGCTGTAAATGTGGCTTCCTGGCCATCGGCAACATATAGCTTAGATGAATCATACTTATAATAGA